>Ga0179593_1566777_pt1 | contig 19220 bp, 22 predicted proteins | sample CZODoug2_1_08_16_FD_185931 | JGI IMG/M metagenome (GOLD analysis project Ga0179593, IMG submission 185931) | Vadose zone soil fungal communities from Angelo Coast Range Reserve, California, USA - CZODoug2_1_08_16fungal (PacBio error correction) | ecosystem: Environmental > Terrestrial > Soil >...
CAGGCGTCGAGGGTTTTAAGGGGGGGGAGAGACAAAGGGGACGATGGTAAGAATCTTAAGTTGATGAACCTATAACTTCAAGCGACCACTCGTAGCGCGAAAGTCCAAAGAAAACGTAGTGAAGAAGCGGGTCAGTCTTCCATATTCAAAGGTTCGAGCAAGGCATCTCGTCCGCTGTCCCTCAAGTCGATGCCGACAAAAAGTTAAACGACTGACAGGTCTGCCAAGGTCGAGCGGGAGGGAGTCCATCCGGTGCAAAAAAGAGGGCCAGCAATACGGTCGATCCAGCTTTCACGTCACGTCCTATGTGGGAAGAAAATGAATAGACGTTTTCTACCAGTCTTCTTAGACTCACGGGCTCAAAAAAGTGGAAGGAAAAAAAAAAAGAAAACCAATTGAAGCGAAAAACCCGAAGATACAAAAAAGGTCGAGAGGTCAGCGGAGCCGTTGACTAGAAAAATTCAAACGACCGTAAGGACGGTCCCTAGAGGGGGGGGGGTGGAGGTAAAGACTCGCCCAGCAGAACCAAGTCTGTCTCAATTCTGAACCGGGATTAGGAGGCTACTTCTGGACAACTTGGGGATTCTGGAGTTCACTAAAGAAAATTGTGCTGGCCCTCTGCGTAAAAAAACGCGCGAAAGACTCTGCCTGATGGGAAAGTCCAACGCCTTATCAGGATGAGATCTAATCCTCTCGTGTGAATTAAGACGCACAATTTTTACATTCAGTTAGCCTGTCCGACATCGGGGAGGAAAGGGATCACCGGACGGGATATGGTGGAAATGGGGAAGGAACGACTCGATAAAAAATGTGCAGACAGCTAGGAAGAATCCTGTGGGCCAGGCTTATAGACCGCTGGAAGACATCTGAAAAAGAAACATAGGCAATTCGCATCTCCGAGCAAGGCGCCGAAGGAAAGACGTGTCGGGTGAACAGTCAGGGGCCCATGATCTAAGCCCAATATCACTGAACAACCTGAAGGTGGATGAGGAATTTGGTAAGGAATTTAACACAACGCGAAAGATCCATCCCTCGGAAATCAAAATCCTCGACTAAGGCACCACTACCTCCGTTCGCTCCATGGGAAACACACACAAAAAAAAACGATGAGAGAACATGCCCGCGTGCGGAATCGAGATCACATTTCGCACATTCCTGCGGCGAACTTCCACCCGGATTTTAGAGAAGCCGAACACATACGAAAATCATCTTACAAAAGAACTCTGAACGGGGAAAAGACTTCTGTTCTCGGAGAGGACAAAAGAAGTGCAGCAACTCCCATAAAAAGAAGAAAGCACCCCTCAATCCGGCACTCCGGGATTAACGCGAATTCACAAATCCTAACGGAAATGCAGTTGCGAAGATAGGTCGTTCATTCCTATTCTTTTGAAGGTAAGTCCTTCACAAAGAAGGCGAAAAGGCGACAGGGCGCCAGCGTGGGTCACAGCGCTTCCTTTGTCGAGGCGGATGATCGAACTTCATGCAAAAAAAGGTTACCAATCGCCAAGATTCCCAGGTTCCGAGTGCAACCAGCAAACCAGAGGGAAGAGGGGGTAAAAACAAGCTCAGGCCGGCCGTCATGTCAATGTCAGTTGGTTGGGGGTGGGGAAGCCGCAGTCATTGGAAAACGGGGGGGGAAAAATGCCAGAAAGGACGAAACGCCCAAGGAATTCCGTCACGGTCCGGACGGTAAGAGGGAGGGATAGCTGTGGAAAAGGTTTCGCAATCAGTCAAAGTCGGACATAAAGAAAGGATGCGATTCCGCAGGAGAAAGAGGGGCTGGATCTTAATCCAGCTCCCCGCCGACATTGAACGCTCCAAACAACAGGTTCAATTACCCGCGAACAGGGACAGGGAAAGAAAAAGGTAAAAACGCCGGGACTCATAGGGATCAACGCCTTCCATGTAGTAGATAGAGAAGCGAATGGGTGGAGTCAGGATCACAAGGAGCGCAAAGAATCGAGACCCTGGGGGAGGCCGGGGATTGTGTCACCGGTTTGCAGCAAAGGAAAAAAAAGAGCAACGTATCATGTTGGCCAGCGAGGCTTAACGAGTCCGGAAGTTTTGCTTTTGGGAGGGACCCTCGGCCGAGCATAGCCATAGAGGGGAGGAGAGCGAGACTTGGGGACTTCTTGGGGGGTTGTCCACAGAAAAAACCAGACAAGGGGGCACCCGCGTCACAGCCGGCTCTGGGGGACTGCGCCGGTGCAGCGAAAGGAACAGCCGGAACCAAATTATCTGGGTTTTCCTACAATGAAAAAGAGAAAACACAATGAGCCACAGGTGGTGCATCAAATATCGGAGAAAAAGGGGAATGGGGGGGGCAACGCTGCGCTAAGAATTCTGCTACAATACAAATTCAAAAGGCGGGCTCGCAATCCGAAGTAAGCCGAGCCTCCATCTCAGCGGCCGGCGGAAAGGAGTTCTTGGAAGTAATCAAGATCAACTTCACTTAGTTATTGACAGAGGGGAGAGGAGCGAGGGGGGACGTATGCTTACGCTGAGTGCTGCAATCAGAAGACACAAAGGAAGGAGGAGAAGGATATAGGATGCTGACAGAATTCAGCACTAATTTGCTGTTCCGCCAAAGAAGAAGACGGCAAGTGGCTTGGGTGCTTTTCGTCCATGACTGAAAAAGAAATCGACGCTAGAGGGGGAAGGGTCTACAATCAATCCAACAGAGGGGAAGAAACTGGCAGGTCAGGGTATGAACTTGGTTAAGAAGCTTAGCAGAACATTCATAGGCTACGAGAGGGCCACGAATCGGCTACCCCCGGCTGGGGAAAAAGGTAGAGGAACGACAAGTGTTTCCTTGTGAAGAGACAGAAGAAGGTCAGGGACTATAAAAAAGCTTTTGATCGCGTCGTCATTAAGTCGCTGGGTGGGAGAGAAACATGAACGCGCCCGAAGGGGGCTAGCGAAGTAGGACCGCTCACGAGGGGGGATCGTACTGACCGGCTCAGGGTGGAAGAGGGATCAACAAAAAATTCCTAAGCCTGCGAAGCTCGCTGAACTGGAGAGAGCGGCGGGCATACCCGTTGAAGGACAAACAGGGGAGTAGATGTCCCTAAACTCTGGCTAAGGGGCTTTGAAGTAGGGGCCGTAAAAGAAGTCGGCTGAGCTAAGGGATGATGTATGAGCAAACTAGGTTGGCGTCCTGAGCGAAATTTCAAGGAAGGGACAAAAGAAGAATGGCGCTCGGGAGCTGAGGGTGAAGGCGGCATACCTGCGAAAGAAGTTGGTTTCCCTCTCTATGGGTTTAAAGAAGTCGAACGACCTGCAAAGACATTAGAGACCCGGAAAAAGGGCCAACAGGTAACGGAATCCCCGTATCGCCTCCCATGAAAAGGGGGCTTCTCGTACAACTTTAAGCAGAAGGAAAACCACAAAGTAAAAAATCAAACTGATCATGCCAGTGGGGTAAGGGAGTAAAGCTCCTGGCGAGGAACATCTGATAAAGCTGGGATTGGACCGTGCGCTGGAACCACAAAAAGAGTCTACAAATCGCAGATGAGGGGGAGCTTACACTTCGAAGATTCACCGCATCCTTCGGGGGTCGCAAGGAAGGAAAATCTCTTAAAAAGGGGAGAAAGACAGGAGGGGGGACAGGGGAGGCGTCGCGAGTTGAGTTGCATCCCATAGTGAGGTGTAGTTGGCGCTAAGCAGGGAGGTTTGAAGAATTCAGGACAGGAACTAATTCATTTTGGGGGGGTTGGAAGGGAAGATTAAGATTTTTTACAGAAAAATATCCCTTATTGATCAGCTGCAAATAATAAGGCACTGGAAAGAGAGAGAGATCCCGCCCTCAAAAGGAAGTTCTCCAGGGCCTGCTGTGACTGCAACGCAGTTGGAGATGATTCGTGGGGGGCGCAGAGAGTGGGGAAAAACAGCAGGAGGATGATTTGACTCGCTGGGGGTGGAAAAACCCACAAATTCAAATCAGTTAAGGTGGGAAGTGGACGTCGTGTGAGGAGGGGGGGTCGGAGTAGAAAGGCACCAAACCCCGGTAACGTCTGTAATAAAAGGGCGTGAGAAAAAGACGGAAGTCGCGTATTGGCGAAGTAGGATTCCTCCATGTCTTTGTGAGACAAGGGGAAGTGGAGAGCCCGAGAGATTGCCGTCTGAGGAAGTTTCTTGTATCCTTAACTCACTGAGGAGGAAAGGTGATGCGCCACTCTTTTGAGGTTCAGGCTTACCTGTTGTCCGGCCCCTTGTGAAGTCAGGAAACGCACAATTGAAAAACGAGCGCAGTATTTAAAAGAAAACAGGGATCCTGCAGCAGTACATCGCCGACACTTAAAATAGGGGGACTTTCAAGGGGGAGGGCAAGGTCCATCAATTGAGAAGGAACTCCAGAGGGAGAAGAAGTGCCATCGAGGCAGGGATAATTCCCATCGTGGGGAACTTTAAAAGAAGGGAGGGGGGTGGGGGGGGTTGGTTCTAGCTTGTAAGGGCCAGGAGACGCCTTTGAACAAAGACTTATATTCAGTTGTTACGGGGAGTGAAAGAAAACTCGACCAGGGCGAGTCGTTCGGGTTCAGTCACAGTGGGAAGATCCTCAAAAAACGTTGAGTGAAAGGAGGTTTCCCTCTCTCCACTCTGTACCTCGCCGTGGAACTTGAAGAGATGGGAAAGATGGTTGAGAAGAGGAAATGGCCTGGGCCCTCGACCCTTTCCCTCGTGAAAGGACGACGGGAGTTTGTCGGCTTGGAAGGGTTGAATTTTGTCGCCACGCCTGACATAAGGGGGGGGAGAAAAGGGGGAGTGTGGGGTTGACGGTCAGCAGGGAACGAGACCGCAAAAGTCAACTGAAAAGAAGCGCAAGAATGGCGCGCTCAGGGGGGATGGTCGTCGAGTTATAGGGGGATTCCCCGAAACTGCTTACAGAGAGAGGGGATGTGGAGATCCCCCAGTAAAACAACGCTGAGTAAAACAAAAAAAGAAGGGAGGAAAAGGGACTCAGGCTTCTCGGGGGGTAAGGGTACTTGGTCAGATAGCGACAAAATATAAGGAAAAGAATCGGGGGTGAATCCTATACGTTCTACGGAAGAAGAGGGAGCGAAGCCGGACGCGCCACCTAAAGGGATTGATAATGCATGGCGGCCGTCCATAAATTAAGGGGGGTGATCGGGGCGAAAGGCCGTCACTGTATCCTAAGATGCACGACAGAGGACCCAGGTCGGAGGGGTCAATCTTGACCAATTTCGATGGGCGCAGGAAGAGGGGAAAAAAAAGAACTCTGGCAAAAGAGCTGGAGGCACGGCCAAGGTCAAGGGATGTAAAGGAGAAACCTCGACGTTTACAATGGACAAACTTCCGTGGGTAGATCAAAAAAGAAAAATCACAAGAGTAGACGTTCGTTGAAGGAGCTTAAGAGAAAGAAGAAAGGCTCGGTCCATCTCGAGGGGGGGTTCCATGGAGCTTCAATCGAAAAGGAAAGGTTAAAAGACAAGTGCTGACATTAGCGTAATTCAGAGCAACCAACAGGGGGAACAGTTTATTTGCACAAACGAAGAAATTGCTTGCTCCTTACGAAAGAAAGCAGAAAAAAGGAAAGGGACGCCATCGAAACGTTCCGGACGGTCAGCAGTATGAGGGGGGCGGCGTCGTAGGCCATTCTCTCGGTTTTCACGTAACCCAATGGGGCACCTGACGTAAGGTGGGGGAAAAGCGAGAACACGGGGATTTCATAAAGGGAGGAAGATCGGACCATAACGAATGGGCCAGATCGGAAAAATCGGGGGAGGAAATGCTACCAAGGATCGTCATACAACTAACATGCGAGGGGGAGGAAAATCTACTCAGAGGCCAAGGGGGTGTGGTAAATGATAACCAAAGAGGCATAAAACAAAACATAACGGACAGTGGGTCTGGGGGTCATGAATCCGCTGTTAGGGGGCCGGGAGAACGGAGACAGAAAGAGAAGGGATGAGGGAATGGGTTAAGATTAAAAGGTCCACCCGCTGCAGGATTTCTTTTTAAACAAAGGCCCTACGACTCGCAAGTCTTCGAGGAGAAACAGTCGGGGGGGGGGGAGTAAAGGAGAAGCTTGCGGAGGGGTCGGGGTCCTCACTTTCGAAAAAACACAGCCTGCGTAAAACTAAGGACCTGTCATTCGTGAACCATCAGGAACGGCGCGTGGGGAAGGGAAGGGGGAGGGGTGGGAGTCTGATGCACTCGTCAAAAAAGGAGGAAGCGAGAAGGGTCGATGTCTCTTAAACCTGAAATCGACTATTGAGTGACAAAAAAAAAAGGGGGAAAGGTGGGCAAAAAATCGACACGGACATACTGTAAAAAAAAAAAAAAGGCTGGCAAAGGGGGGGGGGGGGAAAACGAAAAGGGGAAACAACTGACACTACTCGGAAAATCTGCCTCGGTATACTGCGCTCTAAAACGCCGAAGGATGGAGGGGGGCCCGATTGCGGGGGTCCCCGGAAAAATCGTTAGCGAATCCGGATGCAGCTAATTTGCACAATCTGCGAGATGGGGGATCAGAACGTCACGGTCAATCGCACCGAGTCTCGGGCCAAGGTCCCCCCTCGAGGAATCGTAAGCAAAAAAAAAGAGACAGCGAAAAAGCAAGGGCAGGAGTTTGCGTTTGGGCTTTGTACATAGGGAGTTAAAGATTGTCGGGAGACCCAAACAACATGCCGTCAAAGTGGGGGGGAGGGAAGGGGAGAAGGGGGGCTAGAGGGGACGGTGAAGGGCGCTGCGATCTTAGTTGTTGCGGCTGACTTTTTAGGTACCTTGTTTTGCTGGTTCTAGCGCGTAGGTCCTATCGGGAGAAAACACTGCGAGGCAGGTGTGTCTGGGAGGAGTCAGAAGGTCTTCCCACATGAGGAATGGCTTGGGGGGGGAGTCGTGCTCGGAGCGTGACGGCGAAGGGATGGGTTCGGCGTGATCTGTATCGGATCTCACAAGAAGAAAAGCAACCGCGAGGGACGGTGGTAACGGGGGACCCGGAAAAAACTCGAAAAGAGAAGAGACCAAAGTCTCCCTTTTAAAAATCATAGACGTAGTGGACTCACCTAAAGAACAGGGGAAAGTCCGGTAGTACTGGGGGGCCCAATCAGGAAAGGAAGGAAATATGATTGGGAAATCCCATACCAAAAAGAAAAAACGAGGTTTTTTGGCGTAGCCAACCTAGAAGAAGAGGACCTGACATTCTGATATGACTGCCGGCTTGGGGACTGGATTTGGGGTAGCGTGACACGTGGAAACCTAGGGAACAAGCCAGGCTAAGGTGAGAAAACGGCAGGATCGGGGGCGTCAGAGGGTGGTTTGGGGGGGGTAGAGACAAAACGAAGTAATGGAAATCCTACGACTCCTCGAAGCCTGGGGTGATCGGTTTAACATCGGGGGGGCACAAAAGTGGACGAGGGGGGGGGGGACGCGACATAAGAACAAGGGTTGAAAGAGAAATGCGGTTCATGACGCATCTGCCATTGGGGATGCTTGAGAAGAGAGAGTCGCCTTGACAAGGGAGGTGCAGCGGATGACTTCGACTTCCGCTAGGGCAGAATGATAGAGTTGTACGTCTGAATGGGGAGTCCGCCCACAAGTCTCGCTTCGCTGCACTGGGAAGGCTGCCATATGGGAAGCAACGCACTCGTCAGGAGAACACGGCCACGGGGAGGTGAAGGGCTAGGCACCTATGGGAAGCTTTATTGGAAACATGAATCTATCAAAACCAGGGGGGGGGGGGGTAGAGGAATTAGCACGAAAGCCGGAAAGAGTAACCCCTCATAAAGATCTAAAAAAGACTGGTCAGATGCCTTGGGGGGTGGGAATGGGAGAGGAGGTTCCCCAGAACCTGAACAAGAACTTAATCAGCATGAGTGGGGCTCCAAAGCAGCCAGCCGTACAAGTGAGGAGCCTGTCGATGGAGGGATGAGTATCCTCAGAGAATGCAGGTAGAAGGGGCTACTATCGGGCGAAAGATGTCGGGAAAAAAGAGAAGGAAGTGAGATCGACGGGGGGTCGCCAAATTGGAATTTGAAATTCGAAGTACAGCACTTGGTGTAAGGAGAAGTCGAAAAAAAGGGATTTGCGGTGAGTCGAGGAAGTATAGTGAGAGTTTGGCGATCTCCACAAATCCGCGCCAGGAGGCTTAGAGAGAGCCTTATTCCGCTGGGCGTGATGAGGAAAACGACGCGAGGTTGGGGGCTCTTATCAAAGCAATGCAGGAAGGGGCGAGGAAAATGAAGTGGCACAAAGCTAATCGGTACGGGGGGGTCGAAGACACATCAACCCGGCAAGGGCGCAAAATTGGACGTCTGAGGTGAACTATACCTGAGTTTCTCCTTAATGCTTGAATAGAAATGATTGTCAAAGCCCCGAAGGCGACTTTCTGAGACCTGTGAAGGAGCCCGAGCAAAACAGGATTGGGGGGTAGTCCTGCAAATTCTGGGGGTTAAAAGCTAAAAGGATCCAGTGAATGCGCTTCAGGCTTAAAAGTGAATGGTCAGGCTGTCGATGATTAAGATCACTGAACAAACAGCCCGAGAAGAAGCCTCAGGGGAATGGTAAGAATATGAGAACCTGGGGAAAAGGAACAAAAAAAGAAAACAGGCTAAAGACTCCTTCCCGTATAAGGAACTGTCACGAAACTGGAGAAGGGCGTAAGAAGGGAAAAAGTTAAACTTAGCAAGACGGCAGAAAAAACAATCAAAAAAACGCAGTGCTGACGGCCACGCTTGTAGCGTGGACGAGATCGAGGAGAGGGTCTAAGTGAACCAGAAGGGGGGAATAAATGGCGAGTGCACTTAGCGATCTGACAATACAGCAATGGAGAGAGGAAAATCTGGGGGCGAAGAATTGCACCTGCGGGAATCAGACAAGCGGAGCAGAAAACTTAAAATGGACGTGCCACGCATCTCATTCGAATGAAAATTGGAAGATTGCGAGTAGTGGAAGTTGATGTTGATGGGGTCGCGGCAGCTGACTAGTGGGTGAAAAAAGTGTCGGGTGAATACTAAGGACAAGAGGAACGAAAAAAAGTGACTGAGGGGAGAGTTGAGAAGGAGAACGTAGTTCAGAAAACGCAGCGGCGTGGAGGAGAAAGGAATTATTTTAATAATGTCCATGGAAAAAGATCGAGATGGGAAGGAAGGCAAGGAGGAAGTGTCTAAGAGGGGGCATTCCAGAGGGTGAAAAAATAAAAGACACGTTGGGGCGAAATGAGGTTCGGGAGAGATTAGAGGGGGTGGGGGAATGAGGGTGGGGGGGAGGGGGTGAAAATCTTTATCCATCAGATAAATTCACTCATTTCATAATGCGGTAAAAGACTGAAAGGTCGGGGGGGGGGGGGGGGGGGGGGGGGGGTGGGGGTGGGGGGGGGGGGGGGGGGGGGGGGGGGGGGGGGGGGGGGGGGTGGGGGGGGGGGGGGGGGGGGGGGGGGGGGGGGGGGGGGGGGGGGGGGTGGGGGGGGGGGGGGGGGGGGGGGGGGGGGGGGGAGGGGGGGGGGGGGGGGTGGGGGGGGGGGCGGGTGGGGGGGGGGGGGGGGGGGGGGGGGGGGGGGGGGGGGGGGGGGGGGGGGGGTTGTGGGGGGGGGGGGGGGGGGTTAGGTAGGTTCGGCTTGGAATTAGACTTTTCCCGTTAATTGCCGGTGTCCATGTATCTTCCGGTGGAGCCAGTGGATAGGTTGAAAGCTCGAGGGCATAACCATTTTATTGTTGGTGAATGAATGCCTTTAGATTTACGGGAAAGGACAGAAGAGTTCTAGTGCTGCTGATGCTATCTTGGGGATTTCCAAACTCAAGATCGAGAAGGGGAGGATCTTAAAAACTAAGGGGAAATGGAAGGAGGCAGTTTCCCCCTTGGAAGCTGTCGATCTATTGGCGAGTCGTGCGGGTTGTTACCGAAATCAAAAGGGGTCGCAAGACTAAATCGACTACAGGATGCGAACTATTAGCCGGGGTTAAAGGAGTGAAGAATGGTCAGGAAATTGCAAATAGCCAGATAAGGCGAAGAGGGAGTTAACGTTCTACTGGGGAAAGCTGTGAACAGAATTGTTGGGTGCGTGCGGCGCGAAAGTGATACAACGGAGTCAGCATTAAGTATTGAAAGGCTCATTTAGTCCCAAAAAAAAGAAACGTCAAAAGAGGAAAACTGTTCTCAGGGAAAGGGCTCTGGAAGGAAAGGTGCCGTAAAACTCCTCCACGGAGTGGGCTACCACGGGTAGGAGGATGGGAAGGGGGAAACCACGATGACACGCCGGGCGATGGAGAACGGGACGTAAAGAAAAGGTAAGGGCGTGGTGCACAAGAGCCGAAAGCATTGAATCCAGCAGAACATGAAAAAACGGGTAGGTGGGGGGGAGAGCTTGATGGTTAAGTGAAACATCGGGGAAATTGACAGAGAAACATGATGCGCTTTGGAATCACAAATCGGGGGGTCAATGAACCTCGGGGAAAAAGAATACGTAGCTTGCCGCCGAAGGTGAATTGACTCAGAGGGTCGAGGATTAACCAAGGAAAAAGATGGTAGAAAGCGTCGTCGATTCCCATGGTGTGGGGGGAAAATTGCGACCATCAGAAGGAAGAGGCAGAAACCAAAAGGGGGATTCTGAAAAATAGAAGCTGGACAAGGGGGGGACTATAAAAAGCGACAACATGGGGAATCAAGGGACGAGAGTAAGAGTGTAGGACTAAGAAAAGCTCAGATGGCGGAAAGGAAAGGACTGGCGCAGCCTGCAATTTAGGTAGAATCTAAAAAATCAGGAAAGTCAAGACAAAGAGTCGTAACCACGAGAGGGGCTTTCAAGAAAGTAAAAGATCGAAAATAATACCGTCGCGCCGGGGAAAAGAGGCTTCAAGGTGGGAGTCAAAGTGGCAAACCTGGACTAAAACTATATTGGGTATTGCACGCCGATAGGGGGAAAATGCTCACTCTCAACGGCGAGGTGTCCATCTTTGTTGGGAAAGAGTTAAAAGAGAAGATTGAGTTGAAACGTTCAAGGGTGGACAAAAGGAAAAGAAAGCGCGCAAGGTCGAGCAGTTCAACATGGGCTCACTGACGTTAATAAGTAAATTCGAGAAAAGCGAGTGAGGGAGGGAATGTCTCGCCCAGGACATCACCTACGGCGTACCTGACAGGAAAGTGAAAAGGGGCTCAGATGATAGAGAATGAGGATATTTTCACCTACAAAGAGGTCTGGACTACAAGAGAAGGAACACATTAAAAAAAAGGGAAAAAAAGACTTTCGCTAGGAACGTGGAAAGTTCCTAGGAGGCTGCAGAACGGGAAATATCATTGAATTAGTTGGGCAACTTGAACTAAAAAGAAAATTGGACAGGAGTCTCTACTGGATTCTCCTAGTTGGAGCCCCGTAGTGAAGATTTAAATTCATTTATGTCAATCATACTAGATGGAGCTGACTGGCCAGGCTTATTGAAGAAAATGCATGGAATGTCTTCATAAAAAAGACCATGGCTAGAGGGGGTCTCGTCCAGGAAGAGGGAACGAATTAAGGGGTATAACAGGGTCAAGAAGGGTACAGGGCACGCAAAAGCCGACCAATACCTGAAAAAAGAGGAAACTAACAGGTCGACCGGAGAATTGAATGGATAGGCGCCAAGCTGTTCAAAAAACTCAAGTGAAAAATGTCGTTAAAAAATCACTAGCAGAAAGAACCGACAGCTACTAAAAACTGGTCGTCAATCAAAAAATTCAACTTCTGATCTTTAGGTAGGGATATAGCGCATATAAGGGAGGGATCAGCCTTCGGCAAACACTTCAGAGTGAACTCCAATAAAGGGAGGAGATCAAAATACTTGGCGGTCATAGCAAATGAAGGAATACTTTCGTGACCTATTCAGAAGAGGGAAAGGAGAGGAAGCCAAGAACAGGGCAGTATCTGCGCTAAAAAACAAAAAATCGGGGAAGTATAAAATCTCTAAGCACATGGAGTAAAAAATACTGCGCTCGAATTCGATAAAAGATACGGAAAAGCTGTGTATTGAAAGCCAAAGTATTCTTCCGTGATGAAAATGAGGGCCAGGCAGAGGAAAAATCAATGAAGGATGGCATAATTGTTAAGTCGCATGGACAGAGAATGATCGTCGAACCGTCCAAGTTGAGAAAAGAGGCTCCATAATCTAGGGAGATATTACATCTTAAAAGTCAGGACCGTCACAATGGCAATTATCAGTTGTTTTTTAAGAATGCCTTTAATTGACAGTATGAAAGGGAAAAAATAGGAAACAACTAATGGTCACAGGGGGAAGGGGAGCTGAGGGGGGGAAAGCAATAACTGTTTTCCGGCGAGTGTCTAAAAAGGACATAAAGGTTAAGCTTGTGCTATAATCGGAAGGGTAAGGAGGAAAAAAGGATAAATGGAAAAAGAACAAATTCGGGTTTGATCAGAATCATACTCCAAAGGGAAATTCACTAAGAAAAAGCCAGCGAAGAAGACTCAGGACGAGGTTTACAAGAGGGGGAAAAAAAATTTCCGATAAGGAAGGGACTCAATAGGAACTAAAGGGAAATGGGGCCAAAAAGGACTAGGGGCTTAATCCGATTCCTTCTGGTCAAACAAAAAAAAAGGAATCCCAGAACAATACAAAAGGGGCGAGGGTGTAGGGAAAAAGTTTATGGAAAAAGACAAGAGAGGGGGCAGGAGAAATGGTGCCATCGATTTCAATCCCAGATGCGGGGGAAATCAGGTGTGGATCTCGGAAGCCGGAACATCCAAAACTCAGAACAAAGAACACAGTGGAAAGAAGAGACCAATTGGGCTCCATTTTTGCACTAGGGCACCAGATGCAGAGAAAAGATGAAAAACGCCGCGGCAAAGCCAGTTGTGAGAATAAGGAGCCTCGGGAAAATCGTAGAGAAGCCTAGAAGAGATTTGACCTAGAACCTGACCGAGAAACGTAATGTTGGAAGTCAAGGCTGTCCGGAATGAGAGTGAAAGGTGTTTCAACTTAGCGGGTATCGTAGAAACAATCCTAACAGTCTAGTAAGGCAAATCTCCGATTAAGAGGTATGTTCTTTGCCGTTTGATGGACGACAACTCGCGTAAGTTCTTTCAGTCGTGGTCCTTTACCCGTCCACAACTTAACTAGTGAATTTGGTTGCGTCACGCACCTGTAGGGGGACAATGACGGAAAATGTTAGAGTCAGAAAAAACAAAAAGGGAGGAAAAAAAAATATGAGATGATGGCATAAACTCAGAGAAAAACCTAAGTTCCGGAATCAGGATCAAGGGGAAATATGGGGGGGAATGCTGATTTCTTGGGCGGGTAAAAAGACGACCCAAAAGGCGACTATGGGAGGACGCCGGAACATCCTTCATACCTAAGTCGGTGACTATGTTGGGTCTGTTTTTGAGTGGGTTTCTTTTTTTTTTTTTTTTTACTTTGTGATGTTCCGTTCGACAAAAGGATGAGGGAAAAAAATCAGGGGGGGGGCGGTTTAGGAATCGGCAGCAAAAAAAGGCAGAGGAGGCAAAGCGGAGGTCGAGGCAACAAGATCGGGGGGTAGGGCTGTGGAGGGGTACATGGGAGGGACAAATCAAAGGGAAAGGTTTTGTTGGAATGCGTAAAGGGGAACTATGGGGAACGAGGGGGGTCGACCGCAACCCAAGGAGCACAATGAATGGAAAGATCGTACATGAAAAGGAGGTATAAAATGGGTTAGAGGATACTTCAGAAAAAGGTGGGGAGGAAGCATATCTGCTGCTTGGATAAGGCGCTCGAGGAGCAGGTTTGCGAAGATGGGGCTCTAAAAAAGGGGACTACAGAGGCGTCTGGGGGAGGTCCTCTAAAGGTCGCCGGAAGCTTTGAAGAAGGAAGCTTAGGAACAGGAGAAGGCACGTTAGGATAATGTGAGGCTCCCCTCGATAAAACTGAGTGATCGGAGGGTAAATTGGGGGAACGAAACAAAATCAGGGGTAATGAGGGCTTCTCTGTGGTCTTTTAAGAGAGGATGATGTAGAGCTGCAACGACAGTCAGGATATTCAAGAGCTCCTATGCATCATCTGAGGGGAAGATCTGAAAGAAAGGCTTGAGGAAATTAGGAAAAAAAGCGCAACCAAAAAAAGAGAGTCAAGACCGGGTAACCTTCCCTTACAGTTGAAACGTCTTCGGGGTAGGAGAGCTTGGACGGAGGTAATTGAACGGCTCTAAAAAAACCAAAAAAAAAAAACTGAGAAAAAGGGAAGGGCAGCGGGTAGGAGTGCACCTCGAAGAGAGAAGGCTGAGGTAACCTGGAGAGGCAGGCGTACGTGCGCGGGGATGAAGGCGATACAAATACGTCGAGGAGTGAGGATCGACGGACTCTGGAGGAGACATCCAGTCTGTCCTACGATAGTAATCAAAAACCGGGACTTACAATTCAAGGAGGGAGAGAGGGGAGATGGGACCGATGCAGCGTGAGGATCGTTTTCAGGGGTCAGAAAAAAAAATGAGGCTTTGGGGGTTGGGGGGGGGGGGGGGGGTTGTGGGGGTTGGGGGTTGGGGGGTGGGGTGGGGGGGGTGGGGGTGGGTGGTTTGGGGGGGGTTTGGTGTGGGGGGGGGGGGGGGGATGGGGGGGGGGGGGGGGGGGGGGGGGGGTGGGTTTGGGGGGGGTTGGGGTTGGGGGGGGGGGGGTTTTGGTGTGCATCTCGGAATGGGACTATGGTTTCTTAAAGACTTGATGGGGAACGCTACTCTGAGAAAGGCCTTGTCGATCTGAGAGATTTTTAGGACTTGTGAGGAAATCCGGAGCGGGGGCCGCGCCCTTTCTTCTTATGGGGCAAGACGAGGAAGAAGTATTCTACTCAGCGAGTGCCGGGAGACTAGAAGGGGAAACCGCAAGTCTTGGAACATTGTCTGATCTGGTATGCTTTTGGCAGTGCAGTATTAGGGGGTGGGAGCAAGATGAAGTGGTGTAAAAAGAATTGAAATCAGGGATTGTTCTTGGTACGATGGTCACAGGAAAGGAACAAAAGGGAAAAAAATTACAAGAGGTAAAACGGGAAGGCTCAGGTGGTGTACAGTGGGGATTTGGGGAGGGCTTAGAAAAACTGGGGGCAAATCTGGGGGACCGCCCGTTTGATCCCAGTCCTTAACCTGAGAAAGAGGGGATGGAGAAAACTAGAGCAGATTTGGGGTGAAGACGGGACATCGCGAGCATTGTCGCTGGCCATAATCTAGTGTGCTTCACTTATACTGATCGGGGGAAAGGGGGGCGAAGAAAAAAAGTAAAGAAGGTGTTAGCGACACTCGGAGCAAAGCGGGGGGTCGGGGGGGGAACCCTCTGGGGGAGTCTAAAGCCAAGGGTTCAAGAGAAAAGGATGGTCGCCTCCATGCATAAGGGCCGCCGTAGGGGAGGACGAAAAAAGGAGGGTCGCTCGGGGGTGGGGGAGGAGAGGAGGCGGGGAGGTAGGAGAAGAGGTGCAAAGTGGAAGGAGGGGTGGGGTGTGAAAAGGGGATGGGGGGGGGAAGGGATGAGAAGGGTAAGGGTGAGTGGGAGGGGAGGAGAGGAGAAGAAGTAAAGAAAGAAAAGGCTTGCCGTAAGAAGAGTGTTCTGGATAAAAATCTCCAGAATAAGTCGGGATCAAGGGCAAAGCTAAAGTCGAGAAGTGAACTGACCCTGGGGTTGTTTCGGAGTAGAAGAACTAACAAATCTAGAGGGAAAGTTATCCCGGGGAGTCTGAGGGGGTCAGGCTTCAACGTGGAACAGGAACTCGGGGGAAGAGGGACACGACAAGGCTGCGAACAGTTCACTCCTAGGGTGAAAACGGGGGAAAAAATGAAATCGAGGTTTCTCTCGAGACTACCACGCTTACCGACGCGGGCACAAAGGAGGGCTGCGTAGAAATAAGAATCTTGGGGGTGACAAATGAAGAGAAAATTGGCCAGCTTTACCAGTGTCCGACGTGGGAAGTTTTGCTGTGAGGGGGCAGTAGCTATGAAAGGGACATCGACCGATGGGTGTAAGGGGGGTCTTTGGGAGGACTGAAGCATGGGTTCCGCTGAACAATGATTATAAACTGAATGGGAGGCTGGCGGGCCTTGAAGAGAGATGGTGAAAAGCGGAAATTTATAGGAATTCCCCAAAGGGGACTGAAAGGGGTGAAATCTCGCCCCATTTAAACAGGCGCCGGAGTCAGACAGACAACCAACAATTAGAGGAAACGACTTGGAAGGGGGGGGGGCTATATTAAAAAATGGAATCGGTTTGAAGGGAGGGTGGAATCCGGACTTATACGACGCAGTCTCGGATTCCGGAAAAAAGTGTAGTAATCATGAAGCAGGAAAAAAGCGAATGAATAGAACAACAAATTACGTTGTCTAAAGCTAATCATGCCATGAAAAGGGAGGGATGAAAAAACGCCAGAAAACGAGAAAAAAATTACTAAAAGAAGGGCTGGCCCCAAAAAAGAATCAAAAAAGTTTCGGTCTCAGGTCGGATCGGGTCTACAGTTCCAAAGCAGAGCTCCATCGGAACGGAACAGCTGGGGTGAAAGCGAGAGGGGGGGGCAACACTGACTTCTATCAATGGGTCGGAAAGTTCCACGGCCAAAGTCTGACCCTGAAAGGAGAAAGCTGAAGAGGAGACTTCAGTGAAGGGTCTACGCACTACGTCTGGATAAAGGATCACTCTGGGTTGTTTCAGGAGATCGCCAAAACGACATGGAGGGGAGGGAAAGGTATTCGTACCGACATGGGGGGGGAATGAAGGCCGAAAAAAAGGTGAATCTCGGGCTTGGGATAAACACACGCAGGGCTGCGAAGAGGGGGGGCGCTACCACAGAGCTAAGGAAAAGTCTCAGAGGAGGTCTGCGGATGAAATGTCGGATGCGCTCATGGTCAAAAAGGGGAATGCCTCAAGGAGGGTGTCAGCATGCCCGAAAAGGGTCTTTCGTATGGCAGAACAAAGACGGTAAGATTTCAAAGAAGGTTTGCAACTTAAAATAGAGCGACAAGTAGAGGAAATCTGGAAGGAGCATCTTACGGGAATGTCTCAAAAAACGGGGGCAAAGAAGCGCACATCTCCCTAAAAAAGGGGCGGGGGCAAATAAAGGGTAACGAGTTGTCCAAGAAGGAACGTGCCAAAGGCAGCTAGTAGCAAAGAAAAAAGAAAAAAACCGGGGGGTCGACCCGACGTATAACGGGGTTCTTGGGGGGAGAAAAGGTGGGTCTCAAGGTTAACAATCAACAAACAAGACGGAAATTTTTTTCAAAACTTAACTCTGAAATACGCAGCGTACGCAGAACACTGAGGTTGGAATAACCAAGCATCTTTTCTTCTACCAAAGCTTAGAAAACTGGAATCGTCGAAGAGGGGAAATATCAGATTCATCCACGGACTGGGGCGGGACCACCCGAAAGCGAAAGAACTCAGCTGCTCGCTCACTACAAAGGGGAGTCTACAGACTTGAAGGACAACTTCTGTCCGATTAGGGAGGTATCCATCGAACTCAAAGACCCATCTCTCTCTGCCGCACAAAAAAATCAACTAAAAGCACTCGGGGACAAAACTCAAAGCATCTTTCCCTGCGATGTAGAGGGATTAAGGAGTGAAACCGGCAGCAAAAAAAATGTTGAGACAAATGGGAAGGCCTCCGGATGCGCGAATTACTTAGGACAAAGGGGGGTGTCAAGAGAATCCGCCTCAAGAGCAAGGGAAGTCTTGGAATCGCAAAGGGCGCTGCCGGTAAAAAGGGAAATAGGAAAGGAAAATAATAGCAAATCTGGGAATTCGCGAGAAAAGGCGAGTCAGGATAGGAAAAAAAAAAAGGACCCTCCAGCCGGCCTTAAGTTCGTTGAGGGGGTTGGGGATTTGTTGGAGAACAGGCATTGAGCATGGAAGAGGGGGGAACTGAGAACTAAAAACCACGAGTCCCGGCAAAAGTAAGGGGGGACGGCGATATAACGGATTACGGGGCAAGTGGGGGGGGAGGAGTGAACCTGCTAACTGAGGGTGTTCAGAAGCTAGATTGGGAAGAGACTGTGAAGAGAAAGGGGGAGACTTCGATTATTATCAGTCTCAAAAGAATATAAAAGAAGTCCCGCATCATAGGGCATCCAAACAGGATTTGCCCCCTACCGAGAAACTTGCATAACGAAAGTTTGGGGGCTCAAAGGTACATCCCTGGGAAGCCCAGCTCCTGAATGAAGCAGGATTCCACAGCGGCACTTCGCAAAAATCGGGAGAATCCAAAGAAACTTCGAAGTGGGTATTCAAAAGGGTAACGCATCGTCAAACGGAGTAGGCATTATCCATGACTTACAAAGATAGAAAGAATCCTCCATCGGCTCCTAAAGGGGGGAGATCCTCGAAAGAAAGGTCTTTCCGAAGCATCAAATCGGGAAATAGGGTATCGTATCCCGGAAGGGCGCCTGGGGGGGGTTGCCATCCGGGGGAACAGCTAAAAGTAAAGGGGAAACGCGTCTTCCGAGAAAAGCAAAGGGTTCTCGATAAGGTTCGCATTCGTAGAACGACAGAGAAAGCCGAACCATACGGAAGTCGCGGCAGAATACGCCTGAAAGGTTACCTGGCGAAGGGGGGGGGGCTATAACGGAAAGGGGGGTCACAAGCTTGGGAGGGGCATCGGATAACATCATACAAAAGGAAAGACTACCCACGGCTGAAACTAAAAGAGGATGGTAGGTTGTGGGGTCTTGCAGGTGAGCACGAGTGAGATCTCGAGGCACGCAGAGGAGAAAGTCTTGGGGCATGGGACTCAAAAGAAGAACAGTCAGGTGTCTCGGATTGCAGTTGTCGGGTCAACTGGGTCCCTTACGACTTTAGGCTCTGGGGATTCACATACATCGTCAAACAACACCCTAGGAGTACCTAGAACGTTAAGGGGGAACTCATCAGCCAGTAACAAGAAAATGGTGCATTGCAGGCAACTGCAAATACTGAAAAATGGGGGGGGAAGGGGTCTTAAGGAGTTTGGGACGACAAAAGGAATCAGCGCAGGGAGAAGTGGGGGGGAACGTGCGACACGGCAAAAAAAAAGGGCATCGCCTTTTCTAAGAAACTTGGGACCAGTACCGCTGCGACCACTCGAAGGGACGCAAGTTTGCTGACGAGGATAATAGCTGAAACAACTGCGCATTAACGCTCAGGGAAAAAGGACCCAACATGGTTCGGCTGGCTCTACGATGAAAGAAGTGGCTACAAGAAAAAGACTCAGAAAAAAACAACTGGGGGGGGGGAAAGAGTCGTTATGACTTGTAAATAAGAAAGGGTTTGGGAGGAGACACCCAAGAGCGCCAGGAGC
>Ga0179593_1703759_pt1 | contig 19220 bp, 18 predicted proteins | sample CZODoug2_1_08_16_FD_185931 | JGI IMG/M metagenome (GOLD analysis project Ga0179593, IMG submission 185931) | Vadose zone soil fungal communities from Angelo Coast Range Reserve, California, USA - CZODoug2_1_08_16fungal (PacBio error correction) | ecosystem: Environmental > Terrestrial > Soil >...
TCTGAGATCATGCAACTTTTCGCTTCGTCCGGGGGGACCAAAGGACTGCAGAGGGAGGAGGGGCCTCGTCGCCTACGCTTCCCAAGGGCTTCATGGCAACTCACTGTGGTTACTTAATTTCCGCACTCTCTTGGCTGTCTAGGGGCGTTTTCAGGTTTTCAAGGGAGAGTGCTTGTATGGTGTCAGGTCGGATACTGGTTTCTCTACAATGCGATTGAATGGCGGACAAGGAGGGGCTTAAGCCGAAGAAACCAAGCCGGGTTACCGTAGTTGAAGAAGATGGACCAATCCGAAGAAGAGGTGGTAGAAACGGCCGTAATTGCCAAAAAATCGGGAGCTGGGAGGGGGAAGGACAAAGGGCTCAAAACTGAAGCCAAGGAACTTCCGGGAGCCTACGAAGTACTCGATCAAGAAATGGGGGGGGGGAATCATCATACAGCAGTACGTAGAGGCTGACGAATCCCGGCGGGTCATGGGCGATTGCGAAGTCGCGGTCGCCGACTTATGCCCAAATGAACCACAAGAAAAGGAAGGGGAACAAACACAAAACACGGGATCGGTTGGCCGTGCGCAGTCCTTTTGGGGAAACACCTTTGTGCTTCGACCCGGGTATGGAGCTCGGGGCTCAAAAAGATTCGCTCGGGAAAAAGGGGGAATAGAAAAGCGGGTTGTTTTGTAAGCAAACACCGCTGGGAAAATTATGCGGAGGGTAACTATTCTAAAAGGAGGGCAGGTGGCGTCGGTTTGTGGATGAATGGAAGGAAAGGGTCTTGCAACGTAAGGCAAGGTGTCCCTCAAAGAAAAAAAAGCGGATGAGGGCTGTTGGAGTCGAGGGAGGGGGTGTGGTCTTGCATCCTCATTCGGCCACAAATGAGAACGTCTGAAAGGAAATGGTGGGTGTTTGCGAAACCAGAGAGGCAGGAGTGCGTGTTTCGCCTTCGGAAAGGGGCAAAGGGCGAAGGAACCCGCGGGAGGTCCATGATAGTGTCAGTAATGCGCAAGCCCTCGGCCAGACGATTCGGGAATTATGGCCAAGGCGCCCAACACTTAGGGGGGCTGGAAAAACAGAAGTCTGTGCGGCAAAACGCATAGGTAACTCGATTCGCACATGACTTACTCGTCCATTGCCCAAGTGTGGGGACCTGGTGAAGTTTAACATGTGCAGCACAAGCCGCGAGAAGATGCATCTTAGACGAGGCAGGGCCGAGAAATAAGGTGGAAAGGCCGGCCTAGGGGGCGCCATATGATACCTATTCAGGATGATCTCCTTGGATGAAAAAGAAGACTTTGACTTCAACAGGACCCTTCATAAAACGAGGGGCCTGGTCTCGTCCAGCGACGAGGCAGGATGAGTACCAGTCGAACGGTAAGGACTAGGAATCCGTCGGATAGACTCCATCTGGAAGATTTAAGGGAGAGTCTCCGCAAAGTTCGGCACTAAGTAGCCGAGTAACAGTCGTACAAGAAGGGAATGGCACGGCCATGGTAAAAAGACGAAAGGAACATCGGGAAATCCGAAGTGTATTCGCTAGCGCGAAGCGAAACACTAAGATCGAAAGAAAGAGTGACGAGATCACAACAAAGGAAAAAAGAGATAAGTCGCGAAGAATAGTGAGATGGAGGAAGGAGTTCCGGGAAAGGGTGTCGCTAGGCATCCGCTGCGGAGAGGGGCGTTGCCTCGGGAACTCATGAGGGCCCTCGGATTGCGCAGGGATTCCAAGAAAGAAAACGACGTCCGAAGAGCCGTCGACATCAGCCGAAAGCTGGAATAACAGGACGGTCCAGGAAGGGTAGTCAAGTCAGTACGAGAGAGGCAGGGTTTTGTTACAATGTCAACCAGGAACGTAGTCGGGAGGGCACAGAAAAGGCTCACGCTATTCTAAAGGTTGACAATCTCTGCGCTTCAGTCGATCAGGCGGGGGAGAAAATAGCTTATTAGAGCGACTATCGGTCCTCAGAGCGGTCCGTTGAAAGTAGGGTCCATCGTCAGGCTGTCGAAGAATAAATCGGGAAGCATTTCTTCCGGAGGTGCTGATCTTCTAAAACTCATGGAGAAAACCCAGTCATCAGCTGCAGGGCAGTAAGGGTGGGATAAAGAATCTATTACGCCTGTAAAATCAAGCAGTGACAAGGTTTCGGCGCCTTGGAAAACGAGGAGACGAGGAAGCTTCTTCGACCGAACATTGACAATGAACTAAAAGCATGGACATTAGGGGAAGGGGATCTTCTCACCGTCTCACGACCCCTGGGCGCGTAGATATAAAAGGGATTGGGGGGGGGGGGGCACTATTTCGTGCACACGGTACACATCGATTCATCAGCTAGCCCAGACTCCAAGAAAGGTCCGTCCGTGGGTGGCATTAAGTAGAGCGGCTAGCTCACCAGGAATCTAATGGGACTCAAAGCCTCAACCGCCATTAAGGGGCTGGTGCTACCACTGACTGGTCCCCAGCACTTGGCGTACCTTAACCAATCGTGGAGACGGCAAAAAACAGCATTCTGGTCGGCCAGAAAGATAGAACCACGCTTTGTTGGGTCGTCACGAAGAATCTGGGAAGAGAATATGAGTGAGGGCCGTCTTGTCTCTCAGATTGCCTCCTTTCAAAGACGGAAAGAATCCTGGTTTAATGAAGTTCCAGGGCCGGAACGGAAATGTAAGCGTCAGAGGTAAATAAAAAAACAGGGCTTGAACCTCTCACACTCGTCAGTCGGATAAAAATGGATACCTACTTCGTCGAGTCGTATTCTCCATATCCGCGTACGCGAGGAGGAAGGAGGGCTTCGTACGTTACAAAAGGAAGGATAGGAGATCTCTCTTCCAGGCAGGGAAGGATCACGACGCTCCGGGAGGAGGAAAGTCATCAAAGACATCACAGAAAGGGGGGTACCAAATATTAAATCTGAAGTCTAACACCTCGGGCGATTATGGAGAACAGCTTCTGGAAAGAAAGACTACATTTCGAGAGAAGGGGATTGGGGAAAATTGACGGCTCAAGGACATCTTGGGGAGAACATGAAAGAAGGGGAGGACACTCTCTGGGGACAGAGGAGGGACAGAAAGATCTACCTCAATCTTGCGTTATTGCCAATGAGAAAAAAAAAGAAGACTGGCAGTGGGAGAAGGCAGACCCCTCAATGTTTCCTGAAATACCTTGGTTTCTCCAAGGAACCGGGAGAAAGGACAAAGACATCCAACAGTAAATCAACAGCGAGAATAATAGGAAGTTCGTGCATAGCTTGGGTTTAACACGGCCTCGGATGAAACCGACACTGGACTTAGGCGAACGATGAAAGACACCTTTCCTTTCGCTCAAGGTAACGCAATTTCCGAGGAAACAAATCCCGAGAATGCTCAGCTGAAGGTTTTTCGCGGCAGCACGGTTGCCAAAGGAGAAAACTTTTCCTCTCCTTGGGTAAACTTGTCGGAGAAACTTTTTGCGTATGCTCGGGCGCTGGAGTTCAATGACCAACAGACAAAGGCAGTTTCAAGAGAAGCCACTTCAGGCGGAACCTCAAAGGTCCCAAGATTAAAAAGGGCAAGAAAAGAAAATCCAACAGATGGGGGGACCTTGTAAAGAAAAGAAAACCCTGACATGCCGGAAGCACTCACGAGGGGAAGAAATGGAGTAAGAAAAAGGTATAGGCGGAAAAGAACGATCAACCCGACAAACACGAAAGGCTGATCACAGAAAAGGTTGGGAAACCCTGGTGAAAGGCGGCGGAAGTAAAAACCATGATCAATCGGCCAAATCGCAAGCCTGGCAGGGGGGGGACAAAAAGTGTGTTAGAACAACTAAACAGAGTTGCAATCCTATGGGGTCTTCAACCACAGTGGAAAGAGTATGAGGACGAGTCATCTCCACAACTGTGAAAGGTCGCGAAAAAGTGGGGCAATTTTCCATTAGTGAAACGCGGGCGCTGAGATGATGAGGCAAACTCCGGAGAAGGCATGGGATTCTGGGGGTGGAATTATATCACTTGGTGCTTTGGAGGTTGCTCTCATGGGTGGGGCGAAAGAATTGGTACCTAACAAGGGGACGCAGAGGCGTGAGAGGGCACTGTCGGTCTCCAGGCGATCACGGGGACCACTGGAAATGGGAGGCTTGAAAACGACGAGCGGTAAAGAGCGCTTTGGGTTCCACCGAGGAGTTGCGAGCGCAAAGGTCTCGGGAGGGGGTCACTTGCGGCGTAGTGGGGACGCTAGTGGAAACTACCCAAGAGCGCAATCGGCAAAACTTACCGGGCACAGACAATGGGGAGAAAAGAAACTTAAAAAAGTGAGCGACAGCTTGCGGGGAACGACACCTCACCTAGGCGCATATAGGGATTGGGGGGGGCGAGGACCTGGGACAACGAAAATCAATTTCGAGCGAAAGAAGGAACCACGAAAAGATTTAACATCAGTAGAACGGACGGCGAACGCGGAAAAGCAGTTCAAACCAATCTGCCGCGAGGGGCAGGTTGGACGAAGTATGAGGAAAGCACCTGGGGAAGTGCTTGGAAACAAGGTATCCCAGTAGGGATGTCGAAAAGCTGTCAAAAGAGACGGCTGCAACCGTCGTGATAATCAAAACTTGTGGTGGCCATTTCCGCCACGCGCAGTGCGGTCAGGAGCGCGGGGCACCGTGGGGGTCAAACAGAAGAGAAAGGGGTGTTATGTTGTCTGGACGATGTTTTCATGATGGGCGAGCGATTGGCGTAACTGTCGTGTCGAGTAAAAATAGTCTGGGGTTACTGCAGTGAGGTCTCCTAGGGCAAGACGAAGCAAGAGGTGTGCGACGGACGTCATCTTGGGCACAAGTGTCGGCTTGGTGAAAAGAAAGGAGGAGAGCAGTACACGGGAAGGAAAGACGATAACCGCTGCCGGCGCAGAACCGAACGCGAAATTTTCACCTTTTATCAAAACTCCAAAGACAAGAAAGAGGGGGCGGAAAAAGAGACACTGTACCGCCGACGAAACAGTGCTTGTTATCAAATCTAATTGCAGATGAGGCAAAATGGGAACACTGGATGGCCTCTTCCCTCTAGGGGGATGGGGAATCCGGCGCAGATGACCGGGTTGTTCCCGTGGAGTGAGGGTAAAAGGGTCTTCATAGGCGGGGGAAGCGAACCGCTGCCGATCGGCATTTGAAAAGATCTGCAAGGGGAAAAGTCTGTACACTGCAACCCCTCGTTCTTATCTTCGTGAGTCGCCCGGCGAAAACTTATTTAGCATTGTTGTTGGAACATTCTACACGCTGGGGTTCAGAAAGGGGAGAGGAACCATTCAAACATTAAAGGAAATGGGTTCGGCGAGCCCACAACCGTAACATTGGCGGGAGTGATGTATTCAACTCTATTTCAATGGGGGTCTCCACCGGGTGAATTCGACATCTCTTCAAGAGGAAATTCGCGTGGTTTTGGCGACGCATTTCCACTTTTCTAAAGAGATCGGATTTTCAAGGACTCGGGGAACTGATTCACGGTGACCTTCCTGTAGTCTAGCAAGGGGAGCATGGTAAGGGGAATGGCCAGAAGAGGGCATGCGCCTTACTGCAAGTCAAACACGTACACCAAAAATAGGGGGGAAAAAAAAAAGGAGGGGGCTGGAAAAAACTCGCCAATAGGGATCGCTCAGCAAATTAATGAGTAGAAACATTAACCTCATTGGGTAGCCTTCAAGAAAGGGGACATGAGAGAAATAATGAAAAAGTACCTATGGAGAATAAAGAGACGAGCGATGGCCGATATACGTTCCACTGCAGGGGGGGGGCCAAGAACGTCGTCAAGCTAGAAATCATCCTCAAGTCATGATCCGCAGACATGCCGGTCTTTTCTGAACAAGCGTCTTCATAGAGTGGCGGAAAAAAAGAGTGCGACTCTCCAAAGGAACAGGCGAGAAGGCTGCTGAAGGGTCGCCAGGGGCGTAAGCGAATAAGAGCTATGGAATCCTGGGGGCAGCGAAAGGGAAAGGAACTGGATCGTATGATCAGCACGCGGAAGAAGAAAGCTAAGCGTCTTCGATTGATCGCGCGCATCCGGGAAGGGGGGAAGGGATCATGATTAAAGAAAGGCCGGTCACTGCCAGGTGGCTCTCTCGCGAGGGAAAAGACCGGTGGCCCGCACGCCGAGAACAGCGCGTCGAACTTATCTCTCTCAAAAAAAAAAACCATTAGATTCAAAAAACGTGCTTCGTGCGGGCACGGTCGACTCGCTGCAAATAGCAAACCCTCGTATCGGGATCTGGAAGAATCCTACGAAGAAAGGCAGCCGAGGGAAAAAAAGCTTCTGCCAATCGAAGACGACGTAACCGAACCTTCCCCGTTCAAGCTATCTAGGAGAAAAAGGACTGGGAGTCCGCTTCCAATATGTCTCAAGCAGGAGCTTCTCCAAATACAAGGAATTTACATGCGACACTACGATGCTGCGTAGAGAAAAACACACGCGAGGCCAACCCCTAAATTACCTTTGCGGAACGGCTCTCAGGGGCAATCAGGCCGAAGGCTGGAACAAAAGCTGGGGGGAGCGGACGTACGACGGCGCCGGCCGGCTTTAACTGATGCATCGAAAGCTTCACTGGGGGGGAAAATGAAATGGGGCGGCTTCGTGCTACGATGACACATCATAAATTCTCCAGAACTAACTTGGTTCCTGGGGGCAAGAAAGATGAACGCCTTCGGATGATGAAAGAGAAGCAGATGCTGGCGGCTCCATCGGAAGAAAGGGGAAGAGGTAAAAACGCCGTTTGGGCAGGCCTTTGGGGTAGCTTCTCAGTCGATCATCTAAGGGGGAAAGGAAATAAAAAAAAAGGGAACCCTCTCCTGTCGAATCCATCCCGGAATTCAGGGCACTAAAAAGAGACACCTCGAAGGTCGGAAAACGAGACGCAGGAAGTGATCGACCGCTTTTTCAATGTCGCCAACAAAAAACGAGTCACAGGAGAGCAGCTTTGTGAAAGGAACAGTCTGGAAGATCCACGAACAAGGTTGGGAAAAAAGCCGGATACGCAAGGGGTCCTCGGGCTGGGGGTGGGAGGCAACAACGTGGCCGGGAAACAAGGCAACGGCCTTGTCGGCATGGATGACCAAAACACCTGGCGCGACGCAACCCCGGAATTACGGTTCTCCGGGGTCGGAACCCATCCTCCAAGAATCCACCGAGGTGTTTCATTTCATCGTCCAACTCTTGGAAAGGAAATACAACTGCGGGAGAAGAGGGCTCACCAAGGAAGATTCATTCACGTTAGACTCCCTACGATATCATGTGACCCCGTGGCCTATCACTTAGGGAAAAGATCCTTGTTGAGAGGGCCATAACTTATGGTGGCCGACGAGTCCCGCTTCAAGTCGATCATGATCCAACAAGAAGTTAGGTGAGTCTTCGCTCCGCTTAAGAGAGGAGTCGCGTCGGCGGGGGTTCGGAAGGGTAACCACTTGTAAAAAAGAGAGCGAGGAGGGAAAAGCAATGGCGCGGTCGCCCCGGCTGATCGACACGGTGCCAACGCAGACGCCCCGAAGCCAAGGGTCCAAGAACACCAATTCACGGCTTGGACCAAGATGGAAATAAAAGAAAACAGAATCAGACACGGTTGACGGGAGACGACATTTACGACAAGAGGAAATCTGGTAGAAGAAAACTGCGAAAAGAACTACCGAACGCCTTAGAAAGGGGTGAACCAGCCGCAACCCCGAAAGCCGGGAAAGGCGTGGTTAAATTGAAGGGAAACAAACAAGGCATGAAAGCAACATCACGGACACACGAGCGACGAGGGGGGCGTCAAGGAACAACGGGGAAGGGGGATCCTTGGTCAAAAAGCCGAAGAACAAGGAGAGGGAGCAAGCCTCCCGTAGGGAAAACACGCGAAAAAGAAAAGAAGGAAATCTGCATATCTGGGGGGGGGAAAAAACACGGGACTGGTCAGCTGACGCCTGGGCAAGCCTTCTCTCACAAAACCTATGAGGGGGAAAGAGGGGAAAAAAACAAACTTTCCGCGAAGTAACGATACGTCCAGGAGAATACCATCCCGAGAATTAACAGACTTGGGGAGGGGCGCCAATTCAACAGATGGCCATACAAGTGAAGATCAAGGGTAATAACCTTAGAACCTCCACCAGGTGGGTGGAAGGGAGAGAATCGCGTATTGCCAAGAAGGGACCAACAATGGGTGGCAAGCACGAGCCCTCGGAAAAGCACGCGCGGAACAACCAAGAGACCCAAAAAAGTAACCGCTCTCTAGCTCCGATAACGACACAAGGGGGGGGGGGCCAGGGGGAGCGCTTAAGGAAGTGTGAAAAAAGGGGACTTTTGTTGAAGGAAAAGTGACGAAATCCAGAAAGAGAAAAGAAACTGACTTAGGACCCCAATCAAAAAAAGATGATTACGGATCAAAAAAATCGTTTCAACATCTTGTAAGGTCGGCGGAACTAAGACTCAATCCCTCGAGCAAGAAATGCCAGGTCTAAATACGGTCCACATTGGTGCAACCCATTGTGTCAGGAGCAATGGCGGGGGGGAGGAGCCGTGAGCTCGCTCCACAACCCCTGGGGGAAAGGGGTAAAATCTCGAGTTCCTTTTGAAGGCTCAAAAATTTTGCCAGTTCCTCAAACCAGGGTGGTGACACATTGTGCAAGGATTTAAAAAAAACTTGGCGCGAGGAAACTATGGGGAGGGGAAAGGGAACGACTCGGTTATAAGTGGAAAAACAGTAGTGTAAGGGGCGCCGAGGCACTTAGGGGCTTGGAGGTGGGGGGCTCGAAGGTAGTGGGGTGAGGGGGGAAGATACCTTGGCTCAAAAACGGCCATGTGCGCAAGCGAGTCTCTGAACTGGAGTCACAGGAACAGGCAGAAAGGGAAAACCTATTGGGCAGGGGGGGGGGAATTTCTGCCGCTCGCGAGAGGGACATAGGGGCTACATGTTGGAGGGTTTCCAAACCTGTCCGTAAGCGATTGTTCGGGCCGCCTGAGGTGTGGCGCTAGGGGGCTACACTAAAACGAGCCGGGGCACCACCCTTGTGAAGGGGACAAACAGCAGGAAATTGTCTGCATCTGCAAGGGGGGCAACAATCACCGAACGATCGCGTAAATAGGGGATGGGCTGATCATTGGATGGAGCGGTACCCTTCTCAAAAAAAAAAAAGGCACGGAACCGTAAAAACGAAAAGGGGGGAAACGTCAGGGCCCCGCGAAGCCGGGGGGGGAAGGAAGTTACGAAAAATCTCTTCCGACGCGATTTTATGAGTGAAAATGTTTGAGGAAAGGTGTGGTAGCCGAAATGGTTCCTTCGGATGAAAAAAAGGGGGTTCTGTACACCAGATGTCGGGAGGAAAAGAAAGGACTTTAGGGGAAAAAAAAAGGGATTTGCCTCACCTTTTGTGGCCCAGAAAGGTACGAAACTCTAAATTGGGCGAGCTGTGCTTCGGGGGTTCACTCAAATGGTGAGGGGGTTCGAGTTTTATGAAAGGGCTATGTCGATAAACCCGAAGCGTCACGAAAGGAGCATCGTAAGTTTATGGGGGGGGCACCGCACCACGAGTTGTGCGACGGAAAGTAATCTTGGTCACAGCTGGAGAGGCTTTGCAATGACCTTGGAGGAGCATCACTAGATAAGAGGAGGTGCGCTGCTTACCCAGCGATCTCGGAAAATTTACGGGGAAGGAATAAAACAACCTGAGACAGAAGGGGAAAGGATCCGCGCCGGAAGCAGTAATGGGAGCAAATTCGAGGGGGTCCGAATTCTTTGGTACGGGGAAAGAATTTGGCCCGCTCGGCAAGTCGGAATGTTAAGGAGTCGTCCTGGCAACATTGAGAGAGGTCGGGTGATGAAAAAAAAAAAGGGCCAGGCAGCCGACCGGGGAGAGAACCGGCTAAAATGAAAAAACGAGAGGGGCAAAACTTCAACCACTCGGATGCGAAAAAAGTAGGGGGAGCCCGGACCAAGGGAAAAATCAAGGGGGTTGTGGGCACTAGCAAGAACATGGTGGGGCGTCACTTACTCCCCGTCATCTTGGCAATACGAAAGTTTGCTTCGCCTCCCAAACCTGGAAATTTTCGAGGAAGGGAGTTTAGTATCGTATTGTTGTGATGGCACGCAAGGTTTCACTCAGAAACAAAGCGCAGCAGGAAGCTGAAAGTCATGGGGGGGGGTTGCTGCGCAGGTGCAAGCGTCGGTCACTGAGAAAGCGGAGTGGGCCTCGCGGGTGCTACAGAGGGAGTAATGGTGAAAGGGAAAATGCGCGGAGAGGATGTTCTGGCAGCCCGGAGGGCATACGAGGCGTAAATAGCCTCAAAAAAGGGAGAACTGCACACACGAAAATAAGCTCGGTCCCATAGGGCGAGGCACGCATAATGGCTCACAATTAAGGCTGGGAAAGCAGAAACTACGGTTTAAAAAAAATTTCATTTCGATCAGCAAAAGAAGCAGGCCGATTAAATTTCTTATATACGATCAAAAGGAATCGATCACGGAAAGGCAAAAGGGCGATATCGGCCGATACAAAGCCAAGAGCATGATGTAACTCGGTGTGCCCTCCTAGAAGGGAGGCATCAAGTGAAGGGAAAAGGACTCGTGACAGCGCGTGAGATAAAGCGGCAGTGCGATCCGTCAAAAAATCAGGGTTGAACCGCTAAGCGGGTGGAAGGTGAAAGACGCCGCGGACGACAGCGGGCGATCTAAGGTCAAACGCGGAAGGAGGCAGAAGCAGGCTAAGCGAAAAGGGAGGGACGATCCGTAATGGCCGCCATGGTTCGGAGTGCAAAGAGAGGAAACCTAGTTTCTTCGAATCTCTAGAAAGGGGACGTTCAAAAAAGAAAGGGAAAAACGCTCGAAGGGAGTGAAACTCTAGAGAAAAAAAAGTAGGAGGGAGATAAGTCGAAGAAGCGCGCTTTCCGGAGGGAGACACTTTCGCAGGAGAGGAGGATAAGAGGAGAAGAAAAACGTCGGATCGGGCTTCTACAGACGCCGAACTCAGGGGCGCCTGCAACTGCTGGCTCTCTAGTTAGGGACAAAAAAAAGAGGACTACGAAAGGACCGCGGGACTCGTCGCCGCGCTGTAATGCCGGGGGTAGAGGTCGCAACCGGAGAGGAAAAACCCTGCCCGGCGACCTGAGGTTCCATAAGTGATCAAGGACGGGAACACCTGGAGGCAGCAAGAGAGGCTCCGGCCTTTTCTAGGAACCTATTTAAAAGAGGGGGAAGGAGCCATCATGGCGGAAAGAGGAAGAGGAGAGTTTGGCGAAGGCGCCGAGTCCAAGGCGCCCGGCAAGGAAGGGGGTATGAGGTAAAGAAGCGAGAGGGCGAAATCGTCAACGGGGCTTCTGGGTCTGCTGATCTAGAGAACCTCTCGAGGCTAAAATGGGGGGAAATCATGCTAAGCATCATGGGTACGGAGTGAGCTCTCCTAAGAGGCGGACCGCAAAAGAGGGAATGTTCACCCCCGCCGTGGTGGTCGAAGACCTTTGGCTGCGAATCAAGAGCTGCGGGATGGGGGAGTGCTCCGAACATTCCGGGATGCAAAGACATACCCCGTGAATGTGCATGTCTACGATAGCCCCCTCGACGGGTACGAAGGTTTCTTTCTCCGTTGCGGGGACCTCGGGGGGGGAATGGTGTCCCCCAAAACCTAGGAAATTTCGCGACAGGCCCGGCGGGTTGAAGGAAGGTAATTCATTTTATACAAAAAAGAACGACGACCTCAGCGAGAAACATCTCCGCGGTGGGCGGGGAGACTCCAACTGCGGGGCCAGTTTTCCGGGGTCTTAGAGAAGACAAAACCGTCAGGGAATAAAAAAAAAATGAGCATCGGGTTTCGACGGGGCCGCAAGCAGGCATCATCCGGATGTGCAGGTCATCGAAACCAATAGGAAGAGAACATTTCGGCGACGCGGATCGAAACCACTCTTCATCAAAAAAATGGTTTCACGACTCAATTTGGGAAAACCCAAAGTGGGGAAAAACGTCCGGCTAAAACCTCCAGAGTGGAGGGTCTCCCGTCTGCCGAACAACTGCAAAGGACTGGGGCGGGCAGTAGAATAACTGATCCCGCCGACCTTAGTAGACCTGAAGGAACATGAATGGCTTAGAAGACCTTCTTCGTCTTTTCTTCTTATGCGTTGGGAGCCGGCCGGTTTCCAATGGAGAGGACCTCTCAGCTAGTCCGTGCTTAGGGGGGAGGGTGTCCCCACCAGTACAATCCGCACGGGGGATCTACATCGTGATTGACCAAAAAAGGGGAAAAAGTGGGGGGAACCCATAGCCTTCACGGTCAACACCGAGGGGTGTATGGCGTTTTCCCCTCTGGAGGTTGTACCATTTCACTTGAAGAATTTTGTTCGGGGATCATCCCTTCGTCACAATGAGCCGTCGGTACATTTGCCTTCCCCTATGCGAAAAAATAAAAAACCCTTCTCTTTAACCCAGCGCGATCCGGAACACGCGAGCGAAAGCAAGCTTTTTGCCGGGAAAAAACTATAGCACGGAAATAAGGTTAAGCAGGCGACGAGGCCGAAGAAAGACTGGGTTTGCCGTGATCGTGTTGTCCCCCAACAGGGACGAGAACCGAGGCCAAAAGACAACGCGCCACGCGAATAAATAAGAATGAGGGCAATCTGGTGGTTACAAAGGGAAGTTTCTCAAAGGAATATCTCCCGAAAGGCGTTAAGGAGTCCTTATTCTCGCAAGGGGGGGTACCAAAAGAATGAGCCATCCCGAGAATGCACAAGACGTGGAGTGTCGCGAAGACGATGAGAGACACTGGACGATAGGTGGAACACCTAAAGGGTTCCGACACAAGGGGGGGTTCCTCCGGAGAGATCTAGGGCGAAACCCCTTGGCAAGCAGACAAAGACGGGGAATCCCGACTTGAAAATCCACAATGTCCGACGACGAACGCGAGTATCTCTTCACCCTAAGAAAAATCTTCCCTCGGGGGGGTGGGTACGTTAACGCAGCACCTAAAGGATTTCCTGTAGAGCACGCCGTCAGAACTGGGTTGTGGAAATTAAAGGACGGGATACTGGCTAGAAACCCACTAAATAAGGAAGACTCCGGAGGTAAAAGAATGGTGTAAAAACTTCTGGGCGTAAGAAGCTCAATCGAATTAGTCTAAACGTTTGAGTCCCTTTAAAACACCATTTTTGGCGAATCAAGAGGGGTCTAGTTCTCGAAAGACTTAAGAGAGAAACTCAACGATAAAAGAAGAGGGACGGAGTCGCTCCACTTTGATTGCCCGAGACTAACAAATGTTTAAAAGGGGGGACATTTACGAAAGGTCGCGGCAATGAGACAGTCCTCGGGGGCAAGCCTTGTCCGTCAGGCAGGGTTCTTCCCTCTCTAAAAAGGCAGGGTAGGGGGTTTCTCTCTTTTCGCGGCTCAGACCGTTCCTTAACCAGAACTTTGTCTGAACGTCTTGAGAAAGAAAAAGGCTGTATAGAGAAAAGGGCCCCTCGGGACCTCTATTGAGGGGCTCTTAGAGAGGGGTCATAGGGCGGACCGGGAGGTTGGCAAGAGGCGGATGGCGCGCTGTACGAGGGAATCCAAATGTTGCTGGGGGAAATTTCAACTAGCAAAGACTAGAGGGGGCAAGCGGCACCACATGGGGGGTCCGGGGGGACCAGCATTTAGAAGAGGAAGGTGTCGCTGCCATCGTGTGCTGGGTAAGAAACAACGCCGCTTCGCCAGAGGGGGGGGACTGGCTCATGAGAGCGTACATGGGAGGCGCCACTTCACCAGGAGAAACGTGGTAACAGGGACGGACGCGACCGAGCGGTAAAAAAGATAGCCCGAAGGGCTCTTTTGACTCTTGCGTCGACGGGGGATGGATGGGCAGCTCGGTTCCGTCGGGGCCTGGGGAAAACAAAGGTATCGGCAAAGTGGGGAGTCCAGAAGGGACAACGGCGGCTCAACCTGTTTGGGGCCCGTCAATGGGCGCACGAACGTTTCGGTCGCTGGGAGGGTGGATGACTAGCTGTCAACCCACAGAGATTGACTTTCGGCAATTTGCGGAAAAATGGGCGCGGCTCGTTGCGAAAACGCTGTGGTTCACCGAGCAAGGCTCCATCATGTTTGGAGGTATTTCGCGATGGAAGCCTAAGCAGGGGTTGTCGAGGCAAGAAGTCAACATCGTTCGCGGCGGTTGGAGACATCGATCAGAAGGGGAGCGGCTAACCTCCGCGGAAGCCAACGCGCGCTGGACGTGCACTTGACCTGTGCACTAAACGAAGCACGTTACGAAGAAGAGAGAGGGGGAGAGATTCTAGGGGGGGTCGAGAATTGGCCAGTGAGGTGGCATTCTTACGCTGGTGGACGCGAGAAGTCTTCGATGTTACGCCGGGCTTCGCCGGGGACAAAGGGCGAAAAAGGGGGATCGGTGCGGCTTACCTTCTGGCCTGAGTCATCAGAGAAAGAGAGAACGTTTGTATGCAACAACGGGGAGTTAGAAAAAAAGCTTATGCGCCGAAACCCTTCGAGGTAAAGTTTTGGAAAAAAGTCCCTCGCACGAAAATGTGGCTCCTGTATAGGGCCCTTGCGGACCGTTGGGCGGCGACGCAAACCAGACCAGGGGCGGAATGGGCTTGGGGACAAATCGCGGGTCGGGGTGTGGGAGAAAGAAACGGGGTCTTGGCAAAATCGAGGCCGGAGGGCAGCAAGTGTTGTTGGGGGGCACCTGCGGTGGGAAATCCAGGTGCGATCAAGTGGGGACCAAAATTTTGAATAAGTATGTGTTTGGACTCTACTTTGTTTAAGGTCGTTTCCAGTAGGCGTTGGGGAAAGGGGGTCGTTTTCCCGTATTGGGGCACATCCGGTACAGGATGTTCGGGCGCAGCAGGCACTGGACAGCGCCGGACCAAAAGGGGAGACCATGAGTCGGTTTCAGTGTAAGAGGCGCTCCTCACTCAAATGATAGCCTAACATGACCCAATTTGGGGGTAGCCGGAAGTAAGGGGGGAGCGTTAGTCAGAAAGCGCGACGAGGGGCGCAAACTAGACATCTAGAAAAATACGGGTCAAGAAGTACCGGCAACTCTCAAGTTAGCAAATCTCCTGGATGAGCAAATTACGGGAACCTGATCATTTTGGGTCGAGGGGGAAGAATAGAGACGAGCGTGCATCGCATCCAGATCAGGAGAAAGAGCCTCAGTTTCCAAGACATGCCTATAGCGGGGGGGGGGTAAAAAAAAGAAACTAGAAAAGAAGAACGGACGGCCAGCGGGCTATGTAGATGAAAAGTCTCGAATCTAACGCTACGTCAGAAGGGTTGTGAGTAAGGCGATGGGCGCCAGATGTTCCTCTTCAGAGGTTGGACATCCGACGGGGATTCTCGAGAGGGGAAAAGGCTACGTGATTGCCCTGGATAGTGTTCTCGACCGAGAGGTCTTATCTCCAACAACAGGGTGATAGAAAGAAAGATAACGTAAAAATCTCTACTGTCGGGAAATAGTGCAGCTATGGTGCCGTGCGCAAAATGCGATAATCACCGATCACGGACCCTCGCTCGGAGGAAAAAGAAGAGGGCTCCTCAGGATGGAGGAGCTACTTTAGCAATGCGAATAAAAGAAGTAACTACTCTAAGGACCCCGCTTGCGGAAAAGAATCTCACATCGGAAAAAGCATTCTCAAGAGCCAGGTCAGTTAACTCACGACGACAGGGAGGAAATTATCCAGGGAATGAGAAAGAGAGAGGAGGCGGGTCAAGCGAAACAAGGGGCGACTCCTCTAAGTCGAGCTGAGGTCCCTCTTAAAGCCAAGCCGCAAGCGGCCATAAAGAAGAGACGGGGCGGAGTCAGGTGCCGACTAAAAGAGGGAAGTACGCGCCGAGGGGGAATCTGCGCATCGAGCGGACGAAATGCGCAAGCGATCTCCTCGGGGAGAGAGTTCTGATATAACGCGGACACAAGGGTCCCGTCGCAGGCAGGAAGCATCGGGGATTGACAGAAAAGGGCAAACGCTTCCGCGAATAGAATTGACACGCTTATCTGGGTAGACAAACCGGGAATGTTTGGTTCTTGTCGGCGCTAATCTAAAGAGTTGGCTGAAAAAAACATTACGCTGAGCAGATAAGCAAAACAAACCCTGAAATTCGCAGGTGGGCTAGGGAAGGCGAAAACAACGCCGAGGGAAACGTATGACCCTTTGAAAGGCGGTCGACCCCAGTTGCAAAAGCTAAGGCATCGGCTTTGGTTGCAGAACACGGAGGGGAATAAAACGAAAGAGTCAAAACAGCCGCCAGACGGCATTGGTGGGCAGGGACCGGGACCGGCAGCAGGACGCGACCCGCACCAAGTAAAACTGGCTACAAAACAAAGTATCGGAAGGGGAGGGAATTCACAATACCGAGGTTTCTGCAACGAGGTCGATCAAGACCAAAACGATCGTAGGGGGCGTTGACGAGGGGGGGAAAAAAGCCGTGGGGGAAAACACCAGGGACTCCAGAGACCTAGAATCCATTTACCAGCTGACAGGCGTAAACATCGCGAAGGGGGGAAGTAAAAAATAAAGAAGGTCCGCTCTCACAATGAAGTAAAAAATGAGAATGGATCAAACCCGAGGAAGTCTGCTCGCAAGAAACCTTACTCAATTGCGGGATGGTCGCTGGGGGGTATGGACACTGCCAGGGTGAGAGCTCGCGGCTTTAGAAGGATGTACCTCAAACGAAAGACAACGGGATTGAAAAAAGGCAGCGGACACTCTGGTTGAAAGATTGATGAATAGAAAAACCCATTTCTGGAGTGGCCATCTAGGAAAAAAGCAAAAAAACGAAAGTGTGGTCGAGGACAGTGAAAAGGCACTGAAAGGACTTGAGAATCGACGAAAGAAGCCAAGACTTACCAGCGCACACGCGATCACTCAGAATCGCAGGGGGGCAATTGGAGGCCAACAGTCCGCACCATCTGAGACGAGGCCTCGGCCACGGCCAGACTGGTGAAGCTTTTTTTGCCGCGACGGAAAGCGACTCATCCCATAACCCGTAATCGACAACAAGCGAATAAATAGCAACTGAAGAGTTGGAACCTGCCTCTGCTTCAAAACCGGAAGGGCCTTCTAATGGGGGAACAGAACGAGCCGGGTGAAGCACTTGGAAACTATCATTAAGGAGAATTAACAGAAGACCAGAGGGAAAATTGGTTGTTAACCACAGCCTTTTCCAGAGACCACGGGAGAGAAAAACTGTGTACCTCTCCATGTGCCGATGGCGCTCCGACGTTATGTGCAAGAGCCCAGAAAAAAGCCAAAATGCAGGAGTCCACATCCCGAGCGGTCAAAAACTCCCTCCAAACTAAAATTGAAAGAAGAAAGCCTATCTGCAATAAGGGACAGGGACACCCTATTGGTGCCAGTTAGATCACCGCCTTACCGAGGGGCCGTTCACTTTCTCAAGGAGGAGGGTTTGGCTTCAAAGTCGCTTCCGTAAAGCCCTTAGAGCGACGAAAGAAAGCCACAGAAGAAAGACGGGGGGGCAATCAACCAAATGGTGTACTCTTCGGAAGTCTCCTAAATGTCCGCGGAAGAGGGGCAATCCATGGCAAACAGGGGAAACCCCCAAATTTTTATAGGGCAAAAAAATCTCTGGGAGAGGTATACGGAAAGAGAGAGCAAAGGAGGCTGCAGATAGATATCTGCGACAGAAACGTGGTAAAGCGACCAGAGTGGGCAAGTGCCAGGAGTGAATTGCGACGGATGGGGGAGGGTGGATCAAAAAAAAGAAGTTAAAAGGGGTAAAACATCAGGGGGCTTTCGCCGAGATGATGCGGGCTAGTTTGGCTCAATCGGGAACGACCAGAGGAAAAATGAAACACAAGGTACGCCCGTGGGAGAATCCGGCAATGGAGGAGAGAATGCGAAAGGGGGGGCCCCCACGGGGCGAAGCAGGTCAGGTCATCTTGGGAAAGGGGTGAGGTGTTTCCAGCGAGGCAAACGGGACTGGCTCTGTGCTGGCACTTGGGGCGTTGTCTCTAGGCACGCCGAGAAGGCAGCAAAGAGGAAAAAACTTTTAAAGAAGGTAGAAGTGAAAACTCTTTTTCTGCTGCATATGGCTGCGGTCGAAAAAAAAGGAAACTCTTATCTCTTAGACTCATTCTCCTTGGACAATAAAATTCAAGGGTAATCGCGAAACCCAATGGTTCAGAGGGGAAGAGCCTGAATTGCTTGCCGTAAGTCCGGGTAAAACAATTGCGAAGGCTGTTATAGCGCTTCTTGTCGATACTGGGGTGCGGTACCCAGGTTTTCTGTAAAATTCGAGGACAAGTAGGAAAAACGAAGGCCTGCTCCTCGTGGGGGAGAAAAAGCAGGGAATTCAGCCTTGTTAAACGGAGGGTCCGCCACGAGGTAGGATCAGAGTGAGGCGCTACAGATCAGGCCGTAGGATGTAGATTGGGAAAAACAAGGGGGACTCTACTGCGAGTTCTAGGGGAGGAAAAAAAAAGTAACTGCGTAGAAAATCACCGGAAGCAATCCTGTGGAGCTTTAGGTCACAGCTGGCGAAAACGACAAGGTGTCAGGTCAAGGGAATCTGGGGGACGTGGTCGTCTTGTGGGGGGAAATAGCTTGGGAGGGAAGCAGAGGTTGTCGATCCTCCATGCCTCAAGAGGCTGCAAAGTGCACTGGCTGAAAAAACCTCAGACGAAGTGACAGGGAAAACGTCAGACCTAAAATTGATCAGTCGAATTGACCTCGGTGGGGAGCACTACTTGATTCCTCTCAATACAGGCAAGGCAGGAAGGGATGCCGAGCGGGTTCAACAATGGACTCGTCAAAAAAGGGTGAAAAGAGGGGGCTCGACCGGAAAAAACGAAAAAAAATTTTTAGAGCGTTGACGGACACGGAGGATGCGGCGGCTCAAGGCTAAAAAACCAAACAGGTTTGGGAGAAAGCGCAGGCACGATGTGGGAACGAAAGGAGGGGAACGGCGGGTCGCAAACAAACTCCCGGACATTGGCGATGTGGCTGCATAGATTAGATTTAGGGGGTAGTCAAGAGGGCTTACACAAATGGCAGGTCAGCCAAGTGGTTTTGTTTTACCAAAGCAGCCATACTCTGTAGAGAGCCCGGTAGAAGGGCTGAATTTGGATCCTGTCGAAAGTAGTTTCGGGCGTGTGGGGAAAAAGGAAGGGGTTTCCCGTTATGGGCTCTCAGACAGGGAAAGGGGGCAATTAACCCTGAAACTAAAGAGAGATGACGAGAGCTCGCAATACGAAACCGGATGTCTGGGGACCCAGATAAGCGTGTAGTAAAATAGGCGCAAGAAGAGC
>Ga0179593_1440485_pt1 | contig 19219 bp, 24 predicted proteins | sample CZODoug2_1_08_16_FD_185931 | JGI IMG/M metagenome (GOLD analysis project Ga0179593, IMG submission 185931) | Vadose zone soil fungal communities from Angelo Coast Range Reserve, California, USA - CZODoug2_1_08_16fungal (PacBio error correction) | ecosystem: Environmental > Terrestrial > Soil >...
TCTCAACCAACAGGCAGGTGGAGCCCCTTCTTGCTTCTGAGACAACGATATCTCTCCTGTTGTAGATAAGAAACATCTGAAAAAAGGAACAGTGTTGAGGAAGGTAAAAAGACGAATAAGGGAAGGACGGTGCCTTGACAGACATTAGTAGAAATCAAACGACGCGAAGCCACCGGGGGTAAAGCCGGTAAAAATCGACAAACATACCTGACCGGCCAGCAGGTGCGAAACGGAGGTGACAACAAGACCCGCGCCATGTTGAAAAAAAGGGAGACGAAACCGGGGGGGTGAGGCGCGCAGCATGTGTTTTCGAACAGAAGGCAAAGTGTTGGGGGGAAAATCGTCGGAAGATGAACTTACCGCGATAAGACAAAACGGGGGAATCCAGAGCCAAAGCCGCGGAGGGGGTGAAACAAGGGAAAAACAAGAGGGCAGTGGCCCTGGTAACCGAACAGGCGAAGCGACCCATTTGACGGGAAATGGCTTGTCAGTAGGGGAGATTAAAAATGCGTGTGGGGGGGGGGGGGACCGGAAGCGAGAGGGAACACCACCAAAAGGAATATTGGTCAATTTTGAAGGAGAGACTGGGGCCGGTTAAACGGGGGTATCGCGAATGAAAAATACGGTTAGGGGGACAGGTTGGGGGGACTGGGAAAAGATTTGCCTGAAGGAATGGGTGGTGAGAACGGAAAAAGCAAGGGTAAAGCACCCCCCCTTGGGGCTGGCTATACACCGACGAGGGGGGGAGATGCAAAAGGAGCCAAAACGAAGCCGGGGAATGGGGGACCAAAGAAAAAAAAAAACCGGGGGCCGAAAAGGAATCCACAGCCAAGGGTCGACATTATGGGAGACGAGGCTGAGGAGAGACCGTCAAAAAAAAAAGAAAAAAAATCGGAGGTACCTAAGTAAGAAACGCGCACCAGGCAAGGGTGACGGGGTAATTCCCGCGGGGGGAATGCGTCGAAGAAAGCGACCCCATGGCACGCGAGGCGCGGCCTAGAAAAGCCAAAAGAAAAAATGAAAAGATACTGAGGGCAAACCCTCCTGCACGTATGAAGAAAACCCGTCACTAGGGTTTGGTCGCAGTGCAAGACAAAACACACTCGACCCCACTCTGGGGATGGTTTGTTGTGGCGCTGGTTAACATGGGCCACAAAGACTTGGGTTCCTAAAAATCGGGAATGGGGGAAAACACCTACTTGCCTTTTGGAAATATCCTGCACATTGGAAGCAAAACGAACGGCGGCGCAAAAAAAGGGTCGTTTTACTTGAAGGTCGCACATGAATATCTGAGGGTCACTGAAGGGCCGGCCTTTGTGCAACTGGGAGTGAAGAAAAAAAAGCGTCGCCCAAAAAAGATGTAGGCAAGCCAAAATTCAAAAGAAAAAGATGCAGACTGGCGGGGCCGAACCGGGATGGAAAAGTTTGAAAGCACGATGAACGGCAAAGCCCAGCTGGCAAAAGGGGAATGAAATTGCGATCGACGTTGGTTTCGAATTGGGCGGCGCAAAAAAACAACAAGGCAGGGAAACATGAAACATTAAAACAGGGGATCTAAGGGAACGATCAAGGAGATGGTTGCAGGGAAAGCCCGCCTATGACAAACAAGGGAAGGGAAAAGGGGACGGGAAACCGCTAACAAGTTTTTAAAGTGGACCAGCTGTAAAGTCCCCGGCATGGTAAATGGGGTGGGCGAGCCGAAAGACAAGACTCAAATGCGGACGAAAAGACGAGGTGAGGTAAAAAGGTGAGCGCGCGGACGGACTAAACGGGGAAAACTTACGAAGCCTGTCCAACTATGGAGAGACTGCGTTGGGAAGAAAAGACAGAAGAATTTCCAAAGTCCAGCTGTAGAACCCAGCGCCCCTTATAGGGGGCCCGTCGGGCTGTGATCGTGGGGCGTGAAAGACACCGGGGGGAAGAGGGGATCTGTGCGCTGACGGCACCGGATGGTGGGGGAGCACTGATAGGAAAAGAATAGAGGACCGTGCGGGAAGCGAAGGGAAGCGCAAAAGGTTCAGAAAACGGACTATGCCGGTGTAGCAGCAGTATCAGGCCAAAAACACCCAAACCTTACACGGACCAAAGATAAACAAACCCAAAGGGAAGTGTCAATGCGACACGAAAAGGGAAAATGGGGGAAAGTGGTTTAAGGCTGTTGAGCGCCAAGATTCTGAAGAAGGTCTATCAGAGAAAAAGAGGGGAAAGTTGAGGTCACGAAAAAAAAGCCGGCACCAAAACCGGGGAGAAAAGGGCCGCGGCCGGCGGAAACAGAAGGCCAAAAAAACCTGTCCCTCAGGAACAGCCAAGCCTTAGCGTCAGCCAAGAAAGGGGGGGTGGTCATCTACTTCGCGAAAGGGTGCAGGGGGGGTGTGAAAACAATTGTACAGACAAGTGTCATTCCTTGAGGAGACACTTGGGAGCTAGGACCGGAATCCATAAAGAAACCGGTGTACCAAGGGGCTGGGATCAGGGGAGAGGTGTGGAAGCTCTCCCCGGAAGAGATGAAAAAACTGCTTGCGCCAGGGAAAAAAAAGCAGGGTGGAAGGGGTCCAAAGGGGAACACCTGTGGCGGGCGTGAAGAACGAGAAAGGAAATCCTCTGAAGAAAATAGGGTAGTAGACCAAAGGAAATTTGGGATCGGGCCTTCTTCTTTCCTCGACTCATAAAGGCTCAAAACAAAAAGGGTATTAAGGAGGAAAAAAGGGAGAAGGATGGGTAGGGTGTCAATGGAGAGGAAAAAGAAGCCGTTGACTATACTCCAAGCACAAAGGCAAATCGTGGGGAAAGGCGAGGCATTAACGGGCCCACACCGACAGGAGGGGGGGACACCTTTTGTCCAAGAAGGGGGGGAAGGGTTAAAAAATTGGCGCGTAAGTTTTTTGGTTCACAATCGAACAGGTCCGGGGACTGGGGGAACGAAAGCCACAAGGGATCCAGCACCAAAGCAAAGGGGGGATTCCAAAACGGGGGCCAGGCCGCCAAAGGGGGTCGAGGCCCCGGAATTGGTAACCTCACGGGGTGGCAATAAATGAAAGAGGGGGGAAAAAAGTGGAAAGAACAAAACCCCTATCGGACTGACTGAGAACACCCCAAGTATTGATGAGCACAAAGGGGGTGGGAGAAGTCGACGGTGGTCGCCGCCCGGTGGGTTGAACAGAAATCTCCAGCCACTTCAAAGGGAAGAAACGCAAAAACCCCCTTGTGAAAAAGACTAAAAAGGCAGCGTTTACGAGCCAGACGAAATACTTAGGAAGTTCATCGGAACGGCGCGCACCAAAAAAAACAATGGAGACCGAAAAAGAGGGGGCCGATCATGTTCTGGGGGGTTAGGACGGGAGGCACGGGTCTACGTGTGAAAAAAAAGGGTGGGGGTGGCCTGATCGACGCCGAAATCAACAACTGGAAGCACCGAGGGGAAAAAGGGAAAAACAAGCAGCCGCGAAGGGAGATTAAAGAAAAGGTCCAGCGAAATCACCAAAGCCCGGGGACCGTCTCAAAACAAAGACGCACCTTTCCTTCAGAAAAAGAGAAGGGGGGCCCATCGGAAGGACGGGGGAGAAATATGTGAGTGGAAATAAGAGTCCCTAAGGAAGGGAAGGTCCCACAAACCGCGAAATCCAAGATAACATGGATCTAATACCGAGGACGAGCAAAAAACAGCCTAACTAAGAAAAAAAAAAGAAAACGAAAAAGAAACAAGCGGACCGGAAACCTCCAAAGGAAATCGAAGAATGGGGGGGTTTGAACGGGGCTTTAGTCTCTGAAAAAACTCACTAAAAATTCCTGACTGTGGGAAAGGTACCATCCGAGGTAGGAATTGGAAACAGTCGAATTCAAAAAAGAAACATGAGAATGGAGGGAATGAGGGGAGAGAAAACTCACGACAAACAGGTAATCGAGCTGACTTTCAGAAGCAGGAAATGTTTTCAGAGGGTGCAAAAAATTTGGTGTTGGGCAAAAGTAGGACGAGGAAAGCGAAAAGGCCTAATAGGACAAGAAAGGAGGGGGGCACAAAGGGGAAAAACAAGAGGTCCGGGGGAGCGAAAACATGACCTTCGTGGCACACGTCAAAAAAGGAGAGAAGGGTCTTGGTGAATGGGAAGGGGGGGGGGGAATCCAGCGTGGGGGGCAGGGTCCAGGCACCGCTGCACCGCACAGCCAGAAAGGGAAACGGCCTCGGGCAAAGATAAAAAGGGGGCGATATTCAAGGAAGAAAAAAAAAGACAACAGAAGGGATGAACACGAAAAAAAAAAAAGGGACCGGTAGGGAGAGCGTAAAAGGGCAAAGTTAGGAAAACACAGAGTGTAGGGAGAAGGGCGGGAGGACCAAAAAAAACCTCTTTGTTTGGTGGCCTATCACCGGTGGGGGGGAGCAACGACAAGAAAAGTATGAACCACGGGAAAGTACTATGAAAGGCAGGCGGAGCGATTCATTGTCAGGTTTTTTTGGGGGGGGAAAAGAGCGAGACGCGAAAAAAGAACGGTGTGACGGTATCCAAGAGAGGAGAAAGTAACCCAGGTGGAAGCTTTCTTTTACGTTGGGGGACAAACGCCAGGGAAAACAAGGAGGAATAAAAACACGTTATAGACTCTCCATTCTCCAATGGGGAGAAGGGGGAGCAAGGTTGACGGGGGCCAGACTGTCCGGGGGGGCAGGGTGGAAAAACACTCCTGTGCCGACTGAGTAGAATAGAAGGGAAAGAAAGGCAAAAACGGAAACAGGGGGTTTTAACAAACGACGCAAGCCTGAAGGGGGGTGGTTTTACCTTGCGGGTTTAAGAACCAAAAACGCCATCCAAAAAAAACGACTACCAGAAACAAAAACTGCCAAACTACGAGTTCAATGGCAGAGATAAGTTCAAGGCCGAAGAAGGCCTGCCAATATGAGGGGGGGGGTGGGCAGAATCGGAGAAAGGAAAAGGGTAAAAAGGAGTTTTGACATACGAACTGCAAGGGACAAAATACGATTGACATTACCGAACGCCGCGGAGGGTAATTCCCTGTGCAAAAAGGGGGACTAAGAATGGTTGTCAAATGGAAGAGGGGGAAAAACCATGGCTGACATTAATAAACGTTCCTATGAGAGCTCGGGAAAGAAAGAAAAGATTGCCTTATTCTACTTACCCGGAATTTATTTGGGGGAGAAAAACTTTTCTTTGAGGAAGAAAATGAACCGAGCTCCCGCGAAAACATTTCAGGGGCAAGGGGAAACATTGAGGAGGGGGGGACTTGGGGAAAAAACCGGTCGCAGACAACAACAAGGTCCCTCCTTAAGTTGCACGGGTATACGGAAGAAAAGGAACCGTGTCCTGGAAAACTATGACAGGGGTTGATTACTGAAGAAGATTTCCCGAAAAAGGGCAACCCAGAAAGGTCTATCGACAGGGAAAGTCGCCAAAAAAAAAAAAGGCAGAAAAGGTGGCGAGAAAGCCTCTCCAACAACACAAAAAAGGAAAATAGAAAAAAGAGAAAGAGAGGTCAAGCTCAAATTACAACCGACCGCCTTTGTGATACATACGATATCTCGGGTTTCTTACAGAAAGGAGACCAGTGTAAAGAAAAAGACGTCAGGGAAAGGAAAGAACGGGTCTCGGCGTCAAAAAAAAGAAAAACCGAAAAAAAAAAAAAGGTACTCGGGGCAACAGCGACGGCAAAGGGGGGACACAAAGCCAAGCGGTTGGTCAAATTCTCTCAAAAGGGTCAGAGCGAGAAGGGGGCAAAGGGTGGTCGGAAAAAAAGGGGACCACACGGGTTGGGGGAAATCAGGGAAAAATGGATAGGCAAGGACGTGCCTAAGAGATAAATGAAAAGGGGGGGGACAAGTCGAGGTTAAAATCCACAGGGCATAAAAAGACAAAGACATGTCACAAGTGCAATTAAACCCGACGAAGGGAACCGGGAAGGGGTTTTACTGGGGAGGTAAAGGGCATGAACAATCGCCGGTTTTGGGGTTGACAGGGGAGCTAATGCCAAGGCACAAAAAAAACCATCCATATTGGGGTAGGGGCCAGTAGTACCTCTCGACAGGAAGGGAGAGGGGTGGAAATGAAATCGTAGGGGGGGGCATTGTCTTTTGAAGAAGTGGGGGGAAAAGGGGATGGTGTTGGGTAAAAACGAAAAAGAAATGTGAAAAACGTCAAGGATTCGAGGGGGAAAAAAAACGGAGGGGCCTGCGAAATATGGTTCCGCCAGGAGGCCAAAGTCGGGGTGGGGCAACCACGAAACAAGCTGGCCAGGAATGCTCAAAAGAAAAGGGGGGGGGGGGAGAGAATAGAAGAACCAGATGCGACCGGGGGACACAACACACGGCCGGAAAAAACCGATAAGCACAAAAAAAAAAAAAAAAAAAAAAAAACAAAGGGACCTGTTCGAGAAGAGGAAGCGGGACGCTTCAAACACCAGGAAGATCGCTAAACCAAACAACGAAAAGAAAACCCGTCAAGAAAAGGAAATCCAGAATAAAATCATACACAATAGCTGGTGGGTCGTTACCGTCAAACAAAAAAAAAAACAACGGACAACCAGCACGGGGGGGGGCGCTGACGTTCCCAGGGGAAGGCGGAAGAACAAAGAGTTTGGGGGCAACCTACATGGGGCTTTTGGAAAGAAAAATATCTAAGAATTCTCTTCCGGGAAGCCGGCGGTGGGCTTAGCGGCAGGATATGTCATGTGTTCCGTGTTCGGCCGGCGGTCTGCAGGTTGGGGGGTCTGGGCGCAGACGCGTGGCAATGGGCAAATAAAGTCAAAGACAGGACGCGGGGGGAAAAAACGCTGTGGGGGTCGAGGTAAAATCTCAAAACTGCAAAAAAACGCCCTGGTGGCGGGGAAAAGGAAAAAGGTAAATTCCCTATGAGGGGGAAGTGTTCGATTCTGCAAGCAAACACCAAATCAAGCAAAAGACAACATACTCGGTCAGAAGAAGGGTCCCAGCATGAAGGATATACGATGGTGGACCGGGAACAGACCTTTAAATCATTGATCAGATCGGAAAGTGAAGCACAAAGGGTTGGGGGAAAAAAAAATCATTAAGAGGAGGGAAAATCCCAAAAGGCTTACATTGGGCGGGGTTACGACGAAACACACGCAGCAAAGGACAAATAATCACATTTCACTAGGATCGGAGGGGGGGAAAATAGGGTCAGCGGATGACTCGAAGGGGGTCAAGGTCAAAAGTCAACTTCAAACTCTCTAAAATATGCTCGACGGGGTCGGGAGAAAAAAATCAAAATCAAGGTATGTAAAAAACAGATAGAGAGACAAGCCGGCAGGGCCCTGGAGAGGGTGCTCAAACTACGGTTTCAAGAGGAAAATGGGCCTCCTTAAAGAGGAGGGAAAGGAGAGGACGTGGGGAGCGCTCCCCGAAAACTAACGAGGTGGCACGGGGAGAAGGAATTGACGGTGAAAGAAAGCGGTACGGGAAAGAAAAAGGCAAACCCCAAAAAAAATTTTGGGGCGAACTCGATGACCGTTGGACGGACTGGGTTTATCCAAAACGAACGTGGCAACGTAAAGGCTTTTATCATGGGGTGGGAAGGAATTTGCGAGACCAGGGCATTGCTTACTGTACGTGGAAACCCCAGAATAGGGGGTCTTGGCAGGCTAAGGAAGGTAGTTCCTTCCAGAAAGAGATATGAGGGAAGACTTCTCAGGAGAACGATGCAACACCGTGGCAACCTCTGAAGGAACCCATGAATGGGAGCGCTAATCCTTGGTGCGAAGACTCACTTAAGAGAGAGTTTTAGGAAAAATAGGGTTGGTCAGATTGTCAAAAACAAACAGCAGTGGGTGGTGGAAAAAAGGTAATCCGCAACCCTTCGGAGGCCTGAATACAAGGTCGTGTGTTAAGGAATTGGGAAAACCAGGGCTCGGGCTCAAAAAAAAAATTTCACGAGGCTCCCGAAAACGAGAAAACAACTCCTGCACACAAGTAACGGGATGAGGGGGACAAGGGACCCCGGACGGCGATTGCCCCCATCTCCGATGCACGCGTGAGAGGTAGTGCCCAAAAGGGAAAAGTCAAAAAAACGGGAGTTCTTTTGACTCGAAAGCAAGAGAAGGACAAAAAAAAACAACGGGAGATGAGGAAAGAATAGCTGGGGGGTAAGGGTCAAGAACCGTAAGGGGTCCAATCTCCGGGGGACTAGAAAATATCCTAAAGAAAGAAGGCAGGCAAAGGAGGGACCGACCAACAACGGGAAGGGAAAGGGGGAAAGAAGTTTACTGGAAAGGGTGTGGGGGGAGGGATCCAAGGGGGGAAAATCACAGGCGGTGGGGGAAAAAAAAAAACGAGCAGAGCCCCCCAGTAAATCCATAAACCAACAACCAGACCTTTAGATTTGAATGCCACCGGGGACTGACAAAGGGGAACATACAACGGGACAACTTCGTTGGGGTGGTCGTTACAGAAATGGGCGTGCCAAAACAGTAGAAACCGCCCTACGATCAAAACGGCTTTAATTATCGGAGAACCATGAGGGAAGGAAGACCATGTGGGCCTGGGGGGTGGCCGCGGGGGTGGGGCTCCGGAAGAAAAATGTTTAGACAGGGGCCCTGCCGCAAACATGTTTCCACGCACAGAACGAAACGCGGGGTCCTACTCAAAAAAGGCACAGCGCGAAAATCGAAAGCCTGGCAAAATAAAGAGATCGGACAGGAAGACCCAAAACAACGACTAAAACTAAAAATGAAAAAAAGAAAACTGTGAGAGTGAACAAAGGGTTTGGACAAGTCCGCCTGCCAACGGTCCATCGGCTTGGAGAGGTGGGGGGGTGGTTTCCCTTGTATAAACAGAGAGGAGGGGGAATGAAGGGTCAAATCACGACGAGGATTAAATTGAAACATCCGAAAATCCCGTAAAAAACCCACGGCTCGGTGGCCCTCCAAAGGTAAGCGAGGCAGGGCCAGAAGAATCCCCTGAGCCCAAAAAAATCCTCAGCAGACACAAAGACAGTAAAAAGGTTTATCTAGCCAATGCAAGAAGGGGGTCCCAAAGGTCTTCAGGGGGAGTATGATGGATTGGAAATCTACTCTGTATTCTACCTTAGGAACATAGAGCGGGCGACAACAAAAAAATTCGGGAAACCGCACGACTGAACAAAAACAGGGAAAAAAGCTATCACCCAGGGAAGAGATTCAGGCCGAAGGAAGTTGGTTAAGGGAAGGAGTTCATTCGCAGAACCAACCGAAAATCCTGGGAGATCTAAGGGTCAGGATTTTTCAAAGGGGGGGGCGGAATTCGAGGGTCAGAGACTTGAAAGTTTAGGAGTCTGTTCATCCTCATGAACCCGAGAAAATATCGATCTGGGGGCCTGCCAGGAGAAGGCAAGGATGTTTTTCTGGGGGGCGGGGAGGGGGTGGCGCAGACTCGAAAAAGGAAAAAAGAATGTCATACCATAGAAAATTGCTTTGTTCCGGGGAAGGAAAAGGCTTGAAAAAAAAAACCGCCTGCTGGACAAAGTACAGCCTTAAGCGTGGGACTGGGGGGTTGTGAGGGGGAATTGGGGGAATACCTCGCGACGACGGACGTCCCCTAAAAGACAGATAAACGGCGCAAAAAAAAAAAGAAAACAGATGAATTCATGTGGTGGGTCCTACCTAAAAAGACACGCGGGTTCTCACTAGCGCCCACCAAACGTTCTGGAAGGGAAAGAGAGGGAAAACTCACAGGCAATTGGTAGGACAGACGATTTTTCCGCCAAAAAATTGGGGGGGGGCGGGGAACCGAGACGAAAAAAAAAATGTCGTTGTGTGGCGGGGGGAAAAGACATTTCGGTGTTTGGGGAAGACGCAAACGAAAAAAGGTATGACGGAGAGGGATCTGAAGACGAATTTCCTTTACAGTTTTAAATGTTGGGAAGTTTGGGGTGTGTTGTTGGTTTTGAGAAGCAAACTATCCCCCAGACGCAGGCCGCGGTACGCCAAGGTCCGAGCGACCTGAAAATCAAAACCTTTTTTGCGAATGATGGGAGGGGGGTTTAGGGGGGGGGGCCGCCTTCGGTAACGAGAATCGTGGTATACGCGCCAGTAATGAGCCAGAGGGGGAGGGGACGAGCAATTCGGAAAGCAGGTGGGCAAAGGCGAAACTTGGAAAAATCACGCTCAAACGGCTGACAAAATCGACTCAAGCCAGGACAGCGGAGTTTGCTACAACGTGAAACCGAACCGGCCTTCCGGTGTTCCCAAAATTGCTGTGTGTTCGGGAGCACCAACAAACAAAAGGAAAAATACAATCAGACGGCTAAAAAAAAAACTGCCCTACGGAGGGGAATGGTCGACGAATAAAAAATAAAAAGACATAACCTAAACGGGTCGCAAGCACACAGGACCGGGGACCAATATGATTTGTGAAAAACGGGCCATCGGCAGGGGGGGTCCACAAAAACTCCATGGTTCATCAGAAGGAAATTGCAAGGCCCACAACGGAAGGTCAGATCTCAAGTCCGCCTCGGCAGGGGAGGGTAATGAAGGTTTCAAGGTTACGGCGGTTGTTCACAGGGGAGAATGAACAACAAAGGAGTAAAAAAATGATACACCCCGCAAATAAATGAGAGCCTCAAAAACGAGGGCCGGATCCGGACCGGATGTGTTCCAACGGGGAAGGTTAAAACACAACCTCAAAGGGGCCTACAGAACTTAGAAACAAGCGGGGAGGGGGCTTAACCATGGTCAGGCTTTTTGGTCAACCATCGCAAGCCAGACACAAGAGGGCCGGGACGGTAAGAACTGTAAAAGTTTCCGTCGATCGGCAGAAGGGGGGAGGGAAAACTGGCCTGGAGTAGAGGGGGGTTTATTGCAAAAAGGAAATAACTTCGTGCGAAAAAGCCAAATCCCGGGAGATATAACGGCTAACGAGAAACTCAACAAGTAACGGGGGGGGGGAGGGGTGAAATGGACGTGGAAAAAATTGCCAACACCGGAGGAAAATGGAAAGAGAGAGAAAAGGTCGCGGGGGGAGGAACGAAGAGCAATGGGGTTGAGGGACAAAGTCAGGGGGAAAAAAGGGACCTGGGCAGGCGCGCCATACTATCAAAAGAGAAAGAAAAAAGGGACTAGGGAAGAAAGGAAAAACGGAATCCCCGGCGGGAAGGCTCCTTCGCAGTCAGGAAAGAGGGGGATTGGGCAAAGAGGGGAAAAAAAGCGAACCTCGAAAATTGGTTTCAAAGGAAGCACGCCCACCTTTTAGACGTCATTGTTGGTCGAACAGCACCGGAACCGGGGTTGTTTTAAAAGGTAAGGATAGGGGAATGAGGGGAGCCGCTTAGGCAAGTGTTGAAATGGAGACTTGTGAAAGGAAGTACCCTTCCTCGACAAGTGAAAAGAAGGGGGAACAATTAACCTGACGAGGGGGGGGGGGGGGAGAAGGACAAACAACCTTTGACGGTTGGCCTTGAGGGGAAATGCGAGGGGAAGGTGTTTTGGAAGGAACAGAGAGCCTTCCACCATCAGTGGTGACAAAAGGGGGGGCACAATGATTTCGCTCGAAAAAGGAAAAGGGGGCAAAGATTAAATGGTAGGGGGCTGTTTTGAAAGTGTGAAAAGCGAGTTTGAAGTGGTGTTTCTCCGAAAAAGCAAGTGAACGTCCCCGGCTGCAGAGGGGGGGGGGAAAAAGAGAGGCGGCAGGGGATGCAGAACGTGAGCCGGGGGGCCTCGGTTGGAAAAGGAAACGGGAAAAACGACATCCTCAAAGGGTGTCAGACATAAAGGGGGAAATGTCGAAACGACATACGAAAGAGGACCTTTGAAGGGCGGCACAAAAGTAGCGAAAAAGCTTTTCTGAAAAGCGCAGCGGATGACGAGAAAAAAGCCGGCGGCAAGGGAAGAGGGGAGGGAAAAAAAAAAAAAAAACTGAAAATAACTGCGCGCAAGCAGGGGACGAAAGAAAAAATATAGATCAAGGTCAATCTTACGTTGGCCGTCAACACAAGATAGAACAACAAGAGCTTGTTGGGGGGGGGGGCAAAACAAGGAAGTTTCCATGAAAAGTTCCTGGGGGGCGAACAAATCTTATGGTAAGACAAGGGGACGTGGTGGCAGGGAAAGGAAGAACCAAAGGGTCTGCAAACACGGGAGGGGAAGGGCGGAGGGGTGGGGGGAGGAGAGACTTTCAAAGGTGGGTTGTTTGTGGAGCAGGCGTCTTGTGGGAGCCGGGGGGGGAGGGACGCGAACCCGCGCGAAAAAAAAAAGGGGGGGGGGGGAGGGACAAGACGAAGTCAAACCAAATAAAACCAAAGAAGGGGGGAACCAACGCCAAGGGGACCGTTCTGGAAGCTCCTACGCCCCAAAAACAGCAAAAAACTGGGTCCTCGAGGGGAACATTAGGATGCGCCGATGAAAGGGTGTGCAAAGTGGTGGGGAAGGGGGGGGAGCACAAAAAGCAAAAAAAGGAAAAAAAAAAAGAAGGTTCTTGTGGAGAAAGAACAGGGCCCTCTTCGAGAGAGCGGCCGGGGGGGGGGTGCAGGATCAAAGGAGCAGTAGAAAAAGGGATCTTAAAGCCAACGAACATTGGGGGAAGCGGACGATTGTACTACATACACGGCAATTGAGTGGGGCGTAACGCCCAAGTAAAGAATCTAAGGAATCCTGCTCGTCGTGGTAAGCCGGTACCGCGGGGAACGGCGCAGAGCAAAGTCGAAGAATGACGGGAGAGCGAGAAGCACGCCAGAAGTGAGTAAGTTGGCTAAAGAAGGAAAGGGTAATTTTCAATTCAAGAGAGTCCAGCGCAGGGAAAAAGAAACCTGCGATGGAAAGGACTCTAACGGCCAGGGTTTCTTGTCATAGGGTTGGGGGCAAGTTCAGAAACAAAGGAGAATCCGGCACAGGAGGTTAGCTTCGTGGGGGGGAGCAGCCGGAGTGCCGCAAAAGTGAAGCGCAAGGGAAGGATCCCTGTTAAAAGGGAAAAAAAAACCTCGCCAAGGATCAAGGCAAAACACTGTGAAGCAGCCGGGCTTGACACCGGTGCCGTACATGAAGGGGGACAAACCAGAACGCACAAGTCGACAACGATGGGGGGGGGAAATAGGGATGTTGATTATTGGGTGATAACGGACGAGAGCGTAGGTGTCTGAAATTACGGAGGGAGAGAAACCGCCTGCGGAGGGATAAAAAAACGGGGACAGTCTTAAAGGCTTCGCGGGGACCGCTACAAGGCGAGAAAACCCGTCGACTCGAGGCAAAAAGTCACTGGGGAGCACTGAAAACAAGAAAAAAGGGGGTGAAAAGGAAAATGAAGCAGGTAATCTTTGGGAAATTAAATGGGGGTGCCAGAATTGTGTACCCCTAACAACAAGAAGGGGTGTCAAGGACACGGGGATGACGAAAACTTGGAAAGAAGCCAGAAGAAAACAATACTTCCACGTTTCAGTGGTTGTGAGGGTCAAGGGGAAGAGCAAATTTCACTAAAAAAGAAAGCCCAAGGAAAAAGAAGAAAGAAAAAAATTAAGGGAGAAAAAAGTTGAAAAAACGAATTCGGGAAAAGGGAACAACGAAGGGAACGGGCCGTTCCAAAGGCCGCACAGAGACTGACTGCGTGAGGTCAGTTTGGGGGGGGTATGGGAAAAACGGGGAAGAAATTGGGTACGAGCCGTCCTTCTTGAAACGCATCACGAACAGAAAGAAGCTCACAAAGACACCAAAACTACACGGGGGAGGAGGAGGAAAAGAAAGGGAGGGAGGGGTCGGTCAAGAAAGAAGGGGGAAAGGGAAAATCCAAAGGGGGGACATCTACAATAAACGAAAGAGAAAGTGAAGAAAGGTCTATAGGCTGGTAGGGGGCCCGCCCAGACCGCGGTGTGGGGGGCCAAAACTGTGGGTGAAGGAAAAAGGGGGAAAAGTTAAATATGAAAGGGAATTTGTGCTCACATCTTACGGGGACCAGGGCGAAGTGAAAAAAAGGAAGCGGGAAGGACCCAAAATAAAAAGAAAACCAAACGACATGGGGGGGGTTGGGGTATGGAAGGCTGAGCACATGTAGGGAAAATACGGAATTACAAACGGAGGGGTTTGTCTGGGAAAAGAGGCTGGAACAGAGTGACCAAACAACACCCGGAAAAGCTCATAGCACTGGGGATGCTGATCACCCCAGGGAAAGTGATTATCATCCCGGCCCTTTGAGCCGAGGCTGGGAAGGGTTCTCACGGACAGGTGGTTTTCAGGCAGGGGAAGGGGAACCGCCAAAGAGGAAAGAAACTCGGGTCGGGTTGGGGTTTTTTTCGGACGCGGGCTGCATCTTACGATCCAAAGAAAAGATATACTCGTCAAGGGGAAAAAACGAGAAAGGAAAAAAGGACTTAGCGGCTCAACAAGCATAAAGAAGTAAAAAAAACTCCAAAAGTACATTGGACGGATCCTTTGGGGGGGGTTTGATAAATGACACGTCCGGCAAAGGGTCTTCTTGAGAAAAAGTGTTGGGGGGGGTCCAAGGGGATCTGAGAGTCGATTCATTAAATACAGGCGCTAGTAAGGGGAGGCGGGTCAAGTCGATGGTCCAAAAGGTCAGACCAGAAGGCCTGACCAGAGAAGGGTCACGGCAACGGAGAAAAACAGCGCCGGATGGAACCCAGTGTCCCTTTTAGAAAGCACCAATCCAGAAAAGAGGGGTCCAGGACTTCGACTGAGAAGGGTTACAAAACGATAATCAAAAGAAGGCTGAAATTGGGTTCACGGACTTACAACCAGACCTTACGAAATAAATAGAAGATGCAGACAAGTCGTGAACATAAAAAAACGAGAAACATCGGTAAGAAGAAATCGAAACTTGGGGGGAAAAAAGAACGAGGAGAGAAAATGTTTGTAAGATTCTGTACTGTCTAGAAACACACGGAAAAAAGGGCCTGACTGTGGTACCAAAAAGCGGTCAGGATTGGCAAAAAATGGGTCATCGGCCTTCCAGATACCTCGGGGGACATGTTCACAAAGTATTGGAGAAATCCGTTTGAAAAAACACCGATATAAAAGAAGAAACCGAGCTGGTGTGAACACTTCGGAGCAGCGATTGGGGGTTGAAACTTGTAAAACGGTACTGGGGGTGGGGAGCCAAATATAATTCGAACAGGAAAGGGGTCTAAAGTCAGGAACTAGCTAAAAAAAAGGTTCGGGGTCAAAAACCTGAAAAAAAGCGTGAAAAAAACCCCCGCCTGCGTTGGTCCAAATTCACAAAGGCTGGATGTTGGGGACATTGGTGGAAATTTCCTTACCCGCCATCTTGCGCAAATCGTAAAGGAAAGATATCAATAAAGACCGGAGCAAAAAATAGAAAAGCTATAATCAATGTTGCCTTTAACCTCAAGAAACCAAAACAAAACCCTTCCAGAAAAAAACTCAACAGATCAGAACCGGTAGAGGGAGAGACCAAAACAGAGCACTGTAATAAAAGGCACAAAAGAAAAAGGGTGGTTAACAAATGGGAGAGCGAACAAAATCTCAGGGTGGGGTAGTCGGTTTTGGGGGGACGGTACAACGGCAAAAGATATACGGGGTTAGAAAATCCCTGATGAGGAGGTTATTTTCATTTGGGGATAAGCGACATCGCTGCTGAGGTGCGCAGGGAAATCCGGCACCGGTCAAGAACCGCCCAAATTCGGCAGTGGGGGGAGTTCGTTGGTCTGAAGAAGGAGGAAACGGGAGATAATCGTATACAACAGGAGCTTATAGCTACCATTTCATGGAATAGAATGGGTCGCAACAGGGGGGAAAAAGGAAAAACTCGCGAGCGAAGGCGGGGAAATATACACGAAAGCCCGCAGACGCGTGAAAAAAACTCGACGAAGGGGAAATTTTGAAAACACAAGGGAGTTTGGGGGGTGGTTTCGGACCAAAAAAGCCCATAAACAAAGCCACTAGAAACGGGAAAGACGAATGTACAAAGGTTCTCGTAAAAACAGTCAAAGGGGGGGAGACAGAAAAAGAAAGGAAACTGGGAACCGAGGGTTGGGGGGGGGAAAAATTCATAGGGGGGGGACGGGTCAAAAAAAGGCAACTAGTTTCAGCGGGGTGCAAAAAGAGACCGGGAAGGTCCGCATCAAACGAACAGCTTTGAGCGGGGTCAATATAAATGGGGGTACAACAGGTGACAGATGAACACTTGAATGATCCACGGCCAGGTCCGAAACGGCTTGGTCAGAGCTTTGGTACTTAACCGGATTTTAAACAAGGTTGAAAGGGTTCTGTTCGACAAAAAAGAAAAAAAAAAAAAGGAGACGCAGAGGTGAACGGGGAACCAGCGCGTTGAAGGTTTTTCAAGAAAAATGGATCGCCGACAGCGCTGTGCCCGGCGGGAAGTTTCCCCGGCGATCGCCCGAAGAACAAGGCCCTGGGCGTCGAGTCGGGATGATAGTCTTACGGCAAACTCAGGGAAAAAAAAAAAAAAGGCACATCAGAAGACGGCACACTTCCCTAAGAAAATGAGGTCGGTGAAGAGGAGGGGAAAATAATATTCGAAAACACCAAAGGGGGGGGTATTAAAAGGAGGGAGAATATAGGATTCTACCTCATTGGTTGAGGACGTATACGGATCCCGGGGCCAGGTGCACCTTGACGGCCGACAAAGGATTACATTAAATAAAAAAATCAAAAAACCCCAGACAGAGAAAAAGCCATGGACGGGGGAAAAACCTAATCTTATCGCCAGGAAACAATCAGGGACGGAGCCGGACCAAAAAGGTGGGCAAATAAGGGTCACCACGAAAAAATCTCATGGTTGTCCAGCTGACCGAACAGGGTTCTGGGGTAGACGAAAAAAAAAAACAATGAGGTGTCTAACTGCAAGGCCCCCGTGGGTGGTTGTAAATGCAGGGTCAAAAAGGAAAAGCGCTGCCGAGAGGGGGGACCACTGTGAGGGTCGAACGGTGGTTAAATCACCCGTGACCAATGTCCGCATACAAGGGGGGACAAAAAAAACAAACGACTTGCCAAACTACCGAGTGAAAAGGGCGAAAAAACTTACCAGGGAAATGGGACCTGTTCCACGTAGTTATAAAGAACTGTGCGGTGTGGAACCGGCGCGAAGGCACCGCACAACACCCATCAGAAAAAATTGGTCAGGTTGGAACGAAAAGATCATACCAGGAAAGTAGCGAAAATGTAAATAGGTAGGGCAGTTTCGGGGAGAAAAGAGGGGATGGTGCTGATGGGCGTTGTTGTTTGCTAGGAAAAAGGACAAAAGGGACGAAAAAAAACGAGGGGCGCCGCTTCGGTGTCCTGAACTAGGAAAGCCGGCGCATGGGGGGGAAACACACGGCTAAAGGGCTTGCCAAAGGGAAAAGAAAAAGCACATGGACTCATGATACCGACGTACATGTAAATCATCAAACGACAAAACGCAGGGAGGAAACCGATAAGCCGCAGGGGTCAAACGTAGGGTAAAACGGATAAAAAGAAAAAAGCAGGGGGAGGAAACGACAGTACGCCGATGCTAGAGATAAAAAAACATAACCGAAAGGGACAAACCATAATGGCCATAAATCGGCGATCCGTAATGCTTTGGTCGTGCCGTAAAAAAAAACAGGAAAACAGAAAAAAAGCACTTTTTGGGGTGGCGCCTCGGGGGCGGGGGGGGGGAATGCAGGGGGTCATAAAGGAAGGGGGAAAGGTTTGGCCTACTTGACAAGGGGGGCGAAGATGCAATAAAAAAAATGTGGCGGGCGGGCCGTAAAACGGGGCCAAAAAGGGGGGGATGTAGAAAAGAGAATGCAGTGTTAATAGGTGGGGCTTTTGAAGGCGCGCATCTTGACAGGCAGCGGCAACGGGGCCGGGAGGGAGAGTAAGGCAAAAGACATGAAAAAGAACAAAGAATCACAACAGGGGGAACGGGGAAAAAGCCGGGACTGGGTTGGCCGCTCGAAAAAATCAACGCCTTGTGGAACGGGGAGGGAATGAGAGGGACGAGAGGACTTTGGTGTTGTGACAGGTCTTGCCGCTCCCACCACCAACAACAAATTCTCAAACGAAACAATACATATTAAAAAGTGCATCTAAGTCGAGGGGCAAAGAACTTCTGGAGGCGAGCGGGCAAGGGGGGTGGAGGAGGAAAGCCCTATAAAAAGGAGAAGGGGGGGGGGGATGAAAAAAAGGCCGAGAAAAACCAGTTGAAAAAAGGAAAACGAACGATCTTGAAGACAAACAGGGGGGGGGGCAATGGTGGATTGTGGAAAGCTCCGACCAACCTCTAAAAAGAAAGTCGCATGACTGCTTAAGTGGTAAGCGTGCGGTTGGCAAGGGAAAAAAAGGTACTCAGTTCACTGGGGCCCGATCAGGGACGAGCGTATCTACAACGGGAAGGGATGAACAGGACTAGGGGGACAAAGACATCGTCACGGTAAACGACAGGCGATTTTGTCCCGGAGATCCTACAGAAATTGGTACAACGGCGTGGTCCCTGTGGGTGGGGAGTCCGGAAGCGTAAGGAAAGGAAAAGTAGAGTTCGTTGGGCCAGGGTATGCGCCTGGGCGTCTCCATTGAGAAAGAAGGAGGGTCCACAAGGGGAAGAGGAGGAGTTATAAAGAACAACTTTTCCCCTCAAAAAATACCACTAGGAACCAGTGACCGGCAGGCCGGTGATACAAACCAGAAAAAGGGGTACAGGGGCGACCAAAAAAGAAAACTGGGGAAAAAAATGTGAGTTTTAGGGAGGTGCATCAGGCGAATTAGAGAATGACCCGGAACGGTCTTTCGGGTAAAAAAGGGATGCAAAAAGTGAAGGGCGTAGAAAAAAAATCTGGTACCTTGGTAAGCTGGGACTTAAAGGCCTAAAAAAAAAACGGAGATAACAACCAGTCGCGCTTGCCCCCAAGACTGGATCATCAAGCGAACAGAACAGTTGGGGTCGGCCATACTAAGGGGAAAAAAAAATCGAGAGAGGGTCTAGTTAGGGGGGCCACCTGATTGGAAAGAACACCCTTTGTAATCAAGGGTAAGGAGCAAAAAGGTTTCGAACTGGAAAAAGAAAAAAATACTCCCAGGTCGTGGGTTATGGAGGACGGGCAAGAGAGACCCGATGTGTGTCGAAAAACACACGGAGCGGGAAAAAAAAAAAAAATGAAGAAAAAAAGGTTGCAGACCAAATGACGTCAGGCCAGTGGAAAGTGAACACGTACACCAAAGGGTCAGGCCGGGACGAAGGGCCCAACACAAAAAGACCGGCACAGTTTCGAGCGTAGGATCCCACGAAACATCAAAAGGGGAAAACAAACCTTCCGGGGAAATTCGGGGGATCCCCAGACAG
>Ga0179593_1611161_pt1 | contig 19219 bp, 20 predicted proteins | sample CZODoug2_1_08_16_FD_185931 | JGI IMG/M metagenome (GOLD analysis project Ga0179593, IMG submission 185931) | Vadose zone soil fungal communities from Angelo Coast Range Reserve, California, USA - CZODoug2_1_08_16fungal (PacBio error correction) | ecosystem: Environmental > Terrestrial > Soil >...
TATAGGGAAGGAAGGGAGAACTTGCAGTGGTCAAATCCTGCGCTGTGAAAAGGAAGAGGGGGGGGTCGTGAGAAGGAAATTCTACGAACCGGCCTTCTAATGGCGGATTCTCGAATTGCAAAAGACCGGCCAAAGGCAATAGGGGAGATCAGGGGGGCGATATCGCAGAAGTCCTCTGCGCGGAACTTGTCGAACCTACAATTTAGAGGGGAAGGAAGGCACCCTTTGGTCTCCTGGAAAACCGGGCTCTTTTCATCTCGTCAGGAAATTGAGATCATTCTTCTGAGACGTTAGAGGAAATTGGAGTCGGGTCTCCAACGTCATCCCAAGGCTAGGGGCATAAAAGCCTTGGGGGCAGTCCTCGGGCTCGAATTACGCTCCTCTCACTGCAGAGAAAAAAAAAGAATCTTCGGGCTGGGGCGATAGAGGGACCGTGCGGCGCGCTTAAGACTAAACGCACTATCTAAGGATACCAACCACAGAGAAACCTAAGACGGACTCCTTGCTGGTAGGTAAGAAAAACTGAGGATCGGGGGAGGGAAGCCATCAAAATCGAGGGCAGGATGCTCGGAACAAGGAGGGAAAGGGGGTTACTATGCCATTCAAAGTTGCCTGAATAAACTCTACGTTGAAGCAGGGGAGAAAGGACGCAGCAGCACCGATCGAGAAGGAGCCATTTTAACTTCTTGAGTGTCTCTTTGTAGGGCGAAGTCCGTGCTCAATCAGGAAGTCTCCTCCCTGAAGCTCCGGCAAAAACCTCCTTCGGCACCGTCAGAAGGGGTGCAAATTTCTATAGTTGAAGTAGGCTAAGCGACATCGGATCAGGCTTTCTCTCCCCCCGATAGATGGGAGGGAAAGGAAAAATCCCTCCACATACAGAGTCGCGTATCAGGTACTTGAAACGCGTCGTTCCTCGGCCGACCTGGGGACTTTTTGGTCCGAAACAGCTAGTGGACAAAAGGGGCAGGACTCGCTATGAAAGGGACGAGGTGCCGCCGCGGGTATAGGAGGGAAAAGGGCTGTGGAGGGACCTCTTCTAGTGAGCGACAAAGAGTGGGGCAAGGGGTTGGGGGAAACAGTGCGACGCTCAAGAGAACAGCGGTACGAAACAGGGGGGGAATGAACCAGCTGAAAAAGGATCCAATCCCTGCATGATAGGGGGGAAGGCGGGTAAGGTCAAAAGTGTATCCTTCCTCATGGCGCGCGAAGGAAGGAAAGAGACGTGGGGGGAATTACGTCGGGCCTGGAATTGCGCGCTGGAAAAAAGAGAGAGATCGGGCTGAACAGCCACGAAATAGCGACAGAAAGGATGAGTGGAATGGCGACATTCCTAGCCAGGAAAATGAGCGGTGAGGTCAGCCGCTGCGGCAGAAAAATCAAATCGCCGAACCGAGATGGAGGCGAAGAGCAATGAAGGAGACGAAGAGAGCCAACCCATTGAACCTAGAGGGCCTTTTACTGATGTCGACCTTTACAAAAAAGACGGACCCTTTTGGTTTGCCTCCGGGGAAGGGGGGAATAAAAGGGATTCAAGTGCCTGCGGCTGCACAATACTCCGTTCATGTCGACGGCCGCATCAAAAAGAAAGAAAAAACAGGAAAGATCCTTGGCTGCCATCCTCCTGAAATCTCCGGAAAGGCACCACGTCGGGGGGGGGAACTAAAGTTGATTTTCGGGGCGCTGTCGTAAGTCGGTCCTCTAGGTTGAGCGGCGATCCTTGATCGAGAAGGGACTGGTCTCAAAAAAGGGTTTTCAGGGAAACGAGAGAAAGGCCGTAGGCCGCCCGTCGGCCTGGGTTAATAAGCGCAGGGCCTTGGCATCTAAAGGGCCTGTAAAAAGAAAAAGTACCCTGAGGGGAATGGCAGAAGGAATCGAAAGAAAAGTCTGTCTTCTTAAAAAGAAGGGATTAGCGCACGGGCAGAATCCGTGCATGTGAGCGGGGAACATTCTGTCCCCGAAAACTAAAAAGCCTTCAAAAAGAAAAACGTCCGGACAAAAACGAAAAGGGACGCCGAGAGGTGGCTCAGTATCCTCGGCCAAAATTGGGGAGACGAACCGTCCACCTTCAATAGCCAAGGCACTCCGGACGTAACTCTAGACCGACAGCAGCACATCACCGGGTGTTCCGGGGAAAAAAACAGTGGGTGCAGGCAGTGAGGAGCGTGGATAAAACGGAAAGCACTTTGACGTGATGGGGGGGGAAGAATTGGGGACGATTAGCTAAAAAAGCGGGCAGGCTCGCGTCGCGCGGGAACATTAAAGGAGCTCCGACAAAGTAAAACCGGGGGCGCCTCATTTTAGGATAAATTCTAAACGGGGAAGAAACAGTCAACTCCCCCGGAAAAGGAGGCTGGGCAACTGTTTGTCAACGCGCGCGGAGCAACAATTGGGGGGGCTAGCTCCAAAAATAGAGGGTGTCCTCGGGAGGGGAAAGACAAGGTGGCGTTCCGACATCGCAATCTGCAAGAAGAGGGGTCGGGGGAGTGCAGGACATGTAATCACGCAACCGCGAAAAAGTGTTCGCGTGATCGGGGATGTAGGCAGGAAGGAAAGGATTCTTCAGCAGGCTCAAGTTCCTAGGGGGCTCTAAATTTACTTCCGTACGATGTGCAGCCGAGGATCCCGGGCGAGCGGCGGACAAATTCAACATATCCTTCACGATAAAAATCTACGAGAAAAGGAAGGGTGGAGGAATATGGTCAGAATGCGCAGTATAAAAAGGCCTTCCGTAATAAGGAAACGGGGAAGTTAGGGGTAGAAGTCGAACGGTTTGCGAACCCCCGACTCTTCCGACCCCAAGCAGTGAGCGGAAACGGAGGGAAGAAAACCGAAAAACAGACTCTACACGTCTGGCACAGCGACCGGCCGATCACGCGCGAGAGAGGTCACTGTGAGCAGGCCGGTGAAAGAACATGATCTAGCTCACGAGATAAGGGGCTTCCCTTTCGAAAGCTTTAGATCTGCGGGTGCGAGTGTTGCTTGAGCGCAAGGAAACCAACCGCGCCACGCGGGGGAAAGGATCTCCAAGCCAAGACTGGAGGTGGGAGAACATTCACCTACGCCCTAGCAGCGACCTTGGCCGCAGGCGGGCTGGCGAAGCAAAAGGAGGATAAGTCGCTCACAGAAAAATTCGCAATACCCAAGTAGACAAAAAAAGAGATCTCAAACCAGGGGATGGGATAGAAGAGGAGGCGGGAGTGGTAAAATCAATTCATCTGGAACGACGCGAACAGAGCTAAGATTGGGAATCAAGGGGGGAGGGGGCATTCGGTGCAGCGGGAAAACTGGAAAGTGCTTGCAGAGGCCGACGGCGAGGCGGGGCATTGCCCCGCATGGGAGCAGGGAACGACCCAAAAAAATAGGGCTAGACTTTGTTCAAAAAGAGGGGAAGGGGAGGGGTTTAATATAATAGTGCCGCGGCTGAGTCGGCGGGCAATCTCACCGTTCACGAGTCTCGCCAAGAAAGAATTAGGATGAGAGCGACAGAATGAGCTGTGTCTGCGAATAAGCCAATAGGGAGAGGGCTGCAATTGCGAGGAAAAAGGAACTGTGCATCACAGCGATTCTTTCGCCACGCTCCGTGAGCGAAAGCGAGCCGGGAATATTAGTCAAAAGGGCAGTCGACCAGCTCGACCAGAGGCGGGTGAGGACGTGTGGGAAACGGGTTCAACAAAATGGCGGCACGTATAGAGTAGCTGAGCAAAGGAAAGCCAGCCGCGCCAGGGGGCGGCTTGGAGGATCGGGGGGGGGGGAAAAGAAAAAATCCAGGCCTTCACGGGGCATTGCCGTCTCGGAAGGGGAACGCGAGAACCGAAATCGCGCTCAGGAAGAAAAAACGAATGACTAAGTCTAGAAAGTTGGACCTATGCGCACAAGAAACCCCAGGCATCGGGGTATTTGATCACGAGAAAAGGGCTTCGCAGGTCTAGCGACCATGACAGAGAGTAATCCAACACAAAACGGAAAAATAGAGGGTGGCCGAGAAAAAATAAGGGAGGAGTAAAAATCCGCAGATGGAACGACGCTTGGTCTGGAAGTGTCCAACTGAGAGAAGAGCAGTGGTCACGCGACTGCGAGATTCAGATTCGAGAAGGGAAGAAAAAGGAAAGGCATCAGGGAGGAGCATCGTTTTTTGAGAGACGCTCAGGACGAAGGAGCATCAAGTACTCCGCTAAAAAGCTCAAAAGAGGGATAGGGGAGGGGACAAACATTGTGGAGGCTGGGGCATATCCAGGAAACGCGCTCTGGAGCCGATGAGACTGGGTTAGATCTGTAAAAAAAAAGAGAACTCGGTTGAGGGGACTGTTAAGCAGTATGAAGGGGACGGCCTGACAGGAAGGTCTCAGAAGACTAAACGCAGAAACGGTTGGTGAGGACGGGCCTCGTTCGTCAGGAAGGGCTTCCCGGACGCTTCGCCGCGCGAGAGGATATGTCAGAAGAATACAAAGAAATTAGGCGCAAAGGCTCGCAGAGAAAAGGAGGCCTATCGCTACCAAACCCAGGAAAAAAGAAGCCTGTAAACGATAAACCGCGTTAACGCTTACAATCCTGGAGCCTAGCAGCAGCCGATCGTGCTATTCGTTCACGAGAAGGGGGCGAAAAAAAAAATGATAATGCAGGCAAATCAGGAGCAAAACAAAGCAGGCGACTGCCCGCAATCAGGTGCGCAACGGGGCGGGCACGGTATCAGGACTACATTAGAGTTATAAGAGACGGGGTTGGACAACGGGGGGTGAATGGAGAAGACTGTAAGGGGGTGGGAACCCCATAAAGAGAGGAAGGGAGAGAGGGCAAACGTAAAGAGAGGGGGGGCGAGGCGCGAAACTTCGAAGAACGGGGAGAGCAGAGGGCAGATGGGGCGAGGGAGATGGGGGGCCGGATGAGGGGGGAAGTAAGGCCAGGACGTATGGAGAAGGGGAAGATATGCCGGGTGGGCTAATAACAGAGAGGCGGGGGAAGACACAAGCGGGGGGAGAGGGAGTCCGAGCGGGAGATATAGGGGTAGTATGGAAGGCCAGTGAGGCCGGGAGGGAGATAGCCCGAGAAGGGGACAGAGGGGGGGAGGCACTCTAGGGGGAGGGGAAGAGGAGAGGGACGGATGGGAGGAGTGGTGACGGAGGGGCTAAGGAGAGAGGGGAAGTGGGCCGAATGGAGGGGGAAGCGAAAGGGGCAGTGGAAACCCCTAAAGAGAAAGGGACCGAGACTGATGCCAAAAAACAGGGGGGGGGCGCGATGGATAAGACCGCAGGGGGGGAGCAGCAAGAGTACATCAAACCCCCGTGTTAATGAAGGAGATACGACGTAAATTGTCGGTCCAGTGAGGGGGGGGGTTGACCGGGGTGGGCCCGTTGGGGTACTGAAGAGAAGAAGGATTCACCAAAGTGAAGGGATAACGGCGGCGAGGCAAGAGCGAAAAGGAGGGATGAGAAAGGGGGCTGGATTTAGAAATGAACTGTGCTAACGGGGGGGACGGAGAGCCGAGGGACGGCGAGAACGTGAGCGAGAGTAGCAAAGGGGAGGGGGGAGAGGAAGAGTTGGTCCGTGAAAAAGAACTGAGGGGAGGGGAAGGGGGGAGAGGGGAGGAAAGGGAAAGCCGAGGGGGTGGAGGGTCGATAGGGATGGGGGGCGACAGAAAAGAGAGTGGGGTACAGGATGGAGGGGGGGTCCGTCGAGGTAACGACCCTGCCGAGACAGGCAGGGAGGAGGGGTGGAGGCGGACGGGGATGGGGTGAGGGAGTGGGGAAGACTAAGCGGAGGGTAGGAAAGTGCCCCAACGGGTCATCGAACAGTTCTCAAGGGGCTATTAATTGAACATCAAAAAAGCGGGTCCTCACAGAAAGGGCTCGAGGGGGGTTTTAAATCGGGTATTTAGGCGCGGGAGCCGAGATCTATCATCCCTCAAAGTAGCTAACAGGCCCCTTGAGTCTCCTCAGGTACGAACGTAGAGGTAACTAAAACTAAACGTCGAGTCGTGGAGAGGCTTTGAAAACGCCCCGCGACTTGGCTATGACGCGGAATCAAGGCGGGATGCAAAACGCCGCGAAGAGGGATAAAAATTCGTTAGGTAGAAATCGTCTGGGCTCAAGAGGCTGGTGCTGGGAGGGAAGCTCACCGAACTCGTCAAGCATATCTCGCGATGAAGCCGTTGGAATCCGGAGGGTTTTCTTGCAAGGGGGGAAGAACTTCGACCCAAACGCTTCTTAAGCGGAAATTTTTTGAACAGGGGGGGTAGGGGTACGGCGAAACTATGCTTGGGACTGTTATCCTGGGGCACGTTACATAATCTCAAATTATAGTTCTCTGATTGGGGGGAAAAGAGGTTAGAGGTGTATTGCGGTGCGCATGCGCCGTAATGGCCGCTGTTGAGTACGAGAAAGGATAAATTCGAGTTCGTCTTTCTATAAGCGATCGAGTGCATCCTAGGCTCAAAAAAAAAGGAAAAGATAGACCGCAAGAGCAACACGGGGTAGAGGGGCAGCGAAGGTTCTCAATGGCAATAAATAAATGAAGGAGGGGCAGCGGCCCCGGCTAAGGGAGTTTAAAAAAAAACGATATTGCTCGGAAAAGTTCGGATAGACGCAAAGGCAAACCAGGGAAAAACTTGAGCAGAGGAAATGGAATTGAACGTCGAACGATCAAAACTAATGGAGCCTTTGGGGGGGGCATCGAATATTGAGAAGGCAGAGGATATGCGGGGCCGAAGGTCTGTCTAAGGAAAGCGCCAGTACAAGCCTAAAATCGCCGGAAAAGCCAAAGGTCTCCAGAAGAAAGGGCTCGACGAAAACGAGGGGTGGTCAGGCTGCGGGGCGCCTGATAATGGCTGGGACTACTCTGCGGTGCGCTACATAGAAAGGGGAAAGCGGAAGGAATAGTATGAAAGCCGGAGCCGGCGTCCTAAGGGGGGTACGGTAAGGCTCTAAAAAAAGAAGAGGGAATTTCGACGAGGGCAGAGAATGTTCCTCTTACAAACATATATGCTATTCCTCCTAATCAAACAACCAAAAAGGGGAGGGGATGGGAGGGGAGTGCGGGCACTAGCCCAATAGTTGTTGGAACCTGTTTACGCGCGGTCAACGAAGGGCCCCAGGCCCTGTTGAGAACGCTACAACCCGACTAAGGAAAAAATCGCGTTCCAGAAAAGAGAAAACTGGTGATACCACAGCCTCTAGAACGGAACAAGGCAATCGAACTCTGCCCGGATCGGCGATCAGCCCACATCACCTTTTGCCAACCGGGGAGGGGGCCTCTGAACGGAAGGGGAGCGTGCCAGCGTTTTATGGGGAAAACAGGTTCAAACCGGGGGAGGCCAGTTGACTGGAGGAGGGGGGACAGGGAGGAAGGCGGCAGCGGAAACGCTTATTGGCTGACCCGAGAGAGCGACAACGTCGGCAAAAACCACATCTAGACGTTTTTGATAACAGACGGCAAACAGGTCCAGGAAAGGAAAGGGAAAATTCTGAAGGTGTTGCCGGGGGCCGGAGAAACAAGATTTGCTGTAACTGGGGGCGAGCCCGTCAAAGGTGCGACGCGATGCATCAAGGTTAAAACGTAGAGTCGCGAAACAACCTTAAAACCCCAGATAAGAATGGATCAGGAAGTCCTCGCATCGCGCCGAAAGGAAAAAAAAATTTCGGAAGATTTCCGGAGTGGGATCTAAGCTCGTCGGCAGCAACGCACGGGGGCCTCTAAAAAAAAGGGGGGTACGAACCGTCGATGAAACTCTCGTGGCCTTCGAGTCAAGATCACAAATTCACATAACGCGGGAAGATCAAGAAATCGCAGAGGCGGATCAGGGTCGATAAAAATACAGAATCTTCAGTGCACCCAGACGCAAGAATACGGGGGAGTGAAAATTCGGGGGAAAAACTCACAATGTGTGTAAAAACCTTCACAGTACTGCGAGGCTCGGAAAATCTAAGAGGACCTAACTCACACTCTCAGAAAAAAAGCTCAACTCCTTACGCTCATGGAGCCAGAGTCATCTAGGGAAAGGGATATGAGGTGGCTTTCGGCAGCCATCGAACATTCAAACCAGATACTCTAAAACGTGCCCCTTTCTACAGGGAAAAAAAGCTTAAAAGGAGAAAAGCTGTCTTGCGGGAGGGCTGCATTGGATTATCTCTCGCTCCCTAACTATAGAGGAGGTTTATAGGGGAAATCCTGACTACTATTACCCAAGGAAAGTCTACCGTCACCATAAAGCCTCGCAAGGAGAGACTGGGCCGAGGCTGTACGGGAGGCGAGTGGGAAAGTTAGTCAAGTCGTCGAGACAGGCAAATTCAAGACAAGACATACGGAACTGATCGCCAAAGACTGCGGGTACCATGCGATCCTATTTTTATTTGTCAACATTTCCCTCCGAGAAAAAAGCTAAGTGGGTCAGGAGTGGGTAAGGAAGTTGCCGGCAAGTTAGGTAGGCGACTGAAGCGTGGATTGCAGATGAAGGCGATGGGGGCGGAAGGGCTCCCCACGGGGAATCGGACCGCCAGGTGTCGGAAGGACGTTCAGGCGACTATTTACGAGGGGGGGGGGGTAGGCCATAGAGGAACATTGCTCCTTCTTCGAGGACGAGAAGCAGACAAGCATCAGGGAAAAGCGCATAGCTAGCCGGAAAGCCGGGGGGAGGGAAAGGGATCCTCTTCGCGGTCACACCCCTTCTCAGCCGGACGATTCCAGCTTTCGGTCGAAGATCTACCTCGAGAATGGGAAGCAGCAAAGGGTCACACGCGCCGTGGGGAACTCTAAGTCCGAGAACGAGTAATCGTCTTCAACATTCCTCCAAAGCTCCATGCAAAGAACCTGACTTTTAGAGGCCAAAGACAATGAGGGAAGTGAATATTTTATGAGAGGCAAAAACTTCATGATCAACAACGTGGTATCGTCGTGAAGAACAAAAAAAAGAGGGAGGAACTGCCTGGGTAAAACTTCAGAACCCCAAAGCGCTTCATTAGATCCAGGGGAGAGGGGGCTCACCGCAGCAACTGTAAGGAGATCTCGAAAAAAAAAGGGACCGGAGACCCCGACATAGAAGGGAAAAGAGGTAATGTATGAATTAACAATACGAGTGATCCGTCATCCCTCATCAAAGATCAACAACAAAAAAGAGAGGGGGGGGGAAAAAAAGATATCTTAAGCGATCGCAAAAGGGGAAAATCCTTAACTCTTTTAAAAATTGCCAGGGTGCGGTCGACCGGGGAAACTGAGAAAAACGATCCCCGGAAAGTCGGGAGACGCGATAACTTAATAGAGAATGGAGCCTAAGGAAGGACAGAAGGCAATTTTTGCGAACGACACGAAAAAACACAAAGCCGCCGGGGCCTCGGGCACTGATGAATCGGACAATCTACAGAAGGAGTCACTACATTTTGGGAAAGTAAGATCCATAAACGAGGGAGGGATCTCTTTAAGTGTCTTAAAAAAAATCTATCTTGCTGAGTAGTACTTTCATATGGGCACATGTGTGAGGGACCGATTCAATTCGTGAAAGGGCTTGTCTAGGGGCCGAATTGCTGGACGCAAGCTGGGGGGTAGTGGGCCAGAAAGGTAGGCGACTTCTTAATCGAGAGAGTTCGAAAACCGGCTAATGGGAAGTGTCGGTCGATCGAAAAGTTGAGGGATTGGCGAAGAATGGCAAAATATAGGATGAAAAAACATCGATCGCTCGAAGTCGGGACACCTGGCGTACAGAGGCTATCGGTTAACGCACTCCCCCCCGAACCCCAGGCAATGGGCCGTTTGGCCGGTAACAAACGTCACTCGCCTCTCTAAAGCCTAGTTTCGACCCAAGGGACACGAAGACATTTTCATCTATGGGGAAATACCAGGCCAGGCGGAAACCCTCTTTAAAAAGGGGGACCGCTCTGACTGGGCAAAATTCCGTGAATTGAACATCGAAAAAATCGGCGGCGATGGAACTGCAATCCATGGTGCAACAGTGGGGGCGAGTCTTTTCTGTGTACCTCGAGGCAGATGGAGAAAAGGTAAGGAGACTCAAAAGGCCGCCGAATCAAAAAAGAGCTCCCACCGAGGTGCCGGCGTCGGTTAGGTTTTATGATAAAAACCAGGAACAATCGTCAAATTTCAGCCTTACCAAAAAGGGGCGGAGCTTCAAAGTAACAGGGGAAAGAAGCACACAAAGGTAGAGCTCCTGCGTAAGTTTAAAAGGTAAGCAGCGGCGTGAACAGGAGGACCGGGGAGGCCAACCCAGGCCCGAAAACACCCCGGAAGCTCGCTGACGCGAGGGAAGAGGGGCCAGCTTGGGTATAGTTCGGCATTGCCGGTGACCTCTTCGAGGAAACTAAAAAACTGAGGGAGTGAAGAAGGGGGGGTGGGGGGACTAAAAGGGGTTTGTACCCAGACGATGCGGCTAAGGGGCCGGTTGGAGTTAAAGAAGAGAAAAAAAGGGGGGATCAAGGGAGAAGAGTATTATGAGAGGTTTGGGAGGATGGGGGGGCGCTCGCTAGCCGGGGCACAGAGATTAAAGATCGCGGAAGTAAATCCGGGTAGGGGAAGGGGAAAGTGGAGGGAGATTTGCCGCATCAGGCTCCAAGGGATAAAGAAAAAGAATCAAAAAAATGCACGGGATTCGGCGATGCGGAGGCGACATGGCCTGCACGCACTAGGAAAAAGATGCCGGATGCTAGAAAAAGGGACGACATTTCCAATCCGATGGGGCTCGCCAAGTACCTGTAAAGGAAGCGCGTAACAAACCCTGAAGCTGTGGAAGGGGGGTTGACGAAAAGGGATGGGCCGTGTCAAAAAAGAAGTAGAACCTTTGGGGGTTTGAAAGCTTGTAACGGCGAGATTAGAAGAAGAGATCAAGAAAGGGTAGACGGAGAAGTAGAACGTGAAGTACCTTCCCTAAAAAAAACTCGCCGGAAAACCCGGGAGGGGGGGGGGGATCAAAAAAAAACGCCTACGTCTGACGGCCGGAAAAAGTCTGTGTGGGGAAAGGACAAGGCGGAAGCTGTCGGAAGTACGGGGCGAGGGGGTTTAAAAACAGGTGCCGTTCTCAAGCATGGCTGAGGTTCGTCGCAAAAAAGAAGAGCTTAGGAGAACGAAGGGGGAGGGCAGCGGGCAATGTGAGACTAAGCGAAAAAGGACTTTCGGCGAGGCTACAAGGGGAAGAGAACATCCAAAGTATGCGGGGAACTGGAGGACGACCTCCTAAACTGAAAAAAGAGCGCTGGGGAAAAATAGAAAAGAAGGTGGCATGTGGATCACGGGAATCGTCAACTCCCATTGGAAGGCCTGGTGCGCGCGCGAAAAGCAAGAGCAGGGTCGGAGCGAAGTGTAAATACCTCAAGGCAAAATTGGGTTGAAGACGCACCGAGAAAGTTCTGATCAGGAAACAGACGAAACCTCTTGCCTGAGGGGGCGAAACAGCGCACCGAAAGAGGAAGGAAAAAAGATGGCAGGAAAGAGAAGCGAAAGAGGGGAGTCAGCGCGTGTGAAGGACGATGAAGGGGCAGGGTGTACGGGCTGAGAGACGGTCGACATAGGGCGGAGGCCCTGCATAGAAAAAGAGCGGAGCTAGAGGACCTAATCAAACACAAAAAAGGCATTTGTCACGGCGACGAGAAGACCATTGAAGGCAACACCGTAAGAGCTGCAATGGGGGTGACCGCCGGGAGGATAAAGGGAAAACAGGTATTTTGTAATACAAGAAAGATGTTATCGGACAAGGGGTCGTGGACCAAGGGCTTCAAAAGAAGAGAAAAAAAGATGTCTGGGTCTTTAGGGTAAGAGACTCACGCGCAGGGGATAAGGGGATATTTAGCGAGGGAAAATCGCTACTTCCTATCCTTCGGCGGGCGCGGACTTAAATGCACCTCGAATAGGTCTGAAGGAGAGGTCAACAATCACATGGGGGTAACCATCCGAGGCGCCAATGAAGAAAAGGATCATCATACAGGATGAAAAAAGTTTCGGACCTGGTCGGCGCATGAGAATCGTACCAAAAAGGAAGACCAGCGAGGTCGGGTATCACGGGAAAGAGGGTCGTAAAAAAAGCCCAAAACTTCGAGGCACCGCGAGACAGAGCGAAAAGCTAAGAGTTCCCGCCAAAATACAAGCTAGGAAATCGGAAGAGGAGAGAGATCTATGGGGGAAAAGGAATCAGGGAGGCAGATGAAAGCCATGGCCAGGTGACTGCTCCTGAGAAATTTAAAACTAGGAGGGGGCTACGGGGGGCGGAGTGAGTATCGTGTTTGCTTGCTAGTCTTCAGGACCCGGCGGGCGTCTAGAGATGGGGAGTGCGCGCGTGTAAGATCTAGGGGAAAGTGTTACTGGGAACTTAGGAGGAGAGACGACCACAAAAAGATAAAGCAGAAGAGAGGGGCAGTACGGGACGAGGAGAGTAAGGCGGCGCGAACGTGGGATCTCAACCCAGCAGCAAGACCATGAAACCAGCGCAGAGGGTAGTCACCAGGGGGAAAAAAAATAGCTCTCCGAGTGATGACTTACTAAACGCATCTAGATGGGGAAGCGTTTTGGGGAAGGCGACGTGTGGCCTTTATAGAGAGGAGAAACTTGAGCGTTCTTGCCGGCAGGCATCATAACGGTAAGTGAGATCACGCATCAGCGAAGGGAACAGGAATGAAAAACCTAGGGACAAAAAGGAGGGGGTGGAAGAGGTGTTTTTGAATTCGATATATGAGTGGAAGGCCTTGATTCGCCGATAAGGTCGCTGCGGAAAGATCGCAAAAGGCACGCAGATCGGGGAAAAAAGTTAAGCTCTATCTATAGAAAAGTACCTGAAGAGACGGCACAAAAAGGATTGGCAGAATTTCTAAAGAAGGGAGAAAGGCGAATCCATTAAAGCACAGAGGCGCCCACGATCAGACAAAGCTAACAGTCCTAGCCGAAATAATTCAAGAGCTGAACCCCCAAATGCAAAGGAAGGTTTGCGAGAAAAGCCAAAAAAGAAAGGGAGTGCCGGGGTCTATTCATGGGGATCTGTGAGGGGGAAGCCTCCGCGACGGCGGAATCTTCAAGGGGAGGAGAAAAAACGATGCAGGCATCGGGGTGAATGCGGCCAATCCGTATGGAGCTGGGAACGATAGGAAGGCGGTCGTAGGATAAGGGGGGTCCACCCCGACGAGAAGTTCACATGAGCAGGGGTAGAAGCAACAGGGCGCGGCAGGAGGATCTAAAATATCAAAGAGCAAATTCGCACCCCACCAAATTCATAGGAGAAAAAGATTCTATTGCGGAGAGGCTGCCGGAGGGGGCTAGACCTTACGCGGGTCCCTGGCAGATGTTGTTGGCGCCGGCCCCAGGAGACAGAGTCCTGGACATGTATTCTTGGGAGAAAAAAAAGCTCGATCCTTATTAGAGATGTTAGTCGGCCGGCAACACCGATGGAAAGGGGACTTCAAAGAAGGCCGGGTCTCGAGGTCCAGAAGCGCTGAGCCTGAATCAAAGTAGCAAAAAAATGTTTGGGGCATCTCAGAAAAACGAAAATCGGTTCATGCGAGGGAGACTGGAGGATGAGCGGCTATTACTTTGTAGCGGAGGGGTTCGCACCTATGCAGTGAAATGACCAGGATCAGTTCTCGATTGCAGAAAGCGGGTGTAAGGCGCTTTTGAGAAAGGGAGGAACGAGGCATCATGCGTAAGCAGCCGATCGCCGGGTCGGAGTCGTGCCGATACTGGTAGGGGATCAAGGTACTAAATCGGCACTGCTCTAGAATACAAAAAGCACTAGGCTAAACAGGCTGGGAAGCGTCCCTCAAATGGTTAGCTGATCTATGAAGGAGAAAAACTCTCCGAGCGCCTGCTAGGCAATAAAATGGAAAAAGGTCAACGAGAAAATCAAGAAAGGGGGGCTTCAAAACCTCTCGCGCAGCTCTAGGGAGGAGATTAATGGACCACCGAGTTCTCTCTCAGGTTCCAAAAAAAGGAAAGGGGGGAGACTCAAAAGGGGGGGTGTGGCGAGGAGTGTCTGGGGCGAGAAGGAAGAGAATATCTCTCCTCCCCCAAGGAGGGTCGCGTCCTCCGCCGACCCAGGACGACCTAAGGAGGGGGCTTTATTAGGGGGAAGGTAGTAAGTCTCAGGCATCTACGGGGGCTGGAAGCTCCCCGCTAAAAGGGAAGGGGGAGAAGAGCGCGAAAAAAAAATAGAAATCCGAAGAGATATGATCTTCGTACTTGGTTCAAAAAGCGGCGTGGATCTAGAATGGTGAAGGGCTTGAAGACCAGACGAGAGAAGGGACATAATACGCATGAATCTCTCCGGCTAGCCTCCTGGTTAAATGCGGCCGGGGGACATGGTGATCGGAAAAAAGGTCCGGAATGCGAAGGTGGGTGAAATGGGGATTTCGACGTCTAACAGACGGAAAGAGCGTGGCCGGGGAGGAATAGGCTCAGAGAGACCAAAGCAAAGGAGAAGGATATATAAATCGTGGAAAAAGAATGATGGTGACGATCCGGGGAAATTGGGCGCGCTCGGTGGTCCGGGGGAGTAAATTTTCGAAGGGGTCCGATAGTGAGAGATACGCGATAGAGCGCGACAAACAACGATATCGCATATAAATGGGAAGCGGCTGTAAGGATACTGCCCACCAAGAGAAATAAGCTTGCCTGATGCGGGATAATACGGCAAAGGTGATGCAACTCCCACCTCAGGGAATATTGTATTGCTCCCAGGGGCGAATTCGAGGCTCGAAAGGGAGGACAACCCGTGCAGCAAGCGGAAGGGCCGTTGCGGAGGTCGTCCTCGTCACGGTGAGAAGAGAGGGAGAAGGGGTGTTTTTGCAAGCCGGGACGGCGAAATATGAACAAGGAAGGAGAAACTACAGGAGGGGAAAAAGAGCCTTTGCATGGGTCGCTGGGCGCCTCTCCAAAGAGAAGTAAAATCACCTCTGCCGTAAAAGCAAATGGCACCACGCCGGCTAGTCTCAGGAGGGGGGACGTGTTTTTCCGGCGAAGGAAACGAGGGGGGCTTCCGGGGAAAGAGAAATGAAAGAAGAGTCCTGCAGGGGAAAAAAAAGAAAGAAGTGACAGTGGGGAAGAAAACCGTTGTAGGGGAAAATAAGAGAAAGCAGGAGGAAAAGGATAATGGTGGAGGGCGGTTCAAACAAAATGGAATGGCATGGAGGAAGATTTTCGACCGTAACAGAAGGGGGAAAAACTTATCGGGGGAGAAGTTCTCCTGGTAAAATCCAACAAAAAAAACATCTTATTATTGGTGAAAAGAGGACTAACCTCCTCCTGGGGGGGGGAACTGATTTGACATCTCTTACCAACTAACACTTTTGCGCTAACTGGGAAAACCCGGGACTCCTCATTCAGATAAAAAGGAAATCCCGCAGCCAAAGTTTGAAAAAAGACGCAGAAAGGAATTAGGTACCGGCAACCGAAAAAGCCTATGCCCTTATCGGGGCGAAAAAGAATTTGGACGTACACAGGACGTGCGGGGGGGAAGACCAAGAGTTCAAGGGAGGGGAAAAGGGAAAAGAATGTTGGGCGGAAGTCGACATGAAAGGGGCGGGGGAAGGAATAAAACGTCGACGGAAGGGGGATGCGGCTAGCGACAACGGGGAAAACCAAAACACGTGAGACAACCTGCGACGAGGAGATTTCCGAACGGGGAAGGCTGCAAATGGGGGGCGGTTTAAACGAGCGAGCGATCGACTTTAGGGGGAGGACTCAAAAAAGGGAGAGGTTCTCTGGCGAATGAATGGCAAGACGCGGCTCTACAACCAGGCACGCTCTCTGGGGGGAGGGGGGGCCATGTCAAAGCCTAAGAGACGGGAAGGAAAGGGGAAGGATAACGCGAGGGGGGCCTGGGGGAGAAGCCGATAGGAAAGCAGCGGGACGCATTCCTGCCCCCAAAAAAAAGCAAACGAACCTCGAATGTAAAGAGATCGGGGCAACAGCGCGGGGAAGCAGGGGACCGGCCAGGCGGAACAGGGAAAGCTTTCAACGAAATAGAAATGTATCAATGGGGAAACTATTCAAAAGAGAGGACGTCAAAAAGGATGAAAGACCCATCGTCTGGGAGACGGAGAATAAAAAAATGTGTGAGGACCGCGGATCTTAACCGGGCGCGAGTCGCTTCAAATAAAAAACGGCCGAAAAGTCTTAGACAATCGTCAAAGGGACCTCGCGAAGGGCAAAGAGATATTGGGGAAATGTGTTGGATTCCTGGAGGCATAAAAATTCAAAACATAGAACTACGCGCCCGATGGCGGGAAAAATTGAAAAGTGAAAGATCTATCGGGGGGGGGGCTGATTGGGGAAGGTATTTGGGGAAGGGGAAAGAGGATCTTGCTAACTGCCCATCTCTAGGGGGGAGGGAAAAGCTCGCCAGTGCGTAGGCTTATGGCGTCGCAGAAACAGAAGAAAGAGGAAGGAGAGGCGCGGGAAAGGGGCCGCACGTGCGGGGGCTCAGAGAGGCGGGATGACGGGTAGTCAAAGAGGCATAGAAGACACATAAAAATAGACCCACATACGGACGCTTAAGAAACGTGCAGGGGGGAAAGAAAGGTAGTCATATCGCGGGGAAAAAAACGGAACACGCTTTGTCTAAGGGGGTGCCGTAAGAGGAATAGGGGAGGGCGCGAAACGGAGTAAAATTTGCCGGCAAGAGAGGGCGTGCCATGTCTCACGAGGGACGAGGTCCCGCCGGGGGGACGTGTCAACAAAAGGGGTAACGGTTTTTTTAGAGGGAAAAGAGGTCCGCTTGACGTCAGGTCTCAGAAAGGTGCACTATCTCGGGGCCTCAAGGGGAAGATTCTTGAAGCAATGAAACTTAGATAAATCGGTAAAAGGGAAAGAGTTCAGGGGGGAGAAGGGATGCAATTCTCTAAAACGTTGGCACTCCTTCATGTGGGGAAGCTCTAAAGGAACTCTGACTTAACCTCTGCAGGAAAGAGGGATTAAAAAGGAGTCACCAGCTCAGCAACGAAAAAAGGGGTGGTTCAGAGCACCGCAGGTTGTGAAGTCAGAGAGTATTCTCTTTCTATTAACCTACCTGCAGGAGATGAGCGGTCGTTTCCTCTAAAAAGAAAATGAGGGGCAGTACAATCTAGGAGGTAAAAGTGCCGTAGGCTCGCATGCGGGACTAAAAGGAGATAGCTTCTCAAGAGGTCATTGAAGATCTGTGAAAGGGGTGTCCCTGAGAAGAACAAAAAGTTCAAAGAGGGGAGAGGTTGGGAAAAAAGGTCTCAACCTCTCTCTAGGAGACAAGCATCTCTCAACAACAACAAAGGGAATATAATGAGAAAGAAAGGAAAGGGGGGCTCATTTGAAAAACTCAATGTGAACTGGGCCGCGGGGGGAGTTGTACAACGGGGGAGTAAACTATCGTGTACAAGGATGAAGCGAGAGGGAATCCGTATCTAGACAGAGGGAGGAAGGGGGCCAAGGACAAGTATTAAATGCAGCGGATTTTGGGCGGGCAACCTCTCACGAAGAGGACATTCCACTCGCAAGAATACTAATATTAAAAAGTACGACAAGTGTCGGGGGATCCAAATTAAAACGTCGAGTGGATGTCTCGCTTATAAGGCAGGGGAGAGAGATGCAGGGGGGGGACGGCTGAGTGCAACGTAGGAGGGTGCCAGGATTCAAGTATAAAGGGACAGTCAGAGATCTAAATAATTCAGGGGTGTTCCTGCGGTAGAACAAGGAGAGGGCTTACAGGAAGGCGTCATTCCGATCGGGGAAGGGGGGAAGAAGATCGTGAAAGAGGACGGTGAGGGACTGCAGAGAATAAAAGCTGCAAATAAAATGAGATTAAACCACCCAGAGCGCTCGGGCGCGTATCGTTAAACTTGCGGGTACCCGGAAAAGATGCTTTACAATTCCAGACCGCGGAGAGCGAAGGCTCGGCCAGACGGGAACGAAAGGGTCGGATACCGATAAGGAAAAAAAATCGAAAAGAGAGAACGGTCAAAACGGGGAAGGGGGGCAGAAGTGAAACATCAATAAATGAGGTCTCGCAGAGTAGGACGAAGTTGAGAGAGAGGGGGGGGAGACTATGGTAAAGGGTCGGTCAGGCATAGTATATACCGTCCGAAAAGAGAATTAGCAAATCTGAAAACGTAGGCGCAATAAAATCCGACGGGGCGTTAGGTGGGAGAATACTAAAGCAGGAAAAGAGGGGGGTGGAGTCTTCAAAAATCAAAGGGAGAAGGGGGGGGCGAAGTAGAAAAAAACGCAAAAAAACAATACCGATCCAGCAAGCGAATAGATCTTTGCAGAGTGCCGACAGCAGGAGACGGAAGATGGGAGGGTCTGGGCCCACACGGAACTCGAGGGCATAGCTCTCATGAAGAAGGATCCGAGAAAAGAATGCTCGTCTAAGGGCTTTGTGGTCGTTGAAAGAGAGGGAAGCACCCGGTTCTGAGCGCAGTGTTTGGGGGACAAACAGAAATGGAGGGAGGCAGTCTACAACAATTCTTTAGCGCGGTTGACTTCCGCTGTGAGAAGAAGAGCCTCGACGGAACAAAATGATGAATGAACCTCGAACTTTTCCTGGCTGCGCGCCGGTAGAAAAACAGGGGGGGGGGAGACGCGCTGTGGACGACGAGGAAGAAAGAATTCGAGGTTGAGAGGCGGAACTGCCGCGAGCTAAGAGAAGAAGAAAAGGAGAAAGCGAGAAAATCGGGGAATGTAGACGCGGCGTGAGGAGATTCTACAGGGCCGTCAGACAGAGGAGAGGCTGGGGCAGGTTTCGAGCATCTGGGGGAAGGGCCAAGGCAATCAAGAGAGATTGGGGGGGGTAGGGATAGGGAAGGAGTTCAGTTAGGAGCGACGTCTTCAACAAAAAATTGGGTAAAGGGGGCCGGGGAGGATGGAAGATTAGAAGTGGAAAAAACTGAATATGGAGAATTGGGGTTGCAAAGGGGGGGGGAAGGGCTAGATATTGCAGCACCAAAAAAGGCGGGAGATCCAAGGTAATTGAAGAAGCGCTGAAAGACGGGGAAAAAGTCATTCAATAGAAGGAAAGAGACCGTACGAACTCCTCGTCGCAAAAAAAAAGGTGTGGAAATGCAAATGGGGGGGCGGTTGGGTAGGCCAAAAACGGAAGGGAGGGTGGAGACGAGGCGGGGAGGGCTCATAGAGAAGTTAGAGGGGCGATTTCACAACCGTTGGCCTTTCTGGGAAAGAAAACGCGCAGAGGGGGCCGGTTTGTATGTCACTAAAGGAAGTTCACTTTGGAAGAATGGGACCCGCTTAAAAGACAAAGCCTGAGGGCGGGGAGCGCAGA
>Ga0179593_1576594_pt1 | contig 19218 bp, 24 predicted proteins | sample CZODoug2_1_08_16_FD_185931 | JGI IMG/M metagenome (GOLD analysis project Ga0179593, IMG submission 185931) | Vadose zone soil fungal communities from Angelo Coast Range Reserve, California, USA - CZODoug2_1_08_16fungal (PacBio error correction) | ecosystem: Environmental > Terrestrial > Soil >...
CGAGAGAGTGGAAGGCAAAAACAGCGTCCCAGCCTGAAAAGGGGGGAAAGGGGTCAGGAACCGTTCCCCACCCCCCCAAAAAAAAAAAAGGTAATAAGGGGCAAGTGAGAAACACGCCTGAGGTAACCAGAATTAACAGAAGGAACCAACGGGGGAAATACCAATTCGGAAAAAGGAACACCTCGACAAAAGGAAGGCAGCTTCTAAAGGGGGGGGCAGCGTTGTGTAAAAAGAAGAGGAACCAAAACCTGCGACAAACAGAGAGACCAATGGGAGGCCAAAAAAAAAGAAGCCAGTTTTGAGCCGACAAGGAAATCCATAGGAAATCCGCCAGAGGAAAAAATCAAACAAGGGGAAACCTCGGAAAAAAGGGGAGGAGAGACCGCTCCAAAACCCGTTTTAGGGAGTTAGGGGAAAAAAAAGGAATCTTTCGGGGAAGCACCTCTCGTGGGGGTGGGCGTCGTTCCCCCCTGAAAAAAATTACGACGGGGCACGCTTGAGGAAAGCATAAACTGCAAAGGGGAGGGGACGTTGCGAAAGTGAGCGGTCCCATCTGAAAAAAAAGACCGCTTGAAGCGAATGCGTGTAACAAGGCAAAAAGAGGGAGGGGGTGGTTGGCAAAAAAAGGAGACAGAATTTGGGAGTAATGGGAAGACTCGTCTAGGAGGGGGGGATCTTTAATGGGACCGTGGGGAAAGAGAAAACGCGGGGAGGAGGATCGCAAAAAGGAAAGAGAAAGGAGTCTAAGGGGCAGGACTTCTAATCCTGCCGGGGAAACTGGCGCAATTTGAAATGGGGCTCCGAGAGACCATAGAGGAAGAAGACCAGCCCCGGGTTGGACACGAAGAGAAGAGCAATCTGATCATCGTTCTAAAGCGCGCCGGGCAGGGAGAAGGTGAATTAACCCGACAAACTGTTCAAGGGTAAAGAAGAGGGACCACGTAAAAAAAATGGGGGGGGAATTTGGGGGGGACCTTTTGCGTTTCGAGTCTCTGGCACGAAAAAAACGTCCTAAAAAAGAAATACCGGGAATTCAGGTGGCGACGGGAAAGGAACGAAAGAATGCGGGGGGATAAATCGTCCCGAATACGGGGGACAAAATTATTTTCCCTTAAGGACGTGGACGCGGACCCGCCAAGACCGGAGGGGAAGGAAAGCCAGGGGAGAAATCGCTAAGGTCTCCAAACGGAAGCGCTGCTAAAAGGGGGAGGGCCTACAAACGGGGGGGTTCTAAAAAAGCGCTGGAACCGATCATTTGAAAAAAATGGCACTGGAGAAGCTCAAAAGCAAGAACTGACACGCCCACTCTCGGAAGCCCAATACCTGCGAGACCACGGCTCCTCAGAATCCAGAAATGTCTCTCTACAAAGGACAGGGAGGGACCTCTTGAAGTCTATCGACCCCAAAGAAAAGAGGAGGAAGAAAAGAAAGGGGGCCCAAAAAAAAAAAGGATATCCGTGTATTCTCTAGGGAGGACCCGCAAAGAGATTCCCCGCCGTCAAACGGGACGGGAAAAAGGGGAAGAAGGTTTGTTAACTTTGAATGCCCCTTGTTTCAAAGAGGCAGGGCGGGGGTGAGAACATGCAACACCACTGGAGGAGGTGAGTAAAAGTTATGCAGAGAGGGAGCCTCAAGGGGAAAGAAGGTTATCTAAATAGGGGGGGGAAACCGCAAAACATCCCTTGGAGGGGAAAGAACAAGGGGTCAAGGGCACAAAGGAAATGAATTGGCCAGCAAAGGGGGAGAGAGAGGCCACCTCATACGAATCCCAGGGGACGCACCTAAGTGCACTCGAAGGTAGAGCGAAGACAGAAGGCAGTTGCAAAAAGTTAAGAAAAAAACAATCGTAACCCAATTTTGCCAAGGCAAACCGCCTGGGCAAAAAAAGCAAATCCCCTGTCAGGGGGGTCACTTGGAAAAAAAAAGCCGCTCACCAATAAACCCGACAAGAAGGAAAAAAGCGGCCTTCGATAAATGCAGTCGTGAGAAAAACAACAACGGAGATCCAGCGTCACAATAGCGGCGCACGAATGGGAAGAAAATACTCGGATTAAGAAAGAACCTCGGGCTATTATACGAACAGAGCGAACTTTAACCGCAGCAACGATTCGGCAACAAATTCAAAAAAGGGTCAGATCGACCCCAGAAATTCCCCTGTAGAACAAACTAATCTTTTTGCCCAGAATGCGAACGCCCCACCTTCACTGCGTCCGGGTGAAAAGAAGGTGAAGCAAAGCAAGGGGGGGACTCCTGACCAGTGAAAGATGCAGACAAAAAGCCGGGGGGGGTCGGGCCGTGGGATAGTTGGGGAAGATCAGTATGCCGGGAAAAAAAGACGCCAAATAAAACGAGGGGGACTGAAACTTCCCATAACTATAAATAGTGTAAGTCCACAGGAGTCGCTCGCTGCCGCAGGAGAATAGTTTTAAAAGAGGTGGGGGGGGGGGGGAGAACAGATGGTTAGAGAAATTAGGATCTCTCTTAAAAGGGAGCGAGGGGGGGAGGGGGTACTCTGGCTTTGGAGATAGTTGGTCGCAAAAAGGAACGGAGAGAGACTTCAAGGTCGCTTTGGAGGGGGGAACTCGCCCCGGAGCGTGGTCAAAGCGTTAATTGATGGTCGGGTGCTACACGACATCAGAAGAAAGGAAGAAACTGGCCAGATACAACAGGGTTTTCATGAAAAAAAGGAGAGGCTTTCCGCCGGCGGAGGGGAAAGGAAAGTTAGAGAAGAAAAACTAATGGAGGGAGGAAAAAGAGAGAAAAGACTTAAAAAGGGGAAAGCTTAGAGAAGTTTCATGAAAAAACTGCGGATTAAAACGGGGGGTATAGGCCAAGGGAAGGAAAAGACTGAGGGAAAAAAAAATAACGAAGGACCCCCGGAGGGAAGACTCCAGGAAAACATAAGCAACAGCGAAATCCCAGGTCAAGCCAGGTCGACCTTTTAAATGTGAGGGGGGTTTTGGGGGGGAAAGAAGAGCCAGCGTACTCCAGGAAAAAAAGGATGGTACGGCCGAGCAAAGAAGTTATCCGAAAAAAAACGACTATAGAGGGTCAAACGATTGAGCATACTCGAACGAAAGGTCAAATCGGAGAAGACGAATGACCTGCCTCCACCCGTGGGAAAAACATGAAGAGGGGAAACCCTCCGCGGGTATTTTGGGGCGTCGAGTACTAACAAGAAAAAGCGGGCAGAATACCCTTAAGGGCCGTTTGTTTTGAGAAAAAAATGGAAAAAAGCGGTGAAAGAGAAAAAAACATTGCGCCTGTATCCTCATGCGGAACAAAACTCTCCTTAGGAACATGGAAAGGGAAAGGGGGCAAATCATCGAGAGTGGAAAAAAAAAAGGAGTTCTCTAAAAGCTCTTCTATGCGGGGCTTTTCGATCTTAAAAAAAAGGAAAGCACGTGTTCAAGATCTGTCAGGGAGGGGCCTCGCGCTCTCTAATGAGGTTAGGAAACGGCTAATCATCTGTAGCGGGAAAGAAATGCTTTGAGGACGCCAGAGAGACATGCCGCCCAGACACAGTGGGGGGGGGGGGGATCTGCCTTTATCGAAAAGACATCCGGATCATAGGAAAAAGCTAAGACCTCAAGGTATGGGGGGAAACCAAGCTTTTTGAATAAAGGCTCAAAGGGTAGCGTCGGGGGGGGATAAAAAAATTGGGGGGGTAAAAGTTGGCTTTCGCAATCGTCAGGCGCTGGCAGGAGGATCAGAGACGACCGTAGATCTTGGAAAAAAGGAAGGGGAAAAAGGGAAGGGAGGATTAGGAAAGCAGTCGCCCTTGCGATAGGGTGGCCAAAAGGAAAAAAGTTCGTGAGGACTGACCCCGCCAACGGCGGTGGCCAAGGGGGGGGAAAACCCCAAGAACTGTCTCAACGGAAGGAATATGTTCAAAAAAAACAGGGACCCGAACGAACGGATTGCCTACAGACGGAAGGTGTCCTCGATGAAAAATTAGCAAAAGAGCCTGAGGGGATGAAAACCGTGTCCGGGAAAGCCTAAAAAGAAAAACCTCTGACAATCTCGCCCACGAAAAAGAGACGAGTTTAGAAACGAAGCCGGCCTGGACGCCCCAAAATGGAGGCCGCATCAAATGAGAGGGGAAAGCTACTGGATGATCAAAGGTGAGGGTCCAATCTTGAAAAAAAAGTGAAAAAGGATTAAAAAAGAAGGAATAGCTTCAAGCTGCCCCATATAGAAAAAGGGGCGGGGGAAGAGGAGGGGGGGTCTAGCAGAAAACGTCTTTCCGCCAGGGACCGGAGCGGGTCGAGTCGAGGAAGGTTGTTAAGAGGAGAACTTCCGAGCAAAGGCCACATGGTAATTTCTGGAGTATAACCATCGAGGCAAAACCCCACTTTTGTAGGATTTAGGAGGGAAAAAAAAAAAAAAAACATTTCTGGGGCTCAAAAGAAAAGGGGGGGGGGAATTGGACCTCCGTCGGCAACAGACGCCGGGCGGGGGTCAGAACCTTCCAGCTAAAAGGGAAAAGGAGAAGAAACCAAACAGAAAGTCCCTCGGCCGCACCGCATCGAAGAGGGGGGAGACCTGTTAGAAAAGGGAAGGGGAAACTCTACTGGCGGAAGAAAAAAAGAAGTTCCAAGGGGACTAGAGACGCCAAAGGGAGGAAAACACAATTTTTGCCAACGGGAAAAAGGTCCGGACCGAAAAAGGCCGCAAAGGTGTATTCAGCTTGCGCCCACCAAAAAAAACTAAAGAAAAAAAAAAAGTGAGCAAGCTGCCTTGATCCAAAAAGCTTTTAGGGGTCTTGAAAGGAACAACCGGTCACCGAGCCTCGGTAAAAGAATTAAGAGAAGGTACTGATGAAAGCCGCCTGCTTGGACGAGGGGATTGAAAGAGGGAGTCAACCAGGATATAACCCAACAAAAGGGGGAGAGGAAGAGAAACACAAGAGCCTTAAAAAAGATCCTTGGGCAAAAAGAAAGACTAAAGGGAGGGGGAACCCTCCCGAAAACAGGCCCCAGTAGAAAACTAAATGTGCCGGCTCCCACGACACACCCAGCAAAAGGCAAAAGTCCTTTGGAATAGGGGGGGAAAGTCTACAAAAGGAAAGTACAAGCGCAATGTGGGGCCTCTGGACCGCGTAATAAAACGCTAAGAAAGTAGGGAAGGAACCGAAGTCGTATTGCCGGGGGATCGAGTAAGAAAAGAATGGCCTGAACACGCCAAGAGGCACGGGCTTTTACTCCAGTGATCAGAAAGGCGCTGGCAAGGGAAAAAAAGGTTTTATTTGAAAAGGAGTGGGACTTAATCGGTGAGATTGAAAATGTGTCGCAAAGAAAGGCGTCTCGGCCCGAACCATGAAATCTCAGGAATTGGGGAAGCTTTTGGCAGCAAGGGGGGGGGTTGCCTCAAACCAAACGGAACGTCCAAGAAAAAGGCTCTGGAAGTTGCGGAGTGGCACGCGCCCGAGTGTTAATTTCAAAAAAAGGTCTTCGGGGGAAAGCACTTCGAGCCGCCGTCGGGACGATAAAACCCGTGACTAGCCGCAACATTGTAAATGAGACTGGGAAACCGGCTCGGATTTGTGCCTTACATTGGGAGACAAAGAAAGATAGAGATAAAGAGGTGAAACCGCCCAGGACAAGGGAACACAACTGTTTTCGTGGACAGGAAAGAAGGAGGGGGGCTGGAGAGGGGAGGGAAAAAGCCCTCTTGAGGAGCACAAAAAGGTAAACAGAAGACAAATCGTGGTAGGAAAAAACAGGTTGCCACTGCAAGGCGCACAAGCGAAAGAAGAGAAAGGATCCTCCCTTGAAGTACGAAGGGGGTAAGAGGAAAATCCGTAAGAAAAGGGGAAAATGGAAAAGCGATGTAACTTCCAGCAAAGAAAAGGGGGGGGAGGGGGAAGGGGTTGCGCCATCCAAGAAAACAAGGAAAAACATCGTTTCAAGAAGGGAACTCTGAATAACGGGGAGGCAGAGGGAACCTGCAGAAAAAAAGGGGGGTAAAAGCCCGAAAGAAAAGGAAGTTCATCCATCAAGGAAAAACGTCCGGCTTTATCTATTAAATGGAAAGAGAACGAACGACTTGCAAAGAATTCCATCATTGATGGAAAGGGGGGAAAAGCGGCACTGATTCTAAGAAACATTGCCGCCGGGTATCGCGGCGGGAAAAAAAAACTGTTCAAAAAGGAGAAGTGTGGGGGGGGAAAAAGCGAGGGTCGGGGGAAATTTCTGAGAATCGTTCTATAGTAACGGGGAGAAGACGCGGAGCACAAAAGGTGGGCAAGATCGGGAGGCAGGGTAATTCATAAGATCTCAAAGAAAGAAGAATCGAAGGAGCTATCAGAGAGACCGGTGCGAACAGTAAAGAGGAGGAATTCTTGGGGGGGGAGCCGAATCAAAGGGGAAAAAAAAACAAAGAGAGGATTCAGAACCCGACCGGGTGTTGGGTTGAGAAAGAAAGGGGAAAATCCATCAAGAGAGGCGCTTTCGATCCCGCAGGGAGTGGGAGTAGCGAAGGGAATTAAGGTGTCGGGAGGACTCGTCGGAGGAGGGGAAACACGTGGTTGGAGGTCCTTGTGAATTGCGAAAGAAAAAATTGAAAGAGGCAACGTCAAGCCCGTGATAAAAAAAATACCCAACAAGTGAGAGGGGCTCCGGTAGTTAGATTGCACGAAATGGAAGGAAATTTTTGGAGAGAAGGAGGGGTGTCACATCTTAAGACAAAAAATGTCGAGAAGGTTGGGGGGGGGAAAACTTCGTGCGGCGGGGGGATGACACAAAGGCAAACTGAAATCGGTGGTGGCAAATCGCGACCAAGGGAAGACAAAAAAGACGCGTGCGGGAAGAAAAAAAAGACAAAGGGATTTCCTACAAAACAGGGGGGCTGGGCCACCGGAGAGAGGAAAAGCCCTGAGTCTTTGCCAGGGAATGGAAGAAGCCAACAAAAAAGGAAGGAAAAAAAAAAAGAGGAAAAAGAGAATGCTCTTTACGAGGGGGAAAAAGAAGCAGTCGGAAATGGGCTCCTCGAAGGGAAGAAAGGAAAGGCCACATTTCTCTAGAGAGAACATCAAACAACAACAAAGGATCCTCATCAAATGGAAAGGATCCTCGTAAGCTAGATTGCTGAGCAGAAAATGAAAAAGAGATTCACAGAGAGAAAAAGAGCTGGGGGGTTGTCGGGAAGGTGGGGGGCTTGGGGGAGGGTCCCCGGTTCAATGAAAGTAAAAGAATGCCCGCCGGTGGGAACATCTAAAAGCACAAAAAACGGTTGCACATTTAGAAAAAAAATTGCCTCCATTTTATAAGGAGGAGATTCGGGGGGGACCGCCGTCCTTGAGGGAAAAACGGTCACATGCCCAAAAATGTTTAAAGTAAGGAGAAAAAAAAAAGGCGATTCCGCCGACGAAAGCTCGAATGAAAAAGAAACTTATCCTTAGCACATAGAAAAAAGGAGATCGACGCGTAGAAGGAAGAGAAGAAAAAAAACCAATACAATTGATGTTTAAACGACGCGACAAGGGACAAAGAGGCGTGGGGAAAGCTACCTCCCGACAGAAAGGGAGCTCTCATACTCAGGGCAGGATGCGGATAAATGCAGATTCGAAGACAAAACACTTGTGAGCGCGAATCTAAGAAAAGGGAATGACGTCCTTGCTCCCCTAAAAATGGGCAAGGAGGAACCGAAAAAAATTGATCGATGAAGAGGGATCAAGAGCTTACCCAGCAAATCGAAGTGGAAGACCCTCCCAGAGGAGAAGAAAAAAAGGCCCCTTAGAAGGGGGAAAGAAGAGGGGGGCCGACAAACACACGCATTAAAGGCCCTTGGTGATCGCTAATTCATGAAAGCCATAGATGTTGTTGAAGACGAAGGAGGCCGCTTCCCCCAAAAAAAAAAAAGGAAGAAAAGGCTGGCCGGGGAAGTTCCACAGGGGTAAATGGGGAAAACTATCGAGAAGCCGAGCAAAAGAAAAGACGAGCAAATGTTTCCGGGGACAGGGGGGAGGCGGGGTTGGAGCATGTTAAGAAAGGAAGGGGGAAAAAATCGCGGGTAGTGTCTAATGCTTAAGTAGGGAAAAATATCGGCGCAATGGACAGAAAGGCTGAACCATCGCTCTGGGGGGGAAGGGAGGGATTACTCTGGCTTTTGGGGGGGGGGGGCCGAGGAAACACAAACGAGAGTTGTCTCTGCGAATGAGGAGGGTTTGGCGGAGTTGGCCAACTAAAAAAGAAAGTGGGTAGCTTAGTCTGGTCGGGTGCTCCCTAAAAAGGGAAGCCGCGTCGGACTGCAGAAAGTTTTCCCCATGAACAAAAAGGGGAAAGGGGCCTGGCCGCGCATCGATTGTGCGAGAAAAATAACTTTATCCTAGAGGATGAAAGAAAAGAGAAATAGGAACATCTAGCGCGCTGCCCAAAAGGAAACTGTTTGAGTGGAAAAACTTCTAGTCAAAAAAGGGGGCAAGTCGACGCGGATCGATAAAAAAAAGGGAGGAAAACACCCGACCAGAAGAAGGGAAAAAGGGAGTACCATTGCCAATGCTCCTGCAAGCAGCCAAAGAAGGAAGAGCTGAGGTTTTGGGGTAGGGAAGGGAAAAGCGCGTTACTAACCATAGAAAAAAAAGGGAAAAAAGCGAAAAGGGGGGGAGCATAAGCCAGGGAGAAGAAATGCCACGCCCGAGAAGTCGAAACCGAACGTTTCAAAAAAAAAAAAAAAGGAGTGAGAAACAGAGCGAAAACCTTTGAGTAAAAAAAAAGCCCGGGGGCCTTATCGTTTCTGGCCGGGTCAGACCGCGGTATAAATCGGATAATGGAAAGAGAACGACTAATAAACGGCACCACTAAATTTAGGGGGGGTTTTTGGCAATCGGCTGAGCAGTGAAACGGGGAAGGGGGAAAAGGTCTGCTGGGAGAAACCAGGACTTAATTCATTGAGAGGGAAGACACCGCGATGGGACGGCAAAGAGTAAAATAATTTGGAAAAAGGAAGAGGGAAAGGTCGGGGTCGGGGGAGAAGGACGCGCAGGGTGCTGGGGGAGGTGGCAGTGATCCTCGCGCAGACGATAAAAGCCGCGGCGAGGGGGGGGGGGAAAGGCCTAATCCGCGTCGGAAGCAAAAGAGGGGGGGAAAAAATGGAGCATGAAACTATCGAAGAAGCTGCGCACAAAAATCAGTTGTTGGGGGGGGACTAGCACGGAGGACTTTTTTCGAGGCTATCTCGCCCAAAAGGGAGAGGGGCGGCAAGCTTGAATTAAAATCTTAAGACTGGATTCCTAAGGGAAAAAAAAAAAAAAAAGTTGGCAAATTTGGTTCTAGGAGGGGGGAGGAACTGGGGTGATCGCTGGAAAAAAAGGTAAATCCTTCTCGCGATTCAAAAAGGTAGGGAAGTTGCGATTAGAAGGAGAAGCCGGATGCAAAGGGAGAATAACTTGGGGGGGGAGGTTCCTTGGGGAAACCCTTTTAGGAAAAGGTTCTGAACCCCCGCAGGGAGAGAACCGAACGCTAACGCAGAAAAATAACTGAGGCAAGAAATGGCGCGCGCGTGGGAATGAAAGAAAATGAGAGAGGGGGGAGTGTTCCTCGGGGAAGCGGATTTAAACCAAAGGAAAACTAATTTGAAAAAACTTTTCTCGGGGGAAAAAAGAAAGTAAACCTCTGGACAATCGCAACAGTAAAATTCGGGAAAGGGAACGAGCGGCTCGCAAAAAAAAAGGGCAGAGGGATCGATGAAAAGGCGACGGATAACGGACGGACGTTGGCAGTGAGAAACAACAACAGAAAGAAAAATAGGCAAGCTTGCCAAGGGGAAAGACGGAGGGAAAAAAGCGAGAAATCCATGGAAGAAGAAAAAAAAGTCCCCGTACCTGGAGGGTCACGGAGAGGGGACAGAGGGTGGTTTAGCTGCCAAGAAAAGGTAAATACTCAGGGCGTTAAAGCCAGGAAAGAAAACTTCACGAGCAAAAACAAAGAATTTCGTCAAAGGGGAAAAAAGGGAAAAATTTTCTTGCCTCATGTGGACTTTGGGTGAACTCCCGGGCGAAGGCCGCCTTGGCGGGGAAAAGTTTTGAAAAGGGACCACGGGAATTGGCCAAAAAAAAGAAATAAGACGATTCCGCTTGGCCATCGAAGACGCAAGACGGAGGCAAAGCAGGAGAAGGATATCGAGATGGGACCAGGAGATCAAAGGGAAAGTGTAGAAAAAAAAGGCGACGCCAAAGTTTCAACACAAAGGGGAACGGAAGAAGGCGCAGACTAAAGGCACAGCTTGCCGCAAAAAGAAAGGAATCCCTTCGGGACTCGTCGAAAGCACATTGCTTTTGAAAGAGGACACCAACACAAGCTCCATCTCCTTCGGTCATGAAGGCCAAAAAAGATGATCAAGACGAAACCGCTGTATATCACGGAGGAAAGGATATACTCCTGAGAAAGGGAGAAGGTAACCAAGAAGAGGGACCACGTTCTCGAAGTCAGAAGCCCCGACCCGAATCGTCCCCTGAGAAAAGAAAAGGAGGGGGGGCACTATCTGGCAAAGACCAGAGGGCAGACTGCTTCCCTTTGTGAAAGGAGGGCTTTACAAGCTAGAAAAAGGAGGTTTGTGCGCTGCAGTCACCTGGAAGCTGAAATTCTGGCAGGAGAGAGAAAAGTCGTTCGGTAAACGGGGGGGGGGGGGAAAAGATCGAAAAGACTCCGAGGGTCTGAAAAGGGACAGAACGAATATGTGTTTGTAAACTGCTTTTAAAAGGGAGAAGAGGCTGCTATGAGAAGGGGGGGTGATTTTGAAAGGGGGGAGGGGGAATGCTCAAGAGACCCCCTTTGTCGCGAAGGGAGACTTGCTCGCAAGTAAAGAAAAGAGGGTCATAACTCTGAGGGGGCGCTAGGTTGCCTCTTAAAGAAAAGGGAAAAAAGGGAAGAAAGGGGGATCCCTGGAGTAGGAGGGGGAAGGCACGCGCCGAAAATTGGGTTTTGGAGGGGGGGGGTCAGAAGCCCCTCAAAAAGGAGGGGCAGGGACTTGCCCTATACAAAGGGAGGAAAAGGTTTCAAGGGATAATTCCCTGGCCGCTGGAAGAAAAAGGGGGACCTAGAATTAACTTTACTCACTCCAAAAAAAAGTTTAATTCAGAAAAGAAGAGACACACACCTTAGCAATTAGGGTGTACAAAGGAACACGGGAGTTTGTTAATAGGGGACAAGAAAAACGACCGAAAAGTCCCTCTGGAGAAACAAAGGAACAAACGAAAAAGACGGCGCGTTCCTACTGGGAAAAGAGCCCAGCATAACATCAGAAAACGGGGGTGTAATATTCAACCTAGCGAAGACAAGAGGAAAACCAAATCGCCGATGGGAACTAAAAAAAAGGCCACAAAGAAGCCCAGTGACCAATGGTACAGAAAAGGACTCCATCGTTTCAAAATCAACGGGGGGGAAGGGAGGCGGAAAAATGCTGCCCAACCCAAGGGGGAAACAAAACCGGGAAAATAGCGTTATTGGGGGGGGGGAGGAAAAGGGGGCGTGTCAGAGAGGGCCGTTATTTGGGAGAATTGCCTCGGAAAGGGAAAAGACTGTCGGCCCCAAAAGAACAAAGTTTGGGGACTAATCTGGCACTGAAAGTAAAGCGCCACAGGAGAACGCCGGAAAAAGGGAAAAGACGCAGTTGAATTAGTTGAGGGGAGATGAGAAGTTTGCGGGTGAGAAAGCTCTTCTATTCGAGGGAGGAGCGGATAAAGCAATGGGCAAGATCGTTCCGGCGGGGAAGGAAGGAGCTCGTCGGAGAGTAGAGGAGCAAGGGAGGGAGGGGAACGAGTCTGCATCCGGGGGGGAGAAAGTGAGTCTTTCGCCTAGGAGCAGAAAAGGCCTCAGTACCGGGGGTGGGTCAAGCAAGGAATCGAACGCACAAAAGGGGAGAAGGCGGTCGAGCGAGTTAGCTGGGAGAAAAGGCAAGCTTGGAAAGAAATGGGGAAAGAGGCCGTAGGAAGGAGGCCCACGTGTGGCAATTTGAGGATGGTTCATGAAAAAAGAAATACTCCAAAAAATGAAGTCTCGACACGAGAGTGTTCGTAAACGGTAAAATCGAATGCGGTGCGCAAAGCACGGGAGAAAGGGAGATAAGGTTTGGGACAAGGGAAGGGGGCAGAACCTTTCGTTCGCTGTGAAAAGGAACAAAGCAGGTGCAGAACAAACGGGGTGAACGAAATCGCAAATGTAGAAAAATGGCAATGACGAAAAACGGGGCAAGAGGGGGGGGCCTCGATGTTTCTCAACGTAGCAAGAATGTAAAAGGGAACCCCGTTGCAAATTCTGGGGGAGACAAGAAAATCGCAAGAGAACAGAAGAGACTGTAATCGTTAAAAGCGACTTAAGGAGACCAAAGGGCCAATCCATAAGAGGGAGAAGTAAAGACTTATCCTCGGGAAAAGTTTCCAAAAATCTCTCGTCAAAAAAAAAAAAGAGGATAAAAAAGATAGAATAGAAGCAAGTAAAGACGGAGTTCTTGAGTAGAAGAAAAAGAGGCCTTCTTCTTTGAAAAAGGGGTAACAGGATCCTATTGTGGGAAAAGGGGAGGCTTGTTGATACTAAAAAGAGCAAAGAAGGATCAGGGCCCGGAAAAATAAAGGGGGAAGACATTCTATTCCCACTCCAAAAGGGGTGTAGGCAATCCGTTTACAGCATCAGAGAGAGGGTTAATCAGTTGAGACATTTTTGGCGATTGGGGCACAAAAGAAAGCACTCCTTGGGGGGGGGGAGGGGGAAACCCTTCACAGCTCCACGAAGGGGGAAAAGGGAAATATTGTCCAAAAAAAAAAGTCTTTCGGGCACAAAAAGAGAAGATTCCCGTGTCGCACCTAAATCAGACGGTTAGAGAAAGCTATCAAAGGGGGGGGGAAAAAAAAGCAAAGGCAATCTGAAACGGGGGGAAAAACGTGGGAAAAAACAGACCATGTGAGAAGGGGTCAAGCTTGCCGACACAGAACGAAGTCTAGAAAGAAATCCGCTTCTTCAAGCACCAAAAACAAAAGAAAAGCGCGCGCCCTGAAGGGAAGGAAAAGAGTCGACGGAAGAAAAAGAGAGGAGCAACGTCGCACCAAATGAAACGGGGAGTCATAAGCCTTAAAAAGAAAAGGAGTGGCCCCACTTTAAACTCCACGTAAAGGAGGGTCAGAGGACGATCCGGAAAAAAAAAAAAAAAGTCGCAACTATCAGGAACGAAAAAAAAAAAGAAACAAAAAAAAAAAAAAAAAAAAAAAAAAAAAACAACCGGCACTGGAGAGGGTGAAGCTCGGGGAGGGTTTCCGAAAAAAAAAATTTTTGAGCTGACCGCCTCATGTCCAGGAGAAAAAAATTCTGGCAAAGGGGGAAAGCAAGTCTTTCGTATGGAAAGGAGGAGAACCGACGAAACCCCCCCTGACACTCAAGAAAAGAGAAGGGGAATTTACCTCACGGGTGGGGGAACAGGTAGGAGGACGCGGGGAAGGTGTGGGGGGAAAGGGGGAAGAGGCTCAATCGGTGAAGATAAGGAAATTGGAAGGGATCAACGGAGGAGCCTTTACAAGAGAAAGTCCATTGTCGCGGTCGGGACGCTGGAACTCTTAAAAAAAAAAAGGGAAGGAAGGAAAGCGCTGCTCTGGGAGAAGGGGAAAGTGGAAATGTTTGCAAAAGGAAGCCGAAATTGGGGTAATGGGAAACTCCTTTCGTTAATTCTGGGGGGGACAAAGAAAGAGGCAGGAACCGTTGACTAGCAACGGGAAAAAAAAGGGAAATGCTAAGGCTTGGAAAGGGGGTTGGAATAGAATTAACTGGAGCAAAAAAACAAAGGGGGAAAGGGTAAGGGAGAAAAGGAAAATACAAGCTTATCATTCAAGAGTGGGGTAAAGGGGAAAAACTGCGAAAAAGGTGCCCATTCGAAAAGAATAGAATCTGAGGAAATGCCACCAACACATTAAAGAAGGAAACACCAAAAAAGGGTCCGCAACAAGCACCAGAGGAGAAGCGTGGACTGTTTGTGGAGGGAGAAAAACCAGCGTACCGACCCGCAAAAAAGGGAGAGGAAAAAGGGGAAAGGGAGCTAGAAAAGAGAAGAGGGAAAACCGTTAAAAAATCAAAAAAGAGTTTCGCGGGACAGGAGAGCGTAAAAAAAAACAGTTGGAGTTAGGAAAAAAAAAGGACTGGCGTGTCAGCCCTCGCGGGGAGGGGAAAAGGCTTACTCGATATGGAACCAAACCTTGCGGCCCGCAAAAAGAAGATGAAGGGTGTTGGCGAAATCACTAGCGGGTCAGAAAAAGGGAATCGCGGGGGAGGGGAAAAAGAAGCTTTCAACAGGACCAGGGGGAGGGGGTTGGAAAAAAAAAAAAATAGTGCACAGATTGTTGGAGATGCTTAAGGGGAAGCTCATAAGGAATTCAGGGCGGTCTAGCACGGGCAAGATCGTGCTGCTGGAAGGGGGGGAGTCGAAATCTATAAAGTTTATCGCCGCTGAAAAAGAAGACAGAGGAAGAGCCGATGAAGAAGGAGGGCGCCGATCCTGAAAAAAAGGGAAGAGGGGGCTAGGGTTTCGGGAGAACGAGAAATATCGGAAAGAAAAGATAGGGGGGCGCCGCATGGAGTCGGAAGAGGGAAAGAGTGGATTACAAGAAAGTACTCGGAAGGAAAAAAGAGGCCCACTTGTTGGGAAATTGGGAGAGGGCAAAACTTGTAGAAAAGAGGGATCGCTGGCCAAGGAAAAAGCCTGAGAGGGAAAGGAAAGACGTTTATTAAAGAGGGATTTAATTGAGGAATGAGAAGGTGCGCAAGGCTTATAATGAGATAGGTCCCAATTAAAGGGGAGGGAAACTTCTTTTCGCTTTTGTGGAGGGAGGAAAAAGGGCGGTTGACGACTCTGGGGACCACCAGTAAGGAGGATCAAAAATAAATGGGAAAGGATCCCCTGCCGAAAAGAAAAGGGAGGGCAAGGTGTTGGCATAGAGGGTAAAAAGGGGGAACGAGGGGTCCAAAAGAAGGGTGCCCATTGGAATTGTGCATCTGGAATCTCAAAAAATGAAAAAAAAACCTTCTGAAAAGACTCAAGATAGCACACGTTACGCGTAAAACGGTACGGCAGCCCGAGGTAGGACTGAGAAAAGGTCCTCGCTAAAGAAAAGGTTTACGGTCCCCAGCTAAAAGAAGACAAAACAGAACAACTTAGAGGAGGGGAAAAGAGGCGCAAGCTGTCCAACGTAGAAATCGTAGCGGGAGGGAGGGCTATCCAAAAGGGGGAAAAAAAAAAAGATCGTTCAAGCGTAAAAGTTCGATCCACAGGGGGGGCGATTTTTCAGGGGGTTAAGGAAAACGTATCAAAGGAAAAAGGGGGAACAATTACTGAGGGGAGGGGGTAAAAGGCTGAGTAACACTCGAGGAAAGCACCCACGTTTTTTAGAATCCGGCAATGAAATTTCTTGGGGGGAAGAAAAGGGAAGACATTTTGAGCAGGAGGGAAAATACTTCCACCGAACTTGGACGGGGGTCATAACCACGTGTCATAAAAGGGGGGGGGGGAAAAGGGGGGGGGCCAACCAAAAAGGGAAAAAGTTCCGCTTGCGCACGGCTCAAGCGCAAATTCCCACGGGGGGGTCGATGAATAAGGCTAGAAGGAAAGGGGGGGGGGGGCAGTGGGACAGCGAAACTCAAAGGGTCAAATAAGACCCAATTGAAAACAAACGCGACCAGAAAAAGTCGTGTATTCAAGCTGAGAAAAAAAAATAAAACGCCGCTAGAAAGACCTGCTTAAGGGCGGGGCTAAAAGGATTCGCGAAAAGGAGAAGAAAGTCATGATCGGCCAGGAGAAGAGTCGAGAAGTCATTCTCCCGGGGAGAAAGGCGATATCACTCCCGTTAATAGAGAAAATCCGAGACAGACACTATCATGGGAAAAAGGAAGAGCGGATTAGGGAAACGGCACGGAAGGTTCCCCTTAGAAAACAACGATCTTGGACACTCGGAAAAAACGCCTTTCACGGAGGAAGAAAGCGCTTCGGGAGGGGGGAACAAGGGAAGAGGGAAGGACAGAAAATTTACATAAGAACAGTGCCGCTGAAACGCCACGGGGAAACAATTAAGCCGCCAAAAGTCAGGGGGATGGCGTGCCATAGAAAGGAAGCAAAAATAACGCGAGAAAAGATACTGTTGGCAGGTGGCACTTTGAAAAAAAAGGGTTGGAGCAAGAAATCGCAAGGCCGAGAAAAGGAAAAAACGATGGGCAGGGTGGAGAAAAAGAGGGAAAGAAAATTATCGGTCCGTCAACAGGGGAGAGAAGGGGAGTCGACGCAAGTGGGCCATTGAGGGGTCGTACCGGGCTTGATGAAGTCTTACACAAAAAGGCAGTGCCTGCTCCAGGGGGGAAGGGGTTGTGCGGATTTTCAAAAGGAATTGTAAGGTTCAAACGGTCTGGTAGGGGGGAGAAGGCGTTCGGCCGCGTCGACTGGCAAAACACGAAAAAAAAACCCGGTGACGAGCAAAGGTAATTGCTAGGGAGGAAGAAGGATATAATTAACTTTTATCTTCTCTCAAAAGGGGAAGGGAGGAAAGAAAGATCCAGAGCCACCAGCCTTAAGCCGCAACTGTCGGGGGGAAAAAGAAACTACGAGGAAATAGGTGGCAAAGGGGAAAGAGAAGCCGCTGAGGTAGCACCTCAAAAAAAAAAAAGGAAAGAAAGCCGAAAGGACCACTCCACGACAAACAGCAAGAACGACAACGCTTTCTCCTGGTATGAAGGGGGGGGAAGAAAAAGCGTACGAAAAAAGGGAACCAGCGAGATGGAAAGGGGATTCCCGACAAATTGCGGCAGCGATAATAAAACGATTGAAAAAAATCACAAAGGGAGGTCGCGGCAGGAGAGCGAGGAAGTAATCCTTCATACTGAGCGGTAAAAGTGTCAAGCCCAGTCGGGATTTGAGGATAGATAGAGACTGGAGGAAGCATAAACGGCAAAAAGAAGGGGACGTTGGGGGTGGAGGGAAGCGGAGAGGAAAGGAAAAAAAACATTTGACGCGGGCGCTGGCGGAACGCCGGAACAAAAAACACAAAGGACGCAGTGAAGGGGGGGGGGGGCATGCGGAAAAATCGCAACAGGAAAAAGGTGACGAAATTCTAGGGAAGCATCGTGAGGGGGGCGGATCTTGAAAAAAAAAAAGGGGAACGATCAATTGGACAAGAGCAGGTGCGCCGGGTTAAGCTCGTGGTTAAAACTCTCAAACGTGAAAACCGAGACCCCAAAGAACTTGACGCGGTGCGGAAGAGAAGCAACGAGTGCGGAGCAAGATAAAAAAGGGACTTGGGAGTAGACCGAGGCAGCGCGCCAGACCGGTGGGGGGGTCTATCACTCGGAGAGGCATCCCGGATACGGTCCTAGCTCGAACGCAGAATCGGAAAAGGATGGGGAAAACTACCAGTTTCGCCGGGAAAAAAAGGGGAAAGCCCAGAGGTCCAAATTGGGTCGATTTTTGGGGGCAGTCTCGTGAAAAACAGTGATCAAACGTTTCGATCAAAGGAGAAAACGTAGAGTTTCTTTCGGGGGGGGGAGGACACACGGGAAAGTGCGATGTATTCGGTGAGAATGGCGAAAGAAAGGGGGTTTGGCCATTATTTCAGGGGAAAAAGGCGTGGGGGGGGTCTGACCCCAAAAAAAGGCGGCGGTGCCGAATGCCAACCCAGGAGACAACTGAGGGGGAAGGCGCGCCAAAAAAGAGGACGGAAAAAAGGATTGCATAAAAAACGCTGTTTTTTCAGCGACCGAGCGAGGGCGGGAAACCGCAAGACCAGGTGCCTTTTGCAGAGGGAAGCTCACAAGAAGGGAGCTTCCAAAAATCGACCGCGCAAAACAGGCGGAGGGAGGGGGAACCTATCGGCGAAACCACGGGGAGGAAACTCTCTAAAAGAGGACGCCGTCAGATTGCGAAATGAAACACAACGGAGGGAGGAAGTAACCTCCTATCCTGCTACAAGCTGGATTATGCCGCTTCAGAAGAGGGCTAACCTCCCACGGAAAGGCGAGGCCCTCGTTGCCCTCCTTGCTTTCAGCGATTGTCAGGGGAAAATCTTCAAGAGAAAAAAGGGTAAAATGACTCATTGGATAAAGAAAGCCGGGGGAAAAAAATTTGGTAGCCAAGCCGTGGGAGGTACATTTGATGGCAAACCTACAAAAAAAAAAAAAAAATTTCGGGAAAAAGATGACGGTTGTCACCCGCGGAGGAAAAAGGAAAAGGGCGGGGGTCAAAGAAGGTGGTCCCATGAAGATGTGGAAAAACAGTATCGAAGGGTGGGGTAAAATTCCGTTAAAATTTCGCAAGGAAAAATACCGAGCCAACGAGAAGGAAAGGCCGTTCCAGACGAGAACGGTGGAGAAACGCCAAAGTATAAAAAAAATTTGGAACAAGTGGGAAGGAGGACGACTCTCCAAGAGGGAAGTTTAAGGGGGTCCTGGAATCAGGAAAAACTAACGTCGGCGATTACCGCTGTATTAAAGAAGGCGAGGAAGGGGGAGACAAAACAACCCATTAGCGCGAAATTCTCTTCTCAAAAAGAATGATCAAGAAAGGAACGCTCCGACGCGGTTGAGATACTTTAAACCGCGGGCCGAGGGATCGATGAAAAGAGGGAAAAAAAAAAAAGGAAGGAAAGAACGTCTTGCAATCGTCTTTCAGAGTCGCCAAAACAGCAGGAGACGAAGCGACAATATAAAAGAAATCAATCGGTCAAGAGAGAGAAAAACCTCCTTCAAAGGGGAAAAAAAGAGCGGTGAGACCAACGATACAACAGGTGGTGTGCGCCTGCCTCAAGCAGTTCCGCAAAAAAAACGGCAAGAAGGGGTTTACTGCAGGAAAAGGAAGGGGTTGGGCATCCTACTCCAAATACTCGAGGGGCGGACACGGATCAGGAGCTGGAACGATTTAAGGAATCGAGAGAGAAAAGGGGTTTGAGGGAAGAAAGGGAGTGCCTCAAGGCCAGCAACAAGTGTCCAGATCAAGAAAGGATGATCGAACGTAAACCACAATTCGAGAAAGTCTTACAGAAGGGGCTGGGTAGGAGAGGTTGCCTCTTACACAAACGGGGAAAGAGGGAAGCCGATGCCTCGGAATGTTTGCTGAGGGGACACGCCGCAAAAGGGGTAATTTACGAGGGGGGTTGCACTGGGAGGGGGAGGAAAAAAATTTTTCGAGCAGGAGGGAGAAAAGGGGGAAACCACCGGGTGACTATCCGCATTTTTCAGGAAAGAAAAGCTGGCAAAGCAATTT
>Ga0179593_1456567_pt1 | contig 19216 bp, 13 predicted proteins | sample CZODoug2_1_08_16_FD_185931 | JGI IMG/M metagenome (GOLD analysis project Ga0179593, IMG submission 185931) | Vadose zone soil fungal communities from Angelo Coast Range Reserve, California, USA - CZODoug2_1_08_16fungal (PacBio error correction) | ecosystem: Environmental > Terrestrial > Soil >...
TCCTCGGAGGCGCAAGAATACGTTACGATCTGGCGGATATCGGCCCCGACATGCGGTGGGTCCCAGGTGAAACGCGATAGACTTGCACACTCTCCTCCAGAGAGAGGGAAAAAAACGGCAGAAAAAAAAATTGGTGGAAACGACCGCCCCCTGCAAGGAAAGGAAAGGGGTCTGTAGATGGAAACCAAATTCAGAATTGCGTAGGAGGCAGGGTCTGATGTCGACATGCTGCGATCAGGGGGAACAGAAAATTTCTAGTAGGAAAGGAAGGGATCTCGGCTTCTGGATATTGGGGAAAGGGTCTCCGGAGGCGAAAAAACTCGTGGAATTCACGCGCGACAGAAGTCTGGCCGAAAAAGAGATAAGTTGGAGCATTTTCTTCAGTGAAAGGCCTCCCTCGGCGATCGCGGAGAATCCTTGACATCCTGAAGGAGAAGGGTTCACAGTACCGGCCGAAAGCAGCCTCCAGGAGGCAGTGGGTTTTAAATTTAGTGTCCGGGCTGCTCGAACACGCGTCAGGGTAGGGAAAGCACGATATTTAATCCTTGGGATTCCTTGGCCTCTCCGGAAGCAACCAGAAAAGGAGATGTTGTAGGAGGGCCCGACGTGCGTATGTTGACGGCAAGCCAGAAGCCGGGTTAGAACCTCGGGAAAAAAACCCGCTTGCGGTCCCGAGGAGAAGCCGAGGGGCAATCAATTCGTATTTCCTCAGGGAGCAAGTGGAAATGGGCACGGCGCGAGAGCAGCGCCCGAAGAGGAAGCCCACGTCGAATAGGGCGAAAAGAGTGGACTCAGAAAATTCGGGGAAGGGATAAAACTCGGGGCTTCATCGTTACTATAGGGGCAGGTACTCGAGAGGCGCAGAATTCCCCCGGCGCGCCAAATCCACAGATAAAGTAGCAGTCCGAATAGGGAGAGGGCCCTTCCGAGCCATAATGAAAAGGAGGGCCGCGGACTGTTAGGGAACGTCGATGTGTAGAAGGCGCCCAGAGGACAGAAAGGAAAATAGGGGCGACGTCGCCAGCAGGGCCAATTCAAGAAGCTTTTAGGGGGAAAAAGTCTCCCGGCCTTCGTGAGGCCCACGCGGCCGCAAACGCGCCGAATGCTCGAGTAGCCCGGGAACCAACAATAGAATCGAGATGAACTTTGGAGAGAGGGGAAAAGCTACCGTGCGCGCCGGAGGGTTAATTCCGTAGGGGAAGGTATGCGACCACGGATACATCGGCGGAAAAACGCTGGAAGGGGGGACTTCAGACGATGGGTCGAGGAACGATACAAGCTCGCCCAGCGCCGATTTCTACCGGGACAAAATGCCAACCCGGAAGCCTGAGCCGTCAGGGGAAGGGCCATGGGAATTGGTTCTTTTCCGCAGGGGAGGGGGCACGACGCGAGGCGTAAGGGACCGCCAGGTTGTCTGAGAAGACTAGAATTCAGGGGGAAGCCCTCTTAAAAGGGGCACCGGGCAATCGCCATATCACCGGTCGATTTGACGGGGGGAGAGGTATTAACAACAAAAAATCAGGAACGGTCTGGACGTCCTCTAATAAAGGAAGAAGCCTAAAAAAAAAAAAAAACCGGAATCGGGGGGGGATAGAACCCCACTCCAGGGGGCAGGAATGAAGGGAAGAATTAAAAAGAGACTCCCGCCATCAAGGAGGGGGTGATCCGTTTACCCTTCTGGAGGAGGAAGGACTATATCATCTACGGCCTTGATGGAAACGTGGCAAAAGGGCGAAAAACCAAACCCTGGGGAGGGATCAGTGAACTTTCAAGTCAAAAAACAAAAAATTCCGAGTTAAAAGGATACGCAGGGACTTCGCGTTTGGGCTCTTTGCGGTCATAACAGAGGGGGAAAACTCTCTCACACCAAAACAAAGGAGGGGATGCGGAAATCGGGGGGGACACTCGAGGAAAGAAACGAGACGTATCCGGGAAACACGGTTGCAACAAATAGAAAGCTCCACGGGGTATCCTCACGAGGGGGGGAAGAGATGGTTGCGCCATTGTTGTGCAAAGCCAGCGTCAAAGCGTGAGGTACCGAACGCCGAAAGCAAAAATGTCTGGAGAGGGCCTAGAGAACCGGCCAGATGGTAGCGGATCCTGCGTTATTTTTTAATGAAACTCAAGAGGGCGCGGAAAAAAAAAAATGCCTCCCGAAGGGGGGGAGAGGGAGAGCGCTGTGGAAAACTAGCGTGAGGAAACGCGAAGCGGGGGGCCTCGCTATCTTACTGTGAAAAGGAAAGAAGTGTGGGCAAAGGGCATCGCGAACGGCGTTCAAGGTAGTCAGAGGAGGAAAAGAAAAAGGGACAGACCAGAAACAATTTGAAGGGAATCGGAGGTCAGGTCTGGGGATCTTGACAGAAAAAAAAGTCTCTCGCGGGTCGGCCGGTAGTGCGACGATCTCTCGGCCCAACTGCCTCTGTTTCCGGATCAAACACGTCGAAAAAAAAGAGGCGGCATGGTAGGCAGCCTGAGGAGACCTCGCTTCGCTTCGCACAAGGAGCTATCTAGATCAGTTGGGGAGACGGAGAATCGATTCATTTGCTAATGTTTCGGATCTCGTAGAAACGCCCGGGAGACGGTTCTCGACAGAAAATGACTCTTTCGGGGAGAAAAGAAAAACGGAATGCGGTCGCCGCTAGTCCTGCGGGCCAAGGAGTCGGTCAAATCGACGGAAGGATCACCGCTCCTCTTCAGTAATTTGGGATCAAGGCGGATGAGCAACGCATCAGGGTAGGGATGCCGGCAGAGAAGTGGCCGGGAAGCTCAAGGAATCTAACACTGACGGGGGGAGCCATAAGTTTATTAAAAAAAAGAAAAGAATCAAGCTTGAACGAGAGATCTGAGTAGTCATCAGGGAGGGCGGAGAAAGAAAAAGGTTGGTCAAGAAACAGGGAACCGGGCAGGGAGGCCTCGTGGGGGGCGCAAAAGCCATTAAGTAAAATTTTGAAAGAAAAGGGTAAACTTCCGAAGAGCCCTCGGGCTGAAGGAAAAACACATCGCAAAGGGGTGGGGGGGGAAAAAATAGGTAACCAAAACCTGGAAAAATCTACCAATTCGAACTCACAATTATTACTTATCCTTCCAAGATAGAAGTACGTATATTCCTGACGGTAAGAACATCTCGCAGTCCCCCACAAATGACTGGGGTCGAGAACACTGCACGAGGACCATTGTACCAAAAAAAAGAAGAGTTCTGCCTGGGGTGAGGAAAACTGCGACTGGAAGTATGTTAGAGATTCTCTCTAGGAGAAGGAAAGGGGGCCTTTTCCCTTTATATACATCCTCATGGGCTAAGAAGGCGGGAAACCAGGCGATGGGAGAGAGCGTCCAAAAGCTAAGAAGGGGGGAAAAAGAAAAGGGTCAATTCGATGCCGATCAAAGACGGTAAGATAGGAAAGTCCGAGAGGACAGAAAATCCTGTTCCTTTTTCCCCGCAAAAGAAGGGGAAATGAAAGCAAAGAATCCTAGTCCAGGGGCGCCCGGCATGAGGGCTGCGGGTCGATAGGTGCAACAACATGGGGGGAGAAGAGGCTCGGGGGTTCGCAGGAAACAAGTCATCTAGAAAGTTGAAGCGGGCCGGGCCAACCCTCCGGCTAGAGATCGGAAATTATCTTTCGCAAGGGAGGGAAAGCTCAACAACACAACTGAGGGAAGATATTCGCGAGAATCATTCCGGAAATGGTCGCTAGGCGTTGGAGCGGCGGGAACCAAGACTTCACAGGAAAGGACGGCCCGCGTTAGGGCGGAACCCTCGCGGAAAGCTCCTGTTGTTCTCAGAGAGACCTCTCCCTGCAAGCCGCCGCCGGGCGCCAGGAAGAAAAGACTGTGAGAAGGGAATAAACTTCGGATTGTTCAAAACAGTCTGCGAGAGAGCGGGGCGATCTTACCGATTGAGCGAGGGTCTCGATCTAGGTTCTAACTTTAAGAAAAGGATTTACGAGACAGCCAACATGGGAAATGTCAGTCAAACTTCGCCAATGAAAGAGCCGAAGGGAGAATGTAATTGCGTACCCGGTCATGCCCGCGATCCTCGCCTTGACCATCCTTTTCAGTCGAATGAGGAAAGAAAAAGCAAATGCAGGCAGCAATCGAGGGGAAAGCCTTTGGCCGTGAAGGAGAGGAAAACCGGGGCGGTCAGTTTAACGTGTCTCACTATATGGTCCAAAGCCAGGACAGCTAGAAGGGGTTTTGTCACGCGTAAGGAAATCGACATCATGTTGAGGTCCAAACTGTAGGGAACGGCAGATGAAAAAGAGGGGATGGCACCGCACAAAAACATCAGAAACTAGAAGCCGAGGTAAAAAACCATCAATGCACAGGGCCAGGCTGCTACCAATTTTCTGTATGACTTGGAAGAGAAAAAACACGACGAGCAGCTCCCCTGCAGGCCGCACCACGGGAGACCGAGCGAAAAAGAGGGGGGAGTCGGCTCCATTGGGAAATCGTCGCGGATCAGATCGGCTGAGAGGACAAATTCTGTTCTTAATCAAAAAGCCATAGCGGAAGGGACGTCCCAACGCCACGTACGGCCACGCTTTCGATCGTCAGCAGGAAAGAAGAGAATCCTTAAAATGGGGCCAATGGACTTGCAGCAAAGAGGGTTCTAGCGCTCAAATGGGGTAAAAACGCCGACCCGCCGACTAAGAAGCCGCGCGGCAGAAACAGGAAAAAAAGCTGAAAAAAGGGAGCGGGGAGCCAAAGTGCACAAGCATCTTTGGGGCTGAATGAATTTCAAAGGGGATCGGAGAACGCCGTCCGTTGAGAAAAAGATGCGGCCGAAAAAGAGCGAAATGCATCGGAGCCGGGAAAAAAAAAAACAAAGGGGTGTGCCTGGTTCGAAGCGAAGAATGCCTCCTCCAACAAGGATGGCCGGACCAATCAAAGGATGGTAGCGGCGCGGACGAACGTTGGATCAAAAAAGGGAAAGGGCCGGACTGAAAGAGATAGAGCGTCGAGAACTATCCCTTCAAAGGACAAAAACTCTTCTACGTCAGAGACTTGGCCTAATGGAGGGAGGAAAAGGCATTGTTGAGGGGGGAAAAGAGGCTGAGGAAACGCCGCGCGGCGATTTACCGCAGGGGAAAGAGCGAGATTACGCGCAAGACTTGAAAACGTAAGCAAAGAGAGGTCATGAAAATTCCGCTGGGAAAAGGCGATTCACGCTTGAACAGCTGCTCCGCTCTCTGGATGGGAAAGGGGCCTCTCCATAAAAGGAACGAAAGGCCGACGCCGGCTGGAGGGGTATAAAAAAAAAACAGGCTGGCTTGCGCGCCATCGGCCAAGGGGCCATCAAAAGATTCTCCAGGGAAGGTCGGAGAAGGTCAATCTAGATAGCAGGGAAGAAATGAATGAACGGGAAGCCTACGAAAAAAACTATTGGAGGTGGTGCAGAGGAGGCATACCAGGCCGGCGGCAACCCGTGTAAGAATGCATTGCGCGGTAGGAGGGAAAAGGCTAGGCACGGGGTTGTCTTAATCGTACCCTCTCTAGCAAAAGCTGAGAAAAGAAAAGAGGATGCGACGTTAGAAAGGAAACTCCACCCGAGGCGCATCCGGGGGCATTTTTTCGACCCGGAAGGGGGGGGCTCGCGGCAAGGAAACCTAGGAGACTAGAAGGTAACGTTGCCCATGTCAAGGACAGACGGCGCAGGGAAGCTCACTCGAACCCAGGGCAACCGGAGAAATCAGGAGACACGTTTCTTAGCTCATTCAGGAAGGAGGTCGCGCAATAACCAAAGGCGAGTTGGGATCCAAAAATTCCAGCGCCTTTAGGAGGCTTGGTCAGAGGCCGTCCAAGCCTGGCGACGAAAACTGTGGGTCGAATCGGGAAAAAAATCGACAGGGGAGGGGACGAGAAAAGATTCGGTAAGGCCGCGGTGGTCAGCGAGGCATAGGCGCGACACTCGTCCCGTTTAACGCGGCGGAACGTCATCAGGAAGGCCAAAAAACAAATTTCCTTGTCTAGGAAGGAGAAAAAAAAAACAAGGGAAATTGGGGCCGACGAAAAATCGGGGGGGTTGGAAGGGCGAATAGTGCTCAGACATCCAACTTAAAAGCCGCAAAGGGGGAAACCGTCGATGTCCACGACGCGCTCTCGACCGAGGGAGCAAAATTTTCGCCATAAGTGGACGAGAGTCTGTCGTAGGCACAGGAGAGGAAGAGGAAGCGACTCGGGGGGTCTGGAAAAATTAGCCTAAAGGCGAGTGGCAGAGCTACGGGGTTAAAAGCAACGACGCGCCATTGAGGAGTAATAACAAAAATGGTCTGAAGTTGGCGCTCGAGGACCTTAAAACAGCTTTTACAGTCAGGTAAAAGGAACTGGGGTAAACTTCGACACAGGCATGCCGTAGCATCAGTTCTCCCATTTGGGGAAAGAGGACACTCTCGCTATGAGGGAATGAAGTCGGGGCCTTCGTCAGTGAAGACTGCCAGGAGGGGAGGGCCCCTTCACGAGGGTCACACATCTCGGGCAAAAGCTGAAGCAATCTTAGACTCGTTTAATCGGCGAAGAGGGAAAAAGCGGAGATGACACCCTGTTCCCTAAGGAGAGAATACCGGCAGGGGGAAATCCCAAGATTTCTGGGACGTGGGGGAAGAAAACATTCCTGGAAAAGGGGAAGAAATCCTTGAGGAGATGGGGCGACCGGGCTTTCTATTCAAACCCACCCGCGCAAATATTTGGGGGGGGGGATCACGATCCCAGCTGCAGAGGTCCCGATCTACGCAAGATTGCATGACAAGAATGAGCAGGACAAAGAGTTCGTTAGGACGTGAAATTTCCCGCTCAACATCGAGTCTTAGTACAAGAAACGTCGGGTTCGAGAAGCAGCACTAAAGGCAATGGTACTCCAACTCCTCCGAGGCTGCCTTAGGGCAGGGACGACCTGCGACTTTAGGATTTAGATGGATCGACCGGAAGGGAGGATGGGAAGCAATTACAAGGGATAAAAGGAAGGGGAGATCATGATAAAAGAAAAAGTTAAGACAGAGGAAAACGAGAAAATGTTTTCGGCCTCGCGTCACGTCCATGCCTTAAAGCTAAAAAAGGAAACCTTCGATCCCGGGCCGGGGGAGATCCGGTAAGATGAAAGTGGGGACGAGTAAAGAAAACATCCTGCCCGGGAGTAAGGGTCCGCCCCCGAAGGGGGGAAAAGAAATTCGGCGGCATGAGGGCGCGGAGGTGCAACAAACACAGGGGGGGGGCGAAAGCAAGGGCGGCGGATGTGCCCGTACCTATCAGTGAGGAAAGCGAAAATTATGGACACAAACCTCCGCTCGCGATTATCCCGCATATGAAACTTGCGTTCGAAAAGGAGGAAGAGCAAACAACCAACAACTTATTAGGATGAAAAGGAAGAGGAGAACCCGCATACCTGGCCAGAGAGGCTAGAAGGAGCTGTTTGGAGAGGTCGGCAAAGCACAACCAGGACTTGGGATCTATAGGAGGCACATCGAGGAAAAAAAAGAGATTCTTCAAAAGGGTGGGGAAAAAACGAAACGAAAGGGCGGAAATGCAATGCAGCCGCAGGACGCCCCTGCTTACAATCGAGAAAAACGGGGGGAGTGAATTACTTACGGACGACCAAAGGAACATGCCTGATCGAGAAGGTCTAGAGGTATCTCGGCGAGGGGGGGAGAAACACTTGCAACGACGAGAACGAACTCTGCCTCGTGGAGGAGCTGTCGCCAGAAAAAAAACCGGAATGGGAGAAAAGTGGAGGGTCTTACCATTCCAAGGCCTCCTGGGGGGCTTCGATCGGAGGACCTGATCCTTTCCAGTGAGGAGTCAGGCCGTCACTTCATTCCTCCTCAGAGGAAAAAAGTACCATGTGCTGTACCGGACTAGCAAAACAGAGTTGTGCGGTGTCTAAAGGAGGAAGGGGGGTTTCCGGGACAACTCACATTAATACTAAGTCTTCGGGAGGACCGAGACATCAAAGGATGTTTTCGAAAAAGAAAAAGAGCAGATGCAGCAGGGAGGGGAGGAAACGACCACCCCACCAAAGGCAAAAAGCCGGTTCCAACGAAAAGGGGGGCGAGGTCCGCAAAATGACGGAAATCAAATTTTTCGGAATGGCAGGTCACCGAGAAACAAACCACAAAAAAATGAAGATCGCCGCAAAAGGGGGGGAGACGTAGGGCAACATCGGGAAGGCCCTCCAAGCATCAGGGTCGCATCGATCCAAGGTCCGCGGGTCAGCTTGGATGATACAAAGAGACTTTGTCTTAAAGAGCAACAAGGAAATGGGAACGACCCGAAGGTGGGGAAGACGGCCCGGCGTCAAGGAGAACAGCTTCAATCGAGCAGTCGAATAGGCCGAGAGGCAAGTCCGATCCCCGGGAATGCACTTAAGGGGCGATCAGCAAGTCGATGGTCTCCTCTACCCTCCTCGGAAAAAAGCGGGAGAAAGTCAGCTTGAGGCGCGCCGGCAAAAGCGGTGGCTAAAAAAAGAAATCCCGTAAAAGAGGGGACGAGAGACCTAAAAAAATTCAGCGAGTCTGCAAGTCCGCCAACAAGTCGAGCGAGATACTTTTGGAGGCGCCGTATAATCTGAGCAGGCGCAGAATTGAAATTGCAATCTCCGGGGGGTGTAGCGCTCCTAACGATGGAGAACAACTGGCTTGAACTTCGTCAGGCAGACATTGTGATAGTCCTGGGGATCCCCCTCTCTTACCACCGGTTCGTTACGTAAAGCAGCCACACCGGTGGGGGGGTGGGTGCCGGGGGATAAGTAGATGAACAAGTAAAATTGGGATGTCAAACGCCCTTTGTTGGCTAGTTGACGAAAGGAGGTAAAGGGAAAAAAGAATGGTTCGCGAGATGAAGCCGCTTCACATCGGGGAACCGGTAAAGCCATAGAGCTGCATACGCCAAAGGTATGAAGCATTTGAGTCTCTGAACACAAAGAGGGTAAGAGACCGGGAGGGGAGGAAGTAAGCTCCATAAAGGGAGAAGCCTGCGTTAGTGGATACATCCCGCAGGCGGCTTGCGGGCCATCTGCAAGTCATTAAGAAGGCCATCAAGTTAGGCGATGCTCTTTGGAAATTCGGTCAATAGGCATGAACGATTTCCTTTACTCTGGTGGCCCAAGAGCAGAGTCTCCAGAACTAGTTAGAAAGGGCCTTGTGCAGCAGGACTTATCAACATTAGGCAACCAAGGGGGGGATACGGGACTGCTTATTATTCCGAGGTTTGACGGTTGGATAGAGGGGCAAGGGATCAGCTACCACAACAAGGGGGGAAAAAAAGAGAATGCGGAAAGCAGGACCCGCAACCGAGGAGTAGCGCACTGGTTCAAAAGGTTGCGAACCGGATGGGCCGAGCACAAGGACGATCTCACGAGTTGGTCAGTATTTGAACAAGGGGGGGGAACCGGTTTCCAAAGGCCCGGGATCTTCAGGGGCTCATCTGCCGGACACATAAAAAAAAAAAACCAAAAAAAAAAAAAAAAAAAAAAAACCAAAAAAAAAAAAAAAAAAGAAAAAAAAAAAATCGCCCTTCTAAGATCGGCATACTGGGCCGGCAGATGGTCTCTCAAAATTAGGGAGTTGGGTATCACCGACCCGCAGTGCTTCATCTCCGGGGTGCCGAGACCGGAAATGTCCCGCTTGTTTCACTCTCATCTTACCAGTGAATTTCACATCTGGGGGAAATTGAAGATGGCCGAAAACGATGCGAGGGTTGAAAATTACGTTCAGCGGGAAGGAAGAAGTGCGACGACAACTGCGTGTTTACCGCCGCGGCGGAGGTCCACAAGCAGACCATCAACATTGCATTGGTCTCCGCACCTCCAGGGGAAGGGAAAAATTGGGGCGCTTGACGGGGTCTAAAAAAACGCTTGCGTTTTCAGGACGGGATGCCGACGATCTCCGAGCATAAGCCGCATCTGCCGGGGGAAAAGAGTTCCCAACGGCGTCGCTCGCGACCCATCATGCTTCAAAATTGTCTTGCTCGGAAGAGCTAGACGGCAACCGGCGCGTACAACTGGGGTAGATAGGGAAGCTGAATGGGTGGCGGAAGGCTCGAAGGCAAGTCGGTTCTGAAGGTGTCCCGCAAAGGGACGCGCCCGAAGTCTCTAACAACTTGCCATTTTGCGCGAAAAGGACGAGGGGATCCGTCATTCCGCCGTTCTGGGTAGGGGGAAGGGAGAAAAATCGACGTAGACCCGCGTCCGCTCGGCAATTTTGGGGGGGTGGGGGGGGGGGGGGGGGTGGTGGGGGGTTGGGGGTGGGGGGGGGGGGGGGGGAGGGGGGGGGGTTGGGGGGGGGGGGGGGGGGGGGGGGGGGGGGGGGGGGGGGGGGGGGGGGGGGGGGGGGGGGGGAAGGGGGGGGGGGGGGGGGGGGGGGGGGGGTGGGGGGGGGGGGGGGGGTGGGGGGGGGGGGGGGGGGGGGGGGTGGGGGGGGTTCTGGGGGGGGGTTGGGGGGGGGGGCGGTTGTGGGGGGCGCCCTCTTTTCGGAGATGAAACTCATCTCACTTATCGCGAGGAAAGATTGCCGGTTGCTCTCCAACGGGCTTGGGAATCACCACTTGGGCGTTCCAAGGGCTTCTACTTACTAAAAAATCAGAGCAAGCTGAAGCCGATCGCTCTCAGTTTATCTATTCACTCTGAATCGGAGGAGGAGGGAAGAACACCACGAGGTTTACGCCCTCCGAGAGATAAGGGGTCTCTATCCGCCGCGCAGTCCGTGAGTGAGGCTGAACAGGTTGGACGACTGAGGAACTGTACCTAATGTAGGGCGACCTCGGCGGAAAGAGGAAACCCGGGGAGGAACGTAAAGGAAAATGAGATGGGTTGGTTGTGCCTCTCGTATAAAGAGGGGGGGAGTCTACGTAACCGGAAGAGAGGGGAAAAGGCAAAAACAACTCATGATTTCTCGAGGGCCCAGCCGTATCAGGAGGGAGAGGACTGCTCGGTCAAAAAGAGCGTAGGACAAAAAAAAAGAGACCCCGTTTCGAAGAAGGAGCACATGAACGAACCACAAGAGGGGGGGCTTCATTTCGCCTTTACTGAACCGGAGGAAAATTTCGGCGAGCGCAGCATCGGGACCTTGGGCACTGGTACGCAATTACAAGGGTACCCATTCCGGGCGAGCAGGGGAGACCGGCGCATCAGGGAAGAAGGGAGAAGTCGGATGAGCGTAAGGCCTTCCGCGAGATAACTTCTATCCCGACGCCCAGATGAAAGAGGGAAGTCAATAGAGAGCAGAAGGGGTCCGAGGGGACCAGGAGAAAGGCCCACCCGTATCGACGTCCGATGATCGGACTTCAGCAAGGGACGGGGGAAGGGTCAAAACAAAATGGCGAAACTCGAGCGGCTGCTTTGTGAAAGGGTCCGTCGAAAAAGCGGGCCAAGCATGTGAAGGGGAGCAAAAAAAAAAACCTGCTCGACGATAAAAAAGAAAAAACAGAGAAAAAGGAAAAAGGATGCGTTCGCCTCAGAGGATCGAGCAAAACAAACGGACAGAGAGATTCCAGAGGGAAAAGAAAGATTCCTGGCCGGGAGAGGAGGGAGGGAGCAGGCCCCTCGTCACATGAGTTTCGTCAGAGGGGACAGGAAAAGGCCGCCAAATCCGAGATTGAGGGGTGGACAACATCTCGAACCCGCGCAACGAAGCGCCCCGGATGAGGGACCAGTAGAGAAATTCCCTTACGTAGGAAAGGGAAAAAACAAAGACTGCGAGCGGAAGTCGGGGAAAGGTATACGATGTTACCGGAGGACTGCGGGGGGGCGTCTCAGGTCGAGGGAGCGAAGGCAGTTTACGAAAGAGACCGAAATCGCACTGGGGAATTCGCTGCGCACGAGAAAGAAAAAGAAAAGGAAGAATTAAGGAGAAAGGGGGGTGCATACCAGTGCAAAGGCCTCCTGGGAAGATGCGAGACGATCCGGAATTCAAATCGAGGGGGAGGACCCCTTCCTCCACATGGAGCCCCTAGGGAGGACGTGGCGTACAGGGGGGAAGTTAGGTCCTAAAGATGGGTTTTGCGGAAAACCAGAGGAAGCTCGGGGTAACTCAGCGGAGAAAAGGGGTTGGTCGGTAACCGAGCATCATCTACGAGGAGATCGGGCTGGGGGAATGATACATTCCGAGGGCAAAGGGTGGATGACGAACGGGAGTCTATCGTGACTAAAAGAAGGAGGCGGGATCAACACTCAGACCACCCCACCCAGTTGAGACGGGGGACTAGAGAATCCTATGGTCTCCCAATCGAAGTGACTAATCGCCGAAAAAGTGGAGGGAAGGGGATTTGGGGAAATAACGAAAAGAATCGGGAAAGGATCGCCGCGCACCACCAACTTATCTAATGGAAAGAGATGAGCTCACCATCGCGTATAAATATAGACGTCCACTCTCAGCGATCGAGAAAAAATTGCTGGGACGACAAGGCCGCCAGAAACAGGGAACTACCCGAAGTGAAGTCCCAAAATCCCGGCGGTCAAGCAACGGCCACGACTTCCGCATCGAATGGGCTTGCGAGCATACCGCGCCAAAAGACTTTGCCGCTGGGAACGAGGGATCGTCGATGGTAGACGAAAGAACACAATGGGAAGAAAAATAGGGAGGGCGAGAAGACATCACGAGCTCCTTCAAGATCGGGGAGAGGCACCCTGGCTGAGGGAGGGGGCAAACTCAGATCGGACCTGAAAGATAATGCAATCATGGCCGATCAAAACGCCAAGAAAAGAGTATAGATAAGCTTTTCCTGCGCAAAACTGGTGATTCATGCACTGTTTCTTCCAGAAGGAATGGCCTACCATGCAAAAAAAGAAGGGTGTCAGGGAGACGCTACTGCCTTTGAGAACACGGTACAACTTTAGGAAAAATTCTGCGATCTACTAAAGAAAAGGGCTCTAAACAAGATGACAGGAAGTCATAGTCCACTTGTGGGGGAGATGACGGGGAAAGCAGGAGCTTAAAAAAGGAAGGGGACTCGCCGAGGGAGGGGTTCCGTCATCGCTCAACGGAATTTTTCCGCTCTCGAGGAAAAGAGACTTAAAAACTCCGAATAGGAATATAATAGACAGCGGTCTATTGGAAAAATCAATTGGTATTCGTGAAAAAAGCGATGAACAGAAAACTGTCTGGGTAAAGAGCGCCGAAACGCGCCGACACTGCGGGAGATAGCTCAGCAAAAAGAACTCTTACCAGAGGGGGATGTGAAGCTGACGCCAGACAACGTGCGGAGAATCGAGGGGGAGGAGGATAAGGTCTAGAGGATGGAAACATTAGACACCCCCGAAAGGGGTGCAAAATTGGGAAAGATGATCCAAGGAGAATCGTCCTTGGGAAAAGGAGAAGACCATGAAAACCGAGATGGGGAAAACGGATACGCCTGCTTCTCTATTGAGAACTAGGAGTAAGGGGGGAAGTGACGAAAGAGTCTAAAACAAAACACCTTATTATATTACAAATGAGTGAGAGATGACCAACCAGCAAATAGAAGGTAGGAAGACTAAAACTGTTATAAAACGGGAAAAAGAATGGAGACCGGCATGGGGATACTCCACGTATCCGCAAGAAAGTAGGGATGGCAGGTAGAAGGGGGGGCAAGGACTACCGAGTCAAGGAGAGATCTAGAGGATAAGGACCAAGACCATCACCTTATAATCATGGAAGTGATGGCGGAGCGCATTGAATACAGAGGTGCGAGAATCCAGCCTCGTGGGTGGTAACAAATCCAGCAGGCGTCGGCGGGCGGCGCTTAGGCGAGGGACACAAGAAACAGCAGGAGACGGCGCAAAGTTGTGTGCAGTCGAATCGGGTAAATGATTTCACATCCCGGGTGGGAGGGGGGACCCTCACTAGGGCTTACGGTTTAAAAAAAATGGCCGCAGGTGTCCGCTGGAACATCGCAAGACACATCGTGGAAAGGGGACGCGCGGTCTGTCAAAAAAAGATGCAGGCCAGACCTCCACATGCCTTGGGTCCAGGGCATAGGAACAGGTGTTGAACTGGGGGTACTTTCTAAAAAGAGGAGAAGGCGTGAGTGGAGACGTGCTCACGACGAAAAGATAAGGGACCTCACGACGATGTTCCAACGTCAAAAGGTCTCACGGCGTCGCGGGGGCGAAAACATCTAGAAGGTCCATAATTCGGGGCCTAGAGATTCGGCAAAAAAAGGCTCGACAAGTTATCTCGAAAAGACGCGGTGGCGGACCTAAAAAGAAAGAGGGAGGTCGGGTCGATGTTTCAGGAAAAAGGGGTGGCCTTCAACGCGCGCCCCGTACTCTCGCAGAAAGTGCCATTGGCGGAGAGAACGATAGCCTGCAGGGCGAGGGTAACCACTTCGGTTCTGAAATAAAATACCGCGCGAAAAAGAAAAAAGGCAAAGGGGGGGGAAGCACCTAAGGGTCACGAAGGGGGGGTAGCCACTGCTAAGAGCTGGAAATAAAAGGACGCGGGTCGTGGGAACTGCCACTTCGGGGTTAAAGAGGGCGATGGATTTCCTGCAAGCACAGAGAAGAATATGCGATCGGGGGAGGGGAAGAAGAGAGGCTCGCTGGAAAAAAGACTATGGGGCGCCAGCTCGATACCGGGGTGCGCGCGATAAGCTTCGCGCGTGAGGTTGGAACATTAGAAAAGGTCGTCAGCCTTGAGGAATCCGGGGGGATGGGGCGCGACCGATCTGGAGAACTTGGTGGGGGGGGAAGGAAAAAAAGATTACATCCTTCATGAAAAAAGGAAACTAACGCAATCGACTAAAAAACAGCATGATGGAGAGGAGGAGAAACCACAAAAAGAAACCCTAACAGTTTGTCCGTAGAGAGGTCCCCTCAACATATCGCCGAAAGGTTAAGCGTGTGGGGAGAAAAAGGGAAAGAAAAAGGCCCATTTTAAAAAGCAAGACTGCATGTGCGGCCGGTACGAACCTGCGAACTGTCAAGCGATGACGATGCGGGAGAGGGGCAATGGTACGCAATTAGAAAGCATCCATTCCCTCAAGGGCTCGTCAGATTCCACCGAGGTGAGAAGAGGAGAGTGAAGGTGCCTGTCCGGAGACGGAAAGTCGATCCGACCGCGCTCATCCCGGTTATCGGGGGAAGAACGTCTATCGAAGAGGGGGAAGAGGGCCCGGAGAATTAGAGTCGCACCCGAGAGGGTACTAAAGGGAAGGAAGGGCCCTTCGAGATAAGAAGGGCTCAGAAAATAAATTAAAAGGGGGGAAACTTATGAGGGGGACAGGCCTATCGCGTCACGCGAAGAATCATGGGGACGAGGGTTGCAAGCCTCCCGCAGGCGATAGAAGGAGGCTAGCTCGCCTAAAGTAATCTCTCAACAAGGATTATGATTAAAATATATAGATTAAAAACGAGGCCATTGGGATAGAGGGCGGGAAGAGAAGAGAGGGGGCCAAAAAAGACAATGCTTTTCGTCCCGCGTGACTTAGGCGGCACAATCGCAGACAGAGAGAAGTCGTGCATGCGAAGGGGGGTTTACGCGACCTGCTCCTCTTCAGCCGCCTCGCAAAGATAGGACGGCTTCGACAGGGAACAGGGGAAGACAGTAAGGTGGGAAGATGAATTTAAAAAGCGGACAGGCTCGATCGTAGATTTCGGACTAGAAGGGATGGATCTCGTACGGCAGAGGTCCAAGAAAATGTTATCTCGGAGGGAAAGTGAAAAAACATCACTAACCTCTCCGAGGGGAGCAAATTAAGGAGAAGCAGAGGACCTGGAATGGACCCAGGGGGAAGGGAGTCAGGGCAAAAGCCTCCTCCGCGAAAGCTCGCATAGGAAGTTACCCTCCTGTGGAAAGGAGAAGGGGGATTAGGAAAAGACATCGAAGTCTTGGGGGGTTACCAGGGCAAAACGGTGGTGATACCGGAGGGAAAGGATGAGTGACCGCGAGGGGGGAGGGACGCACCAGGCCCTAGAAGAAAGGCCTGGAACCTTCAGCCTTTGTTAGAATGGGGGGGGTGAGGATGGGAGGAGGAAAACGGGGACGTTCTTAGATCGTGAGCACTTCAGAGAGGTAGCACCTCAACCAAAAAAACCAAATTGCCGAAAAAAGGGGGAAGAAGAAGAAGCCGAGGTCGCCCCATAAGAAAACGGCTCATGCTTACGGAGGAGGCCACGACAAGAAAGGGACCTTCGTATCGCCGAACACAAAGATCGAGCGTAGGGCCGGAAAAACAGCAAGGATCTCGTCCATGCGAGGATGAGGAGGAAAAGACGGGGGACAAAAAGAGAAGCTAAAACTTGACGAGATCTGGGTCCAAGCGAAGGGAGGTGATGCACCCTGCCCGCGTCCGAATCACCAACACTTAATCGGTCGAAGGGGGGGAGAGGCAAAACTTCCTGAAAGAATGTGAGGAACAAATTGACTTTGCCCCCCGCGGAAGGGTGGAGCAGGAAGGTGGTAGCCAAGGAGGAAGCTTGGACCGGCCGGAACATCTCTGCGACCTAGGAAAGATTCGGGACTGCAATGGAAAAGCTTTCTGGTTCGATACGCCTCAAGGGGGGACTGGCGTGTGAGGAAAACGAATCTAAAAAAGCACGAATGCAGCGAGGAACGTCCCACAACCGGGAAAGTAATCGACGTGGTCGCGCCTGTGCCCTAGTGCCGCGGGAAAAGAGGGATTGCCTAAATGTCTCGCGGGAGGGAGCGGGGGAACATCGAAGGGAAACCAGGAGGGGGAGTCTCAGCCGTGATCGTCTATCCGTATCAAGAAGGAAATAAAAAAGGAGGGGGAGGGACGTCAGCGCCACACCCTTATAAATGCAGGCCTGAGGGACAATCCATGGGGGGGTCTAAGACATTGAGAAAGGTGCCGGGATCCTCGCTGCGTTAGGAGAAGGTGGAGAGCGAGATATAAGCGGAGGGGGAACCGTCGGCATTTGGAAAACCGTAAATAGCGGAATAACCGTGGTCGGAGGTGAAAAAAGGGGGGGGGGGGTCCCATTCGCTGGAACACAGCTACGCCCGAGAGGAGGAAGGGAAAAACTGCATAAAATACTCGACAAAGTCCTCCAGAAGCGTATTGGGGGAGACCACACCCCCGCACTGTCTTCGGCATAAAAGATGATTACTGGAGACTCCCAAACTGTTCATCTGTTCCATGTGAATGGGGGGATAATGAAAAAAGCAGAGGCATCGACGAGGTCATTGGACGCTGGAAAAATGGCCCATGATTCAACAAAGAAACTAGGACGATCTTGTGTCAGGGGTCTATGGACGGGAGAAAAAGGGGGGGGAACTCGAATCTGAGTCTGCTGATCGGCGGGGGGCGGGATTCATCGTCCTCCATATCCAAAAAAAAAAAAAAAAACGGAGGAGGAAAAGAAAGGGAGTAAACGGGGAAATGACCCTCAACCTCGCCTTCAGAAGAGAGGAAGCCGTTCAACACTTTGAAAGGGGACCTGCATGGGGGGGGGATACTCCTTGAACAGGAGAGAAAAAAAAAGTGGAACTTTATACCTCAGGGGCACCGTTTCCGCGTCAAAGGAAATCTTCGTGAATCTGAAAAAAATTTCACGTAGAAGTCGCGCACGTTGAGGGGGGGAGCGGCATTCCGCAGATTGAGCCAAAGGGGTGGGGGGAGAAACTACCTCATGAGGGGGACGGGAGGCGATTATTTCGAGCCACGGTATCGGCCGAAGTGGGGGTTCAGCTTATCGGGGTAAAATTGATTTCACGACGCGTTTCGATGGCTTCGAGAGGAGTTGTAGAAAAAGGAATTAGGTGTAAAAAAGCTCTTAGGATACTCGCGCACGCAGGGACCCGTACCGCAGCGAGAGCGGCACACAGCGGCACATAAAAAAGAAACCAGGAAGGGAAAATCCGCTCCAGGGACTAGGAAAAAGGTTGGGGGGAGGGAAAGGAGGAAAACGCTCGGTACGTGGGCGAGCCGGGAGCGGGAAAAGAGATCATCTTAACTGTCTTAGCCGCAAGAATCAGTTTTCCCGTATGTAAAAGGAGGGAGGCGGGAGCGAAAATAGGGAGGGGTCTTCAGAAAGGGAGGAATCGACTCTTTTTGGGGGGAAGCGGCACCAGCGAAGTTCTCCGGAGGGGGTGTTGGGCGGACAGGGCTCAAGAGTGAGGCGAGGTGTTGCGAAGAAGAGGTTGGCAAGAAAACTACGAGACAAGTGACTTAATCAAGAAAGGCCATTGGCGCGCCGAACGGGCGATTTCTCCTCGGGGGGGTCCGTCGGCCACGAGGGTCAAGACTACAAATAAAAAAGCGACTCCCTGGAGGGAAAAAAAGGAAAATAGAAAACACGTAGTGTTCGTATAAAGGCAAGACTCGGTCGACGCAGGGGCGAACTGGAGTTGACCTTGGAAAAAAGACGGTGGAATCGCACTTCGCGGGAATGAAGGAAATGGGGGACCGCCCGCATCTTCAAGCCGGAAAAGAAAAGAGCGATCGGGGAGGTTGGAAGAGTATACTACTTATCGCGGGCGAGGTCAAGATGGGGTTCTGCAAACTAAAGAGATACAGGTGCGCGGCGCGTCCGTCGTTGGGAGAAAAAAAAGGAACGAATTCGCCGAGGGAAAAAGGAAGGAGATGGGGAAAAAAATGCCTAAGAGTTATCTCCTGACAGGACACCGGCGCAAGGGGGGTGGGTAGGGAGCTAACCATCTTAAGTATGACACCAGGGGACTACGCACTTCGTACGGAAAAAAGGGCAAAAGGAAGTGAGAAAAGTTCGTATGATTACTTGGGCGAGGGGGTCCAGGGGATGAAGAGAAGGACGCCAAGAAAGCTTTTTTAGAGAAGAAGCAAAGGAACATGGTACGACGCACGCGTTGGGAGACTGGCGGCGGGGGGAAGAAGCCTTAACATTATGGGGGCGGGAGAGATCGCCAGGTAAAGTATTCCTTTGGCAAGTGTTACAATTCTCGTCCGGCAGCGGCAAGGAAGCGGGTCAAAAGACTTCCACGATGCGATTTCGGCCAGAACTCCATAAGGCCTTCCGCGAGGAACAGTCGATTCACCGACGCCGCAAAAAGAAAATCCCGGTAGAGAAAAGGGGGAAAAATCCGAAAAATTCGAAGAGAGGGAAGGAAGGTTCCGAGTTGCAACACACTGACTACTAAGAGGAATAAAGAAACACTGATCCGTATCCAACGCTGAAGAGACACTGCGAATGGGGACAAAAGTGGAAAAGCCTGCCGAAAGCTCGCTGTTAAAGGCCTAAAGCCAGACGAGGAAAAAGAAAGAAGGGGGTGATTCCGAGCAAAAGAATAAAGACGCATACCGAAGAGAGAACATT
>Ga0179593_1525208_pt1 | contig 19216 bp, 27 predicted proteins | sample CZODoug2_1_08_16_FD_185931 | JGI IMG/M metagenome (GOLD analysis project Ga0179593, IMG submission 185931) | Vadose zone soil fungal communities from Angelo Coast Range Reserve, California, USA - CZODoug2_1_08_16fungal (PacBio error correction) | ecosystem: Environmental > Terrestrial > Soil >...
GGGCCAGAAGGTGAGCGCGGGAAAAAGGGAAATAGGGAAGGCTACAAGAACAAACCGATGGCTCCTAAGGGGGCCCCAGAGAGAGGAGCCACGACAATCGGCTGTCAAAGTGGTTTTGGGGGTCTGGCTGCTGAACTGGCCTAGGAGGGGCCCGCGGGATGGTGGGAAGGCGGTGTGGGTATCGGTGTTTAAAGTGTGGGTGTGTTGGGTTTTTGGGGTGGTATGGTGGTGGTTCCAGAAAGACGATGTAATGAAAGGGGATGGTGTTGGGTGGGTAGGGGGGGTGCTTTGGGGCCGCGCGAGGGGAAGCAGGTGGGGTGGGTGACCTGTCGTGTGTGAAGTTCCCTGGGGGCGCCGGGAGCCGGGAGGGTGGGGGGTGGAAAGGGGGCCAGGGACGGGGGTCGGGCGATCAGGGCGACCGGGGGGGGGGTGGGGGGGTGGCTGGTTGGTGGGGGGGGAGGGTGTGGGGTGGGAGTGGTGACTGAGAGCCAGAAAAAAAAAACGCGCGCTGTGTTAGGGCACGATCGGCAAAAAGGAATTGTGCTGCGGTGTGTGTGGGTGGGGTGGGGTGGTTGTACTATCCAAACACGGGAAGGGGGGGGGGGGGGAGGTAAAGAACGGCGCGTTGGCTGTGGGGGGCTCGGGGCAGGAGGACGTGGGGGCGGTGGGTCGAGGAGGGTGTGTGGGCGAGGGTAGGGGCTCGTCGAGGGGGGAGGGGGTGTGGGGCAGCTGCTGGCTGTAAATCTCCATCAGAAAAAGCAGGGAAAATAAGCGAGAAAAGCGTTGTGGAGGGGTTGGTGAACTTGTAGGAGGGTGGTGGTCGGGGGGATGGGAGGGGGGGTGGTCTTCGGGCGTGCTAGGGGATCCAGTAATCCGGGAGGGGGGGCAGGTGGGGGCGGGATTAGGGGTGGAGAAGATAATGTGGGTCGGAAAAGCGCCACACTGGAAAACAAAAATACCGGGGGACAGCTTCTGCTGTCGAGGGGGGGGGGGGGAATGCGAGAAATTTGTGGGGGAGGGAGTGACTGGGGGGGGGTCCTAGGGTTCTGTGAGGTGTGGAAAGTGGTTAGGGTGTTTGGTGGTGCGTGGTGGGGGGGGGTGTTGGGGTAAAAGAGTTTAAAGTAAAGCGGATATATTGTACATGCTCATGAGACGAGGGGGCCGGAGGTCGTTGGGTGAATAAAGCGAGCGTTCTAGTGGGTCGGGGCACTGGTTGTGTCGCCAACTGTGTGTGACTTCTCGGACGCTGAGGACAAAAGAGTATAGGGGGGTGGGGAAACACAACCACAAAAAAAAGATAGAGAAAGGGGGGGGGGGTTGTAGCGGTGATCAAGCTTGGGATGTAGAAGCCGGGGGAGCAGAGCTGTGGAGCGTGTATCGGCGCGGGGCAGGACAGGCAGCGGGAAGATAGGGGAGTGGGCTGGTGCACCGTCGGAAGAAGGTAGGAGGACGGAAAGGGAAAGGATCCACGCGGGACGCGAAAGGCGAGGCCAGGCGGATCGCTCAGGCGGGAAGGTAATCGGTGCGGGACGGCCCTGGTGGCAGGGAAGCGTGCGCGCAAAAGATCTTCCGCGCCGCATGTGGTGATGCTCTGGGTGGCGGTGCGGGGGGGGGTGGACGGTGCGTGTCGTGTTGGGGAGGGGAGGTGGTTGTTTGTTGACTTTCTCGGGTGTGTGGCTAAAGTGGAATCCCTCTGTGGTGCTGCGTTGTTGGTCCAGTGTGTTGTGGGGGTTGGGGGTTTGTTTGTGTGTGGGGGTGGGGTGTTGGGGTGGGTGTGGTGACTGTCTCAAAATAAACAAAAAGGGGGGTGTTCGGCTTGGGGAACTTTCTGGCCAGATAGGAGCGGCGCGTGTCTTCCTCACAGAGGCTCCAAGGCGAGAAACGCCAACGAAGAACGCATGCGGACGATGAGAATGCCGCGCAGAAAGGCTGCGGTAGTGGGGGAGACCGTGCATGGTGGGGGCAGAGAATGAGGGCCGCACGGGGCGGCCGGACGCGTCGAGGGGTCGAGAAAAAGGGGCGCCTGGGTGCCACCCGGCCAATGGCGCGGGGACCGCCCCGCCGAAGGAGAGCTGACGGATCATGGGCCCGCGCCAGCCAAGGGTCGCGGAGGGAGGCAGGCGTCCAGAAGGAGATCGGGGACGGGGTCGGCGCCCTCAAAGCGATCCGCCGCACGGAGGGGGGGAGAGGCAGGACGAAGGGGTGGCGAAAAACGGAACTCACGATGGCAGCAAAAAAAAAGTTTCTTCCGAGTGAAGCTGTGAGCCGCCTCCACCGCTGGGCGCAAACAATGATCAGAAAAGGAGGGGCAACAAGCGCGCCCCACTAGAAACTAAGCGAGATGAGCTGGCGGAAAAAAAAAACGGTAGCTGAGGAGTAATGACGAAAAAGGCGGGCATTGGAAGGGGTGGCTTGAACGTGAAGTCGGGGTCAACTAGGGAGCTGCGCATGGTAGGAGCCAGGAAGGCCGTATTGGAAAGACAGAGGGGAAAGGTCGCGGGAGCTAGTGTTGTCCCCATTCTCCGGAAGAGCGAGCTGATAGGGAGAGGCACATGGCCTAGGGGGGGGCGTGGAGGGGGGTGATGTGTGTCATCTGGGGCCGGGAACACGGGGAGCTGCGTGGACCGGGGAGGCGGGAGGGGGGAGGGGGGTGTCGTCCACGTGCGGTGTAGGGTTTAGAGGGTGTGGTGGGTGCGTGCGTAGGTTGTGTGGTGGATGTGGAACAGGCAAGTGTCCGACGTCCAGCGGGGTGGGTTGGGGGGGGGAGGGGGGGTAGGAGGGGAAGGACTTCGCAAAAGAAAGAGGCCGCACAGAAGGCCGAGAAGGGTGGTAGGCGAGTCTGGAAAAAGGGATAGGGGGGGGGTGGGGGTGGCGAGGGCGGAGAGGGCTCGCCGAAGGTGGTGGTCGGAAAGGGTGTGGGGTGGTAAAAGGGGGGGTTGGCGGCGGAGAGGGGAAAGGGGGGGGTGTGTCACGGAAAAAAACGAGGGATGAGGACTGTCTGGGTTCGGTAGGCCATCTTGTGGGGTGGGTAAGACGAAAAAAACGCCCAGGATGGAGTCAACGTCGCTGAAGGGGGGTGGACCGCGAAGGAGCAAAGTGAAAGAAAGAGAGAAGGGAGAGGGCGACTCAGCCTGCGGTGTGACAGGAACCAGGTCTAAGCATACTGGTCGTCGTCGTTCCGGGGTGGGACGCGGGCCCAGTCAAAAAGCAACTACTATCCGCCAGAAGAGTAAGTCGGGGTGGCGGACAGCAAAGGGTCGGGAAATATGCTCTGCCTGCGAGGGAGGGAGCTAGGGGGGGGGGGGTGCTGTGTTTGGTCCAGGACACACACGGAGACAAGGTGGGACCTGCCACGGAGAAAAAGGAAGGGGGGAGGCCGGGGGGAGGGTAGTGTCGAGAAACGGTTGTTAGGGGCGTGGGGGGGGGAACACAGGACGGCGGCAGAAAGATCGCCCGGACGTGGAGTAAAAGGGGAGGTGTGAACAGGTGGTGGAGCGAGAGACGGTTGGGGGTGTGTTGGGGTCTGTGGGCGGAAGGGGGTCGGGAGGGGGGGGGTAGGGGGCAGGGAAAAAGTAAGCGAGCAAGAAGCACCCTTATCTCTAGAATGGGAACCGCAAACAGACCAACGCTGGCTGTGAAGCGACCTGAAAAGGGGCTCCCAGGCCGGAAGGGGGCTTTCCTAACACAATATAGGAAATGTTTCAAGACCATAGACTACGAGCTCCCGTCAAGGGACCTGCGATGAAGCGGGCGCGACCGTCGGCAAGGGGGTCACCGGCCGCATCTTCCAGATCTACAGCGGTGCGAGTCTCTAATGACAATCAAGCAAAAAGCAACCTGAGTCGCCTTGAGAGCTGGCGCGAATATAAAAGAATGCCAGAAAAAGGGAAGCTTCGGCCTCTCCCTCTCGCTCGTGAGGTCCTGCTGCGGAAAGGGGGGACACAGGGCCCGATGGGGAAAAGAGAGCGGCAAAAAAAATGGGCGGGGGGGTCCTGAACAAGACAAGAAAAAAGAAGGGGGCCGCATCGAGGCGAGCAACTGCCGGACTTTCCGCTCCTACGCCAAAAGAAAAGCGCTCGGCTAAAAAAAGGGAGGGGGGACAAGAGCCGACGCACGCGCGACGCGCGACCCGTATCTCAGAGAAAGAGAAAAGAAGGACATGGGGGAGGGAAAGACGTTCAGGCTCTTGGGGCCTTATCAGGGAGGCCGAGGGGTCAAGGGGCCCGTCACAGGTCAGTTTCGAGGAAAGAATTAGTCCTGTGGAATCCTCCGCTTCGTAAAGGGACACCCTTCCGGGGAAGGCGTCACGATATTCCAGTAGAGGACTGGAAGGGGACGCCCGGCAAAAAAGATCGGGAAGGAGTAGCCGAGAGGGAGATCCTCGTCTCTTAGATCACCAACACTCGACCTATGGAGGGGGGGGGTATGGAGGAGGGTGGCGATAATCTCACGTCGCGTGAGATTTCTTAAGAGAAGGGGGACAAAAGGACTCCAGGAGGGAGATCCGGAGAAAAAGCCTCGAAAGGGAAGGGGAGAAAAACGCTCGTAGTAAGCCCCTTTTGTTTGAACAATTCTCTATAGGGGGGTAGACCCCGCATTAATTCCTGGGATTAAAATCCTTTAAGGTGAGTAGTCATTACAGCCAGAGCGCTGCGGCCGTTGTTGGGTCAAAGTCTAGATATCCTTGTGAGGAGGACATTGCAATTAGACTATCCCGGGAAAGAGCTGCGCGAAAGGAGATACTTAAGTGCACTTTCACAGTCTCTATCTCTTCCATTAACAGGAGCCTATGCGACCTGTAAGTATAAAAAAAGGTCTAATATAGGAAGTTGAGGGTCCCTCCGAAAAAAAAAAAGATATAGGAAGCCCTTAGCGCGATGAAACCGCATTTGGGAAAAATCTTGTCGGGTTTCGGGGGGAACTACCGGGGGTTCTTTCGGAGAGGGGAAGGTGTGGAGGCCAGGACAAAGTCCGGAACTCTGAGCTTGTTTTAGGGAAAAAGACCGCGGGGGAAGACATCGGAAGAAGAAAATCCTTTTAGGGAAGATCCCAAAATGCGTTTGAAAAAAACAGTTTGTCGGCGGATCCGTGAGCAGGCTCACAGGGACGACCTAGAAAGAAAAAAGGGAGGGGTCGTGGAATGCCCTTGCCCGGGGAACTGAACGCAGCCTGGGAAACCCCACTCGGGAGGCGGGGGAGGGGGGCGCCGCTCCACACTCGGAGGAAGTTCTGTGCTTCGAAGTGGGCGAAGACAGAGACGGCAGAGCTAACCGCGGGGAGGGAAGAAGGTGGCGGCGTCCTCGCGGAAATTCACGTGGGCAAGTTGGGAGGCCACGTGGTCGCGTGAGAAAGTGGATTCGATCTTCTTCTGGCGTCTCTGACGGTCCCCAAGTTCCGAAAGAGCATTGAGAGAACTCGATGAGGGACGCTAAGCGAATTGAAGAACACTCAAAAAAAGGGGTGCAAGGAAGGAGAGGGGAACAATCCTGCGATCCGTAACAACGGGCTACACGAGTCGAAACACCATGCGCACGGGAAAAAGGGAAAACACTCTTCGTCCTAACGTTGAAACCGGGAAACCCGCCTTCCGAAAAAAAAGGAAGATACGCACGCTTGACGGGGAAAAGCCAGCTCTTACGCAAAGCGCCTTCCGGGAAACCGAAAGGGGCCAACGGACGGGGGGGGGAAGAAACCACCTTCTGCGCAGGAATGGGCTGATCTGGAAAAAGCGTTGGTAGGGGAAAGAGAGGAGCCCCGTGCGGATCAGGAATGGGAAAAAACCCGGAGAGGAGGTCTCCGGAAGGGGGACAGGCTGGGTGTCGCAGCCCGCTGAAGAGAGAACATCTCTGCACCGAGTCCTAGAGAGAAGGGAAGCGACTGGCTCTGTACCGGCTGGCACTCTCAGGGTCGGTCTGGGGGAGGGGATCTCATACGCGCCCAAAGGCCTGTGGGAATCGGCCTCATTGGAAGGCCTGGGCTGCCCAGAAGGAAACCCTTCTTGGCGGAAGACAGCGTAAACCACCAGGAAGAGGCCCTAGATGGAGCCGTCGCGCTTAGGTCTTTTCTGAGGGGAATCTTTCCTCCAGCTGAAGAAAAAGGCTGGGATTCTGAACCTCTGGGGGGGAAAGGGCTGCGAGAGTCTAACGTTCTGCGCTACTACCCTAGGCTGATGACCTCTGCGAAAATCAGAAAAAAGGCGTCCAGGAAATCTTGGCGCGTGGGGTCAAATAAAACGCGAAGCCTGCGACTGAAAGGCCGAAAAGGCGGCGAAGGGCGGCGCGGAAAAGGATCCTGCTTTGGGCCCAAGGGAAAAAAAAGAAAGAGCAAAGGCGCCATAAAAACGACTGGGCGAAAACGCCTTCTGGGCAAGCCGCAGCCGCCCGAGGGAGCGCCGTAGGCCTTCTGAGCTGGGAATACGAAAAAAGGAGAAAGCCTCAGACGGTTCGAAAGCTATAGAGGAAAAATTTCAAGGAAAGTCGGCGGCCTATCCTTGAGACTTCTCCTCTTCTGGCAAGACGGTAAAAATCACCGGGGCCCTAACTTTTCAATAAAGAAACCACCAAGGATCTCCTTTCTCTTAAGGGCCCACGGGGAAAGAAGCCTCAGAAGGCTCTCTGCCCTGGGGCCTTCCTCTTGAACCAAAAAAACCTACCACTGATAGTACGCTGGGAGGAAGTAAGATCTAACCCGCAGTTCTACTAGAATACTCAAGGACGTCTATGATGAAGAAAAGTTAACACTTCCGAATCCGACAAGGAGTGTCAAGAGCAGGCGGCACGATGACTCGGGAGGGGTTCTGGAAGATCGGGAAAACTCATCTGGCGGTCCTCGAAGAAGAAACCACCACCGGGAAAGTGAATAAATGTCTTTTCGAGAGAGTTGCAGAACCTGATGTTTCATACAGACCTCTATTGAGGCGCGGATCTTGAGAAAGAGAGGGGGGGGCGCCTCTAAAGGGAGGCGCGACACCACTACGCCAGCAGCAAAAAACTCAAAAAGAAAAGCGACGGGCGAGAGAAGGTAGGCCGGCGAACGACCAGTCTCCTGTCCGGAAGAGCCGGTCAGGGGAAGCAAAAAAAAATATCGCTCGGAAAGACCTCCACACGGCGGCGCTCGTCGGCTGACAAAGGACGTGTCCTCCCGAATGCAGCGTCGGGGAAGAAAACCGAGAGGGAGCTTGCGGAGAAAAAGGGGGGATCGAGCGGACCCATAGGGGATAGTAGGGGAATCCCTCTTAAGAAGGCCGAGAACACCCAAAGCGAAACGGAGGGTATCAGCTAAGAAGAACACAACTTGATGAGGAGGAAAAAATATATAAGACTGACAAAAGGGGAAAACGACGGAACTGTTTGTTCGGGGGAAAAGAGGCGGCAGATTGTCGAAAAGTCTATCCACGACGGGCGGAGACGACCGCTACTCCTCTGGGGTTAACGACTCTTACTGAAGGGAAAGCAGCTATTGAAAAGCATTGGGGGCCAAGAAATGTTCCGCGCGAGCTCTTGTTAGCGCATTCCTGAGGCAGAGACGTCCAAAAATTTTCTGCATAGCCTTCCGACGGTTCCGGTGGCTTGTAAGCGAGAGGTGGTTCGCCTGAGGGTGTTCTGCGCCCTCAACTCGAGGTTTATAAAGGGGAAGGAGTCTGGGCGGAAAAAAAAGCAGGGAGCAGGGGTAGCCGCCAGCGAAGAAGACCGGCTGCGATGGAGTGCTCAAGTAGATTTTTTGTCAAACGTCGAAGAAAACATAAGAGAAACTCAAAAACCTCGAGAAAAAGCATGCTCTCGCCCTCAGAGCTCCTCCACTGCATAGGCAGGTCGGGAACTTGCGGGGGGAGGGGGTAAGGGGGACCCTAAATGGGGGCTTCGGAAGACCCCTGAAGGCCAGGGACGCAGCGTCTCGGGGTGCCGTAGGGCGAATGCTGTACGAATGCCCGCTGGGGGGAGCTCACGATGCGCAGGCTCTGGGAGGGCAGCGCAAAGGCTGCCAGTCGATGGGTTTTCTGAAAACCCCCGCGCCTGTTAAAAACTAGGGAAAGCTCAGCGAAGAAAGCATTCGTTCGCGCAAACTTGCACATTCGAAAAGATCGCGAAACCGTCGAAGGAGACGGCAGGCGAGAAGGGAGTAGTCTTAAAACTCCACGCGGTCCTGCGGCGAGCTAGCCGGCCGGCATAGCGAAGTCGGGAGAATAAACGGAGAATTCTCTGCAGAGGGAGCGGGGGCCTGGGCAAAGCTTCGCGCAGAATTCAGCCTCAAAAGGCCGGCGGGCGCGGGCCTGGGGGAAAAGAGGAGATGCAAGAAAACCACGCGGGAAATTGGACTCGCTCGCAGTCGGCCAGTCTCGAAGAAAAAAAAGAAAAAATAAATAGATGCGCCGGATTGAAAAAAATAAGAAAAAACGCCGATGCGATCAGCTCGACGACGGTCCATCAGAAAAGCGAGCCCGTATGGAGGACCACATGGAAAGACATAAAAACTAGGGAAGGAGAGACCAGCTCCGCGTCCTAGAAGAGGTTTGTTGGAAGGGACTCGTCGAGGACCGGGTCCGGCGCCGGGCAAAGCCTGAAGGGGGGGTGAAACGCGAAGCGAGAGGAGGAGGTCGCGAGAGCCAGCACCAAAAAACGCCATCAGAAAGCGCGTCCAGCCGCGAAAAACGTCCAGGGAGGGAGGCGAGAATCTAAAGGAGGGCGCCATAACCAAAAGACGCCAACGATCGGGAAAAAAAAAATCGCGACCGCCAGACGCCGGGGAGGGCTGCAATAACGCACGCCTATTCGGCGAGGGGGGAGACCCGACCAAAAGATGGAAGCCCGCTCGGCCAGAGGGGGTCTGGCCAAAGGGAGAAACTCGTCCCTGAGGAAAAAAAAAAAAAAAAAAGGCCCCGATGAGCTTCAGGTTGTCGAAGAGCGGGGGGACCGGAAGTCGTGCTGTAGCTGAGGCGAAAAAGGGCAAGGCGCAGTCAAGGTGTGTGGGAGTGCGTACGGGAGGGGTTCACGAGCGCAATGGTTCGTCGCATGTCGTGGAAAAAATTTGAAAACGATGGGAAAGTATGATAAAAAAAGAAAAAAAAACTGTCGAAATAAGTGGGAGGGGACCATGCGCCGGATCGCACTCATCGCGCGAGACGGAAAATGTAAGGGGCCAGCCGTCTTGGAAAATCGCAAGAAGGGATCCAAAGAACGGACGTGAATGGCGAGGGACCGGGCCCACGGCTCCGGAGAGGAGAAAACAAGCCCGATCTGGGAGGGTGAGAAAACAATTCGAGGGAAGCGCCGTATAGCCATCCCGAATGAAGCACGGAAAAGGGGCTGCAGGTGGGAGGGCGGCGACCCCTTATAAAAAAAAAACCAATCCCGATTGGGGGGGGGGGACAAGGAATGAGAAAGTTCTGAGGGTCATTATTTTCAAAATACTCGTGAAAAGGAGTTCTCAGCAGGCCATAGAAAAGGACGCGAAAAAAAGGCGTTTTTCAAAGAAGAAGGGGCGGTATCATGACCTCAGAGAAAGGAGGAAAATCATCCGATGTTCGAGAACGCCGGCGTAGAAGAACCGCAAAACCCGAACGTAAGGGTTCCAACTCCTGGCAAGGAAAAAATACCCTTCAAGGGGGGAGGTTGCGACACCCGAGGCAAGAAGGGCTGCAAACTGAGGGTCTCTCATCAAAAAGGGGCGGGAACCATCTTGGGGAGGGAAGACAAAAACCTCCACGGCATAAAAAAAAAAACCTCTAGAATAAGAGTTGTGTTAGCGCCATTCGAGAGAGGAGTTGCTCCTGCCTGAAGAACCTAATTAACAGTTACAGTGGCCTTAGGGGAAAAAAAAGGCTCGAGGGGAGGCACTGTCACCGTAAACACAACGGCATCCAGCAAAGAGAGATATCCGCTAGAAAAGCCACGCAGCCAACAAACGCTGGCTGGAGGGAAAAAGGAAATGGCGTGAAGGCTCCCAGGCCTTTCCTGCGGAGGCCGAACACACGATCGCGACAGGGGGCACCACCTGGGAGAGCTCACTATGGGGAAGCACGTCGGGGCCTTCGGGAAGCTTGAAGAGGGGGGCGTCCCGGGAAAAGCTATTCGATATACGCGACGTGCGCTTGAAGGGTAAAGCAATCCCGAAAAAAAGGACAAGAGCAGTAGGGGAGCGCGGCGGGCGCTAGCGAGGAAAAAAAAAAGCTGATAAAAGGATGGAAGCTCCTATGAGGAGCGTTGCTGGTGGGCCTGGCTTGAAAAACGACAAGCCTCCTCTGTGGGGAAAAAGACCGCCACGAGGAATGGAGCGGAAGGAAAAACCGCCAAGGCCGGCTCAAGACGAGTGCGATCAACTGAGCGCGGGGAGAAAGAAAAGCCGACCACGGCAGGGTGACGCGCAAGATCCGCAAGATACGTGGCCGACCCGTCTAAAGAGAAAAAAAGGGAAAAGAGAAGTACGGTCAGAAGTCGCGAAAGGCGTTCGAGAGGTGAGGCTTATCATTTGCCAGGAAAAGGGGAAAAAGAGGTAGGGCCGCAAAAGCTTCAGTTGCTAGAAAAAAAACGGTCTTGGGGGGAAAAGCAATGCGTACCCTTGAAAAACGTCGGGCTTCGGGGGGGCGAGGAGAGTCTTCGAAATGGAAGTGTGAAGCCGGCCCCAAGAATCGGGGTAAGTAGCCGAGAGGAATCCTCGCGCGTGATCAAGCGACCCAGAGAAGCGCACGCCAGAGGCGATGTGCAGGTGGACTGCAGGAGAATCGCAAAGTCGCGGTATAGCGAGATGCTTCCGGGGGGGAAGCTTCTACTCTGGGAAGCGACCTGAGGCGTCGACGAATTCCGGCCCTGGGGGGGCAGCTCGTGAAGAAAGGGGTCGTTTAACCAGTCGCGAAAAAAGGGGTGTGTTCTGGCCAGCCAAGGAAGGCTGTGGCGCCTTACAAGAAAGTCACGCGTCGGTCAGGAAGAAAGGGGGGGCGCGGAAAGAGTGGCAGAAGGATGGTTGATGGGTACGTGCGATACGGTGATGCACTTAATTCCGACCGAGACAGCAATCCTCGAAAGGATTCTAATCGAATTAAGTGGAGGAATCTTAGCAAAGAGGGGAGCGGACGACACAGGACAGGCAATGGCGGGTAACACCGGAAGTTTCAGGGGGGGCCTGGAGGGGATGCCACTTTTGGGAAGAGGCCTCACCAAAGAAGGATCTGCGATGAACGCAGTTTTTGGGGAGCCTACCCTGGGGCACGGTTTCTTGTTCAAAAAAAAAAAACGGGAAGGGTCTGGGCGGAGGGCCGCGGTTGGGTGAAAAAGAGGCAGAAAAAAAAAAACGCTTCGGGGGGAGGGGGCTCCGCATTCTGTGCAGCTAAAGGAAAGAACCTCCTTTAGGCCCGCAAGAAAACGTTGAAAAAACGACATTGGAGGCTGTCGTCCGGGGCTCACCTATTGCCTGAAAGGAACGTCTCAGGAGGGGACATCATGCCCGGGGGACGGAAAAAGAAAATCCTTGTGAAAAAGCTGGTTGGGGTAGGGGAAAAACGCTGGGAATCGTCAGGGTCGCCCATCCACCAAATTCGGGAAAGTGGCTTGGAGGAACGGCCAGAAACAGTGGCCTCTCGGAGTCGCTTGAGGGGGGGTCGGAGTGGAAGAGAATTGTCACGTCCACCTTTTTGGGGCAACCAGGGTCTCCGGGCAGGGTTCAAAGGGGAGTCGATCCTTAGCTTCCGCGTTCTATTCCACAAGAAAACTACCCCGTAAGAAATCATCGTCTAGTAAAGTTAAAAGAAAGAACAGTTTCAATACGCTTGTCGCAAGTCCACTTCTATCCGTAAAATAAACTCAGGGGAACCAAGGAAGACACCATCTAAATTACACCTCCTAGTAAAAGGCAACTCCACAACTTTCTACCATTCCCGCCCTGCAACTAGAAAAAAGATCATCAGAAAAGGAGCAGGGGAAGGAACCCTCGACTACAACCTTAAGCTCGCAACGGGGGGTCACTAACTCAAGGAAAGTCGTTGTCGACGTTCTTTTTGTTAAGAGGATTGGCGCAAGGGGAAAAGGGGCTATCTTGACATCGTTGGAGGGGATCCTTCATCTTGATCTATGGGGGATATCATCATTCAGGAAGCCCCGGTTTCTCTTCGGTTAAGAGAGCCAAATGATGGTCCAGAGTCCCTCTAGCGTCGGATCGGGAGCTCCGGAAGGAAGAGACGCCGGGACTAAAAGTTACTCTGGAGGGCGGGTCTTTAACCGGAGATTAGGAGGGCTGGGCGGCGAGAGAGCTGAAGTCGCTTGGGGAAAAGGAAAACCTCGCGAAGGCGTCTGCTGGCCCGGAGAGTACCTGCTTGTCAAAGGGGGAAAGATCCGACCAAAACAGGGAAACACAAGGTCGCCGGGGAGCGCTGTGTCGAGGGGGAGGTTGCAGCAAAAGGCGCCTGAGGAGGATGGACCGCTCGGGGGGAGGAGCTGCTCGTCTCGAAGAAAAAAAGCGTCTACGGCAGGCGAGCAGAATCTACGCCGTTCTAAATCAGGAAAAATGGTACAAAACAAGGGAACCTACGGCCTATGCGAGTCATTCCTCTAAAATTGATGTGCAGCGACAATAAAAAGCATTCCAAAACAAGGAAAAAAAGGAGAAGGCTGCAGTCCGAGAGACTGACGGTCTCAACAGGCACGCCGATAAAGCAAGATCACCTTTCGAAGGGACCTCTGAGGGAACTCCGAAGAATAGCCCCCCACCTAGTCAGCAATGCCCGCTTATCGAGGGGCTCCTTCCAGGGAAAAGATGGCCGCCAAGGCAGAATCCGTCAAGAAGGAAAAGAGAAGGAGGTTAGCTTAGGAATGAAAGGGGCGCGCCGAAAGGGCGCGACTTAGATTGTCGTCTCTTGAAGAAGCGGGGTGAGACCATTCTAAAAAAAAAAAACCGGAGTCCAAGAAGGGGAGCTGCAGCCAGAGACCTTCCGCGGGAGGGCGAAAGAAAACGCGGGCCGAGAAAAGCAAAAAGACACAAGGAAGAAGAAGAGGAGAGTCCTTCGTCTGGACACCTCAGCGAAGCCAAAAAAAAAACATAGATAAGAGACTGTTTGAACGCAAACATCTCGTGAAAAAAAAAGGAACGTTTCGGGTCATCGGCAGAGAGTCAGCTGGGTGTGCTGGGGAAAAGCGTAAGAAGAAAGTTGCTGATAATCGCGAGCCGACCAAAAATCTCCCCGGGGGCAAAATCGAAGGAGGCTGGCGGGAAAAGAAGGGGGAAAACTGTGGGGGAAGCGACCTCGACGTGGCGCTATCTTTGATACACGGCTCTCGTAAGACGGGGTAACAACCACCGGAAGAGACCAGCCAACCTGTGAGAAGGCGGATAGCCCGGTATTCTGCGGAAAAGGCCTCCCGGGGGAAACCGCCGGCGGGGAATTTAATGTCGAAAAGAGGAAAGAAAATCCATCACCTGTGAAATCGTAGGCTAGGGCTGCAAAATTCAGCGTCGGGGAAGAAAAAAGCGGCGTAGAGGGGGAAAGGGGGTCGTGGAGCGGGAAACCACCAATAGGAGGATAAGTGTTCCGCCGGAGAGTCACGACCCAGAAAACAAAAGTGCCGCGACGAGCTAAAAAATAAAAGGAAAAAAAAAAGTAGAGGAGAAAAGAGAGAGACGGACAGCCGGGAGCTCGGGCCACGGGGGGGGTCCTGTCGTGGGCGACGACTGTGGTCGCCCATCAGAGAGCGCGCTAAAGAGAAGCGGTTTGAGGAAAAAAGGACTGAAGCCGTTTCGAGGCAAATGCTTGCAGCCGAGGCGGACGTCATTTTAGGGGACAATGGACAAGGATAATCTAAGGATCGAAAAAAAAAGAAGAGAGGAAAATGGGCGGCTCGCAGAATACCTGTGCTATCAGAAGTCGTACTTGTTGGAAGAGGGAGGCGGGTGGGTGTTGATCTGTGAAAACTATAGCAGAAAAAGGGGATTGGGTGAGGGGGGGGGGGGGGGGGGGGGGGGGGGGGGCGGGGGGGGGGGGCGGGGGCGGGGAGGGGGGGGGGGGGGAGGGGGGGGGGGGGGGAAAGAGGAGGGGGGGGGGGGGGCGTGGCGGGGTGAGGGGGGGGGGCGGGGGTGTGGGGGGGGTGGGGTGCCCGGGATCGGGGAAGGGGGGGGTGGGGGGGGGGGGGGGGGGGGCTGGTCGGGGGGGGGGGGGGGGTTGTCGGGTGCGGGAAGCCTAAAGGGTGGGTGGGCGGGGGGGGGGAAGAGGGGGGGGGTGGGGGGGGGGGGGGGAGGGGGGGGGGGGGTGGGGGCAAAAGGGGGGGGGGGGGGGGGGCTGGGCGTGTAGATGGAAAATGGGGGGGGGTGGAGGTAGAGTCTGATAGAAAAGAAAAACTGAGGGTCTTACGCATAGGAAGAACACTCTATCTCCCTATATTCTCTCTGCAGCTGGAATCTCCAGGAAAAATCAAAAAAACGTAGACAAGGGGAGTCTAAACTCGTCAAAAAGAAAAGCCTTCTGTTGAAAAAGGAAGTTCCTCTAACAGAGGATAGTCAATGTTCATATTTCTTCTCTGAAATAGTAATCCTCGATCTCCTCTGAAAAGAACGTCCATGCGCGGACTTCATCTCTACTGAGGGTCATTGGGGACTTAACGTCCCCGTTCTGTCTCTTTTACAAAAGCTCGTGCCAAAGCCGCAGCTAAACGTCGCGGGATCGGCAACATTCGAAGAGAACGATCACCTAGGGCCTGTCGTCGGCATCGGGAATTCCTTAACTCGCGCAGCACTCTTGGAAGGAAAAGAGGTCCAGCGGAAGGGCGGCTGAATGTAGGAAAGGGTCTGGAGAAAGGTGCTCTTCTAGGATCTGCTGCCTGGGAACAGCATTACTTCAAGGAGACGCCCTTCGAGAGGTTGTCGGCTCCGGGAGGGGGCCTTGAGGAGAGCTTACGGAACTGAAAAGAAAAGCCACGCTGGCCGGAAGCGCAGGTGCGTCGTCATTTCTAGCGACTCTTCGTCATGAAGCACGGTTATAGGATTATGCCTACCGCAGGAAGGCCGCGAAAAAAGGGAATGCGGTCCGAGGAAAAGCAGCTCCTGTCGTGGCACTATGGTCCCCTCAAGGGCCGACCAGCTCGCGGCGAAATCGAGGCTCGGCGTCGAGGGTGGAGTCTCGTCGAGGGGAAAAGACCCGCCGAAATGAGAAGCCTCCCTCGACGATAAAGAAGCGGCTGTCGTAGAAAGGCCGCCCAGCCCGACCTCCGCCAGGGGGTCAGTCCATCCTCTCCTCCAGAGGAAAGGCGGACGGGGAGGCGCCACTCAAGCACGCAGAGGGAAGAGGGGGAGCTACACCCGAAGGAGGGGAGGAAAAGCCCGTTGAATGAGGCTGACTCAAACGCATTCTTCCAAAGACCTCACCGGGTTCGAAAGATCTAAAAAGTGGGGATGGAAAAAAGGTTCTCCAACGACCGGTTCGTCGGAGGAAAATCGATCTGGTGAGAAGAATGCGGCGGGGAAAGGAAAGTGAGGGGTTGCTAAGGAGGGCAGCTACCGGGGGGGAATTTCGTGAAAGGCTGTTGTTCAGAACCAAAGAGAGGGTCTCCACTTGGAGTTTGAAGAAAGTAGGGAGAAAAAAGTCTTGCAGGTTGCGGTATCCGGGGGCTTTCGCAGAAGTCTAGAAGGCGCTGAAGGAGGGGCCAAAGGCCCTGAGGCGAAGGTATCTCCTAACCCGCTCACGCAAGACGATTTCGCGAAAAACCGGTCCCAAATTCAGCAAATCCAAAAAAAAATGCTAGCAAAAAGGCTCTTTCCGGAGGGGTCATGACTCCAATTCGCGCCGCAAAAAGAGGAAGATTTGAGGGAAAAAAAGCGAAAAACCGCGACCCAAGCAAAGTGGTCAACAAGTACGGCGTCCATTTGGGAAGGGGGAAGGGGGGTCCGAAGACGTCTAGACGGGGGGCGGGGGAGGGTTCGCCGGGAAAAAGGAGCCGCGCCAATGGTCGTGGGTCAACTCCTCCTTCTGGGGGAATTACCTCCTAGAAGCCATGGGACGAGACACGGGGCTTAGCCTGAAAAATCTGTCCGCGGGAGGGGGGGGAAGGAAGCTGGAAGAAAAAAAAGGCCTCCGACAGTCACGGTTCGGTGTGGCGAAAAAAACAGTCCCTAAGGTGAATCAAAACTCGGAAGCTCGGGGCGCTCCTTGCTTGTAACTCTCATGGGTCGGGAGGAACCCCCGTGCCTACAAGAGAAAAAAACACCCGGAACTATAGGGAATCCCCGGGTTTTGAGAAACGATGTGGAAGAAGGGGGAAGAATCGCCTAGTAGGTGACGTGCACTTAATGGAGGCTACTCGGGGCAGGGCTGCTGTCTCGCGGAAAAGTAGTTCAAGGTCACCTTAATGAGGCTGATAGAGAAAAGTGCAACGAACAACGGACAGGCGCCAACGCTGGCTGTCATGACCACGGACCTCCCTGGCTGAAGGCAAAGTCCTCCTGTGGCCGAACAAAAAGAGCGCGAGGGGTTCCGCCCACAGTAAAAAAAATGCCCGGGAAGGGGGAAGTCTTCCTAAGGAAGCGCTTACGAAGATCGCAGGCCCGGTCACCGGCCGGCTTCCGCATCTACGGAAGTGCGCTCAAAAACAAGAAGCAAACTGCACTATCCGGAAGGGCTTTCGCGAGAGGGAACTCTAGTGATATTCCGGAGGGGAGACTCGGAGGCAGGGCAGATGCGCTGGGGGAAGGCGCTTCCACTGGGAAAGATATCGCGAGAAGGAAACTTGTCAGGGAGAGGTGGGCTTTCCTGAACAAGACAGCCAAGGGGCTTCCGAGAAGGGCGAAGAAAATGAAATCGCGTGAAAGGAACTACGCCGCAAGCCAAGACGGAAACCTATCCCCAGAACGCGACAGTGGGACCGAAACAACAAAAAGAAAAAAGAGAGAGATACGGGTCGGCGACGCGAAAGCGTTCAGGCTCTTGCGGAGACAAAATGGGTCGCCGCTCGGCAGGAAGCAGAAGGGCGAGGCAGAGCTTCATTTTGAGAAAAAAAAAGCCATGGGGTCAGGACCGCCTCACACTTCGGAAGTTCCCCCAGGGGGATTCTGCCTTGAAGGGGTAGGCGTCACAGCGTGGGAAGGGAAGTGGAAGCCGAAGGACGATCGGGGGGAAGAGAATTTAGCCGCAGGCATTCAGCGCGGGGATCTTCGGCGCAAGAAGCAGCCTTCCCCTATGATGACATGTGTGAGTGGGTCGGTACTGGGGGAAACTTAGAGGGGGGAAAAAAGATTCGGAAGGGGACGCTTGCCGAAGGGAGATATTCGTTCAATTCCAGGAGAAAAGAAAGATTCTACGATTCCTCGCGAAAAGGAATGCAGAGGGTATTCCTCCCTTGGGATCGGTGGGGGGCCAGACCAAAGGAAGTCCTGGGCTCCGGACAGGGGAAAGTTCGCGTCGGGGAAAGACGGGGTAGGACTTTTTCTTGGAAAAAGAGGTTGCTGATGCAAGGAAGGGGTGACATTGCAATGAAAGTCGCTACCTCTAGACCCTCCGAAAAACGAGTAGTCCGAAGAGTGCCATGTCAGCAGAATCTAAGGCAAGGAATCGCGGAAGAAAAAGAGACTAGGCGACGGAGTAGAAACCAGGGCTATAGATTGAGGGTACTTTTTTTTGAGGGGGGAAACATGTGAACGACCACCACGAAGAAAAAAGGATCGAGATGAAAAAAGTTTTTTGAGGCAAGAAAAATGTTGCCGGTTCTTGTGGGCGCAAACAAAAACGGGAAGGGTCCTGGCGGCCCGGGGGTGGAGGCCCTAGTCCAGAGGGGAACGCGAGGAAAGTTTGTCTGGGGGAAGCCGCCAGGCTTGCGAAGAGGAGAGATCCAGCGAGGAGTTCATTATCCAGAAAAAAAAAAAAAAAAGGCAGTGGAAAAGGGAAATTGGGACGCGGGGAGCAGGAGAAAGGCCCCTAGAAACGAAAGCTTATAACGAAAAAAAGGGCCGTGACCATAAAATGTGCAGAACGACAGCCACCGGACCTCATAGGAGCGGGGATCAAGGAAGGGAATCAGAAAATGAAAAGCCCCCTTCATGGGATGAAGTCGGCTTGCTTGGAGGCGGGACTGAAGAGGACGGGAGAACCCAGTGGAAGATGCAGGTCCCGACGTAAAGTGGGCCCTGTTTGGAGCGCCCTCTCGGCACTTCTTCGAAAAAGGGGGGGGGCGGATATTAGAGGCGGGAAAAGGAGGAAAAAATGTCCTACGCACGGTCATCGCGATGAGGGAAGATCCGTCTCAATTTTAAAGAGCTCCCTCTACATGGGGGAAAGGCCTTTCTCAAATCCTGCCTTTAAGAAATGAGCGACGACAAAAAAAAAAAAGGAGACGGAAAAGCCTCGTTCCCGAAGGGATCGCCACCAAGACTACCCTGAAAAACTTACGCAACTCTTGAACATCTACCGTAAAGAAGAGATCTTCGACAAAAGAGAGTTCCGAACAAACGAATAGGGCGCAACTGACTTGGCAAGAAAACCCTTCTTCGCCTGATCCTTGGAGAGGTCGCCCCTCTGGGGGGAGAACAAGCTTCCGAAAAGGCAAGTCAGTTTCATCCACCGGGGAAGGGGCGGTTCGCCGACCTGGGGGGGGTGTCCGCCGCATCGCTGCTCAGGGGAGGTAAAGGGAGGGAGGTCCGAGGTCAACTACTACGAAAGGGAGTCTCGTAGGAGATCTCTGCGGGAGGTAGGTCTGGGCTTGCGTCTCTCTGAAAAGACGGGAATTATCGAAGGAAGCCAAGGGTTGGCCGGGAGGGGGCCCAGTCGGCCTGGAAGGGTCCTCGACTAGCCTAAAAATATACTAGCTGGCGCGGGGATGGCTTTTGGGAAGTATCGAGCGGATGTCTCTTCTGGGGAACAGTTGCATCCACTAAAAGCGCTTCTAGGCTGATGGACGCATCAGGGGCGATTTCTTCAGGCGGAGGAGGAGGATAAATCTACGTCCTTTCCTCAATGAGGGTAAGCCTCTGAAAGCGACCTGAAGACGCCGTCGTCAGACGCGTGGCTCGTGAAGGGGGAGCCTCCGATCTCGGGCATCGAAAAAGCCGGAAGAGGATCAAATCTTCTATTGAATCTCCTAATAGGAATTCTTTTCTCAAGTGCCAATCGCTCAAGAGTTCAAGAATGCTACCTCATAGGAGGAAGCACTCCGCGTCCTCTAAGCTCATTCCCAGGGGGGGTCGCTGACGGCAGCTATTCTGCCATGCAAAAGGGGGATACGTAAAGACTGGCTCTCCTAGATTGGCGTGAGCT
>Ga0179593_1519049_pt1 | contig 19215 bp, 12 predicted proteins | sample CZODoug2_1_08_16_FD_185931 | JGI IMG/M metagenome (GOLD analysis project Ga0179593, IMG submission 185931) | Vadose zone soil fungal communities from Angelo Coast Range Reserve, California, USA - CZODoug2_1_08_16fungal (PacBio error correction) | ecosystem: Environmental > Terrestrial > Soil >...
AGGAGTGGACTATCAGGGGGACTTCTCTAATGGAAACGGAAGACTTACGTCCAAGCTAGTAATTTAAGTTCGACTGCTGGAGGTGCCGACCCATATCCTCGGAATGGATCAGGGTAAGATGAAGGATGGGGCTAGGCTGAGAGACCTTCATGAATCTATTTTGCAGGGAAAAAGGGAGGGCCACGGGAGGCACCTAAAGCGCAAAAAGTACCAGAAATCTCGCAAAAAACAATTGAGAAGTGCGCGATGACATTCGGGTGAGGGGCAATTCATCGACAGGCGAAAAAAGGGGTGGGGTCCGACGGGGCGGGGGGGCTTGTTTTCGCAGGAGGGGAATCACCAGGGGGGTGCGGGGTGACTACCCTTTGTTACTAAGTTGCCCTTCAGGAGGGTAGCAAGATTCGCGGAGCAGCAGGGGAAAGAAAAACATTCCTCTCTATAGGAATTCATTCTCCGAGCAGCGATCACGGGAAAAGGAGAAGTTGTACTAAACTCCACGCGCGAAACAAACCCGGGAGGGGGGGGAACTTGACAAAAGAAATTAATATTAGGAAGAGCGGTGCGAGGAAAATGGGATGAGGTTCAGAAACCTTTATGGCTGAGGGATGGAGTTTCTCTCGAACGGCTTAGAGAGCCGGCAAGACTACCTCCCCCAGTCGAGGAAGTCCAATTAGGCAGTCAGTTGTACAAAAAGCAAGGTCCCGGGTGATATGTTTCGGCTCAAACGGATCTGTCATAAGAAAGGATGACGGATCGGCCAGAAAAAGGGGAAGATCCCTGAGGCTCTCTGTAGAAAAAAGAATGCCGTCACAGGGGTATCGGAAGTAATAGGGGGACACTCTCGACGACGGAAGAGGTAGAACCACTTCAAGAATCAAAAATCTTGGGGCGGGGAACGGTTCAAGGACTAGAGTTAAAAGTTGGGTTGAAACCTTCCCGCCAAAAAATAAAGGGACGAAAATCAGAGGACAGTAAGCCACTTCAGGAGACTGTGCCGGAAGGCGAAGCAGGTACTCGAGTCGCTCGGGAGGTTGAATGAAGGGCTTGCGTCGAAAGCACGAGCCGTCAGAGAACCCCGGGACGGAAATTCCAGCGACACGTACACCACAAAGCAGAAACAAATCATCAAGAATTAAGGTTAAAACCTGCGAGGGGATCAGCCCAAAGGGGCGGCAGGGGGGGTTGGTCTGTCTACTTCGCAAAGCCTAAAGTCCTCGGGTACAACGGTCACTTTAGGAGAGTCTCTACGAAACCCTACCTTTATTATTCCACCTGTAGAATGGGTTCCTTTGAAAGAATCCGTTCTGGGTGCGTTAGTCTAGACCTCGTGGGCCATTTCCCGGGGAAGGTTGGGGGATTAGGTCGCATAAGAATCTGGGGGGGAGGGATATAACAAAATTCTAGGCAAAACGAAAAGTCAGAAGGGCGGGGAGGAACCGAAGAAAAAAAAAGGGGCACGGGGAGTCAAAAGAAAAAAGTCGGCTAGCGAAGGGAGGGTTCAGTTCAAGGAAAGGGAACATTCTTTCCCAAGGGAACCTGTTTCGTCGTTGGGCGATATAAGAGGGGTTTAGAAGGGAGAATCTCTGCGATTCCTAAAGAAAAGTAAGAATTCTATCAGGAGAATTGATGAAGGTCATCTTATACAGAAATGAACTTGCGGGAATCTCCGGGACTGGTAAAGAATTCGGGGTTCAGGATCATCGATTTGACATGGAAAAACGATTCCCGAAGAAAAGGGAAAGAGACACAGGGAACCGCCGGGGAGGGAAACAACCCAGGTCCAAAAAAACAAGATTTCCGAAAAAAAGGGTTGGGGTTGAAAAGAAAAGCCGATTTGGGGGGAAAAAACAATGCTGACGGCAAAAAAAAAAAAATGCGGTAGAGGAAACTAAGGGGACGCAACGCGACTTTGCGGCACAGGTTCTATGAAAAACTCAAAAAACTAGCTGGGGGGCTTAGGGGGAAAGAAGCAGCAGGGCCTTTTCGGAACGACTCACACTCCTTGTCTAAATGAGGGTGGCGCAAAACAACATCTCCAGAACGCCTAAAGAAAATGAAGACGAACACTAGGTGGGATCTCAAAAGAAAGAATCACAAAGACGGGAGGAAATCAAGTGGCCATGAAGATTAGGCACCAGGTAAAAAAGGGGGGTGGATCTCTCGGCCGAGGGGGTGTGTGATCCCTTCCATAAGCAGGAAAATGCGTCGAAAGGGGTGGGTCCCCTGGGGGAACCAACGCCGCGAGATCCAGAAGTCAGTCGCAAACTTTACCAAATCCTACGGGCTGAATAAGCAAGGTTGGACCTAAGCTTAGCCGAAGTTCCTAGCGGTTCCGCCTCCCGGGGGGCGAAAACAGGGCCGTTCAACTCGGGTTGTTATAGTCGGGGAGAGCGTCTCTCGGGACGGGCTAGGCGAGTGGAAAAGGAACTGCAGAAAAGTCGTCCCGCTCATAAATTGCTCCATTCTGATGAAGGAAGGGACCTAGACGTGGTCTATCGGGAAAAAGGGTTAATACCCGGCTTCGGGGGGGGGAAGGGGTTAAGAAAAACCGAAAAGCCCTAAAAATTCGTCCCGAGGCCTGAAACTGAAATGCCTTCAGGAGGCGGAGTCTACCTGGAGGGGAGCGAACTTCTATAGAGAAGGTACTCAATGTCCTGCAGGGGGTCAGGGTGTAGGCGGGACTCCTTACCTGTCTGAGGGGGAGCTCCTTGGACTTCAAGGGGCAGTGGAGTCAGAAACAGAGGATCTATTCCTTGGAGAGCTTTCGACTGGCGAGGAAGTGGGCGGCGGTCGAAAAGCAAGTGTCGGAAAAAGCAGCGATGTCGAAACTGAAAGCTAAGTCAAGAGAAGGACCTCGGGGAGCGCGGATCACGGAGGAAGTGTCGTCCGGACCTTCAGACATCCGGAGACAAAACGTCCACCTGTAAAACATGAGGCATCCATGAACGAAGGGAGGCTTGGGCAGAGAAAACGAGACGGGACTTTAATCGAACGACATCGCCCGTCCAGGAAAGGATAGTCGTATAGAAGCTCCTTCATCCGCAATGCCGAGGCACGGCCCCGGCAAGCCGGTGAGAAAAGGGGCTTACTGGAAAAGGAGACATGGGGGGGAAGAAGGCGGGATCATCTTAAATGATAGGACCGTCGCGTAGGGTAGGTTAGGGACATAAGGAAGAATGTCCTCTTAGTTTGATCGAATAGAAAAACGGAGGGATCACAAAGAGGAACCCTCTCCTATAAACCTGGGGGACTGAGGGAACTCAACCTCGGAAGGTGGGCCGGGTTCGGAAGGCAGCATCTCTTATGTTAACAGGACAGGAGGGTCGGTCACCGGGGGATCCGAAAACTAGGAGGGGTAAGATTCAAAATACCACACCGACTCTTCAGAAACGGTGCTTTAACCGGATCTGCATGAGTTCCGGGGGGCGGGGTGCTTTTCGCCGGACGGGGATCGGTATCGGGACGGGATGGTCACTAGAAAGAGGGGAACTGAAAACAGGGATAAAACCTGAGGCAAGGGGGGGGACCTTCCGAAGGAAAAAATTGCAAACAGACGAAAAGGGGGAATGCAAGCAACTTTACCCTATTAGGATGACAGGCATCAGTTCGACGGAACGGGTCTAAAAAGGCCTCACTTCCGCGGAAAATTCAACCTTTCAACGAGGGTCTTCGGGGAAGGGGAGTGTAAGGCCTTTTTACTTACAGTCTCTTACGTGAGGGGTAATTTTTTGCTTTCTGACGATCAGCTAGAAGGGGGACGCGGGGGTCTTGTCTACACTGTGGGCAGCCGAGACCTCTCCCTGAACGCGACATTTCGGATGAACTCATTTTATTTCGTTAGGGGAGCACATTCTAAGGGCGTCGTCGGAAAGTCTCGAAGGAATCATCGAACGGAAAAGTAACCTTAGTTAGCCCAGAGGTACGGGAAGACCCTGCCGAGGCGATCGGGAGGAGGCGGTCAAGTAAAACGGCAAGAAGGCAAAGCACGAAAAGCGGAGAAGTCGGGCGAAAAAAGACAGGGGAACAGTGGAAGTTAAAAACGAAGAAGTTGCGGCGGCGGGGAAGGGCAAGAAGGCTCTGAGGACGTGGAAACTAGTCTATCTTGAACGAGCTGGGGCCGTCTCTTACACTATAACCTTACCCTATAAGAACTATCCGATCGCCCCCGTTTCCGCAAAAAATCAAAGGGGGGAGAGATGACCTGTTGGGCTAGGGGATAGAGGTCCTCCTACTGGGACCTAGACCGTCTTTGGTGAAGGAAAGGTCGCTGGTTCGAAGAAAAATTCTGAGAGGAGGGCCTTTCTGGGACTCCCGACAGAGACACCCTACCCGAAATGAAACGTAAAGATACGTGAAAGCCATTCCACAACGACGACTACAGGAAAAAGCGGTTTCGATGAGGTTGGGCAGAACCACGGGTCAAAGGCCGTCTTCCCGCCAGTTTGAATACCGAATAAAACAAGGAAAGGGCTCGGGGGAACCCGAAGTCTTATTCGGGAAAGTGGACATTGCCCATATGAGAGCAAGGGAGATTCAACTGAACCGGAAGCGCGGGCCGCCCTCCGAAAAGTGGACCAAAAAAACAAACCGGAGCTCTGTCTCGAAAAGTTCTTAGGGGGAATTAACCCTTCCTTTCGAGTACCTCGCGTCCTGAAAAAGAGCAACGAAGGACGAGAAAGTCAAATCATCAGAAGAAGTGCAAAAGAACCAGACAAGATCCTAAAAAAAAGAGGAGGGGGAAGGGGGACTGCCTTGCAAAAGGACATGCTGGGCTCGGACAGTTCAAGACTTTCTACTGCGTGGTTCCCAGTGATTCGACAAGGCAATTCAGCGAAATTCACTAGACGGCCTGGCGACTCAAGATGTGGTACCTCCGGAGTCTCTCTCGGACTGGAGTCAGTCTCTCAAACTCGCTTTTCTTCTCTCCAGCTGTTTGAATTGCTAAAAAAGCGTCCCTGAACCAACTTGGAACTGGCACAAAGAATCTTCAAGAGGACATGCTGCCAAGTTGATCAAGGGAGGGTCGGTGGCGGACGGGGACAGTTCTCAATCGCCACACAACACCCAGGGAAGAAGAGAGAGATGGTTAAGAAGACAATTGCAGCAACCCTCCGGCGTATTCACCGGGGAGAGAATGGCATCTAACTTAATACGAGAAAGGGGTTTTAAAGGGAGAGGGGCGAGTATCCGTGTCCTCAGAAAGGTATCTCCGACAAGTCAGAAAGTCAATCTCTGGAGAAAACGTCTGAAATAAAAGGAAAAAGTTCATTAGATGTTACTATCCGACTAGTTGTGAAGGGATCAACTTCTCTTAAAGAGAATCAAGAGTAGGAATTGGTTACGAAGGAAAATCGAGACTTAGTGTAATAGGGATTGGGGAGGAGCTTTATTATGCTACGGAGTTTACGGAGGCATTAGCTATGGCTTAAATACTTCCAGTGACAAGACGGCCAAAGGACCATTGTCTGGTTACATTGGTCATTGAACTTCTTCGGCTGGAGACGGGTCCTTATGTAAAAAATTGACAAAGTAATGAACTTTGCATCTGGGAAAATGCCACGAGACAGCATAATCCGTAAGGTGACAGGAAAATCGGGCTAGGGGTATTCAAAAGGTTAACGCTTTGGGAAAGACGACGCTCTTTGGTGCAGTTGGGGCAAAATAGAAGCGAATGGCTCGGGGGGCTCCTGCGGTATATGGTTTCAATGATTTACTTCCCTTCTACTTTAGGTAAAGGTTTTGACAGGTGGCGGCTTTATGGTAGTGAGTGCCGAAACAGAAACCCATCCGAGCCGACAAAAGCAGTCGCTGAAATGGACGGGTGATGACTGAAACCATGTGTAACTCGAACAAAGGGAGAAAAAAAGAAAACGTGCCAACTGCGACGGTTCCAAAGGAGTGAATACTGGTCTTAAATATAGAGATTTGAACGGGGTGTCCGTCATCGAGGAAGCGTTTAAGGATCGACAGACATCACCATGTATAGGAATCTATCAACGAACCTACGCGCAAAGTGCCTTGTCGCCAAGGATAAAATCTCTTAGTAGGGTACCTATTGCTTTACGCTGGGTAAGGACTCAGTGTAGTGAGGCTACATCCCAGAGATAGGGGTACAGTGACCCGGACAGGAGAGATAGATACGATCCCGTCGACTTAGTTGGCTATATCGAAACGCAATCCGGTGCTCCGAAGTAGAAGAAGAAATTTGGACAGTGGAACTTCCGGGGCCGCCCGCGGCTGCAATGTTCCTTGCCGCTCCTTAAAGGGTGCCCTCCCGCGTCCCGTTTTTCATACCACTTGTGTTGGGGGCCTATGTTTGGGAGGGATATGAGAGGTTAGTGTTGGGTGGGGCCCTGGCCCATCCCCCGTCGACACGTCCGCAGTTCACAGTAACTTCCCTAACGTGCCCTTAGCCAGTTCGAGCACACCGAAACCTTCCTAGTCACACTCATCAAATGGGTCATCCCTCGCATAGGTAACTTGATTCAAGGTCAAATCCGTCATTGTACGGGGTTGGGTCCAGGCTTATGCTGGTGATCCAATATCAGTCTTCATCACTGGATGAAGCCTACAGCTCTGTACTGACTATAGTTCGGGATACCAACCGAAAGGCTCTGGTGTTAAATCAGTAAACGTACGGCGGAGGGGAAATGTCTGTGTAGACCATTGGAAACGTATGATCAGGATTTATTCTAGAACTCACGTCAGGAGGCAGTGACTCGGTCATCAGTGTTATGACGAAAACTTAGAAGCTTTGAATTTCCAGATGGACGGTTATAAAGAGAGCTGTTGGCGAGTCTATGCCTCTCGGCGCTAACGCGGCGGGGGCACGGCATTTCTGGCCAAAATAGCAGAACTCGCAGCCGCGGCCATTAGCTGACGAGAGCTCGGAGAAAATAAGGGGTCCTATCTTGCCATTATACAGGACTGTGGAGCAGGGGCCTCAAGAGAAAAGGGGCGATGAAAGGAGGAGACGCCGCGGAAGGCAGGAGGAGCCATGGTATTACATAGGAAAAATTAGGGGGAGGAAAAGTCATACCGTAGAACAAGATGTCGGAAAGCTGTGCAGCAGGGGTGTATGTCTTCTATTACCTCTTGTAGTTCTGAAAAAGGCCTAAGGACGCGACAGAAGAATGAGGGGGTCCCGGGGGCATCGTCCCGTCAGTGGTGAGGCAAGAAGGTGGCCAGCACTTATCTTCGCGTGCCCGAGTTCTTCAATGAAACGCTGACAGGATGTGAGGGACTTGTCGCCCCCAGGATGTACAAAGCATCACACCCAGGGTACTAGGTACGTCCCAGAGTCAAAGCCGGCGATGGGGGAGGAAACCTATCCCGGGAGGAAGCCATAAGTCGACGCATCCGGAAGGACTCCAATGAGGAGTAGACCTTACTGTAAAAGAGGCACGGATATTTTCAGGGGGGGACGCTAACTACGGGACTCCAGGGGATGAACAGCCTATCTCGCGCGACTTTTAGAACCACTTCATCGGAAAAAAAAGGTCGCGAGCTCCTTTAAAGAAGAGCTCCTGAGGCGCATCTACCACCGCCGCGGCCTCGCGCCGATGAGGGCTACCCCCGGACTCGGGAATCTACCGGATGACATTCATACAAGGGAGAGCAAGTCGATCTCGGACGCGGTTTTAAAGGGGGGGAAAAAAGAGGAGAATCAAGTGACATGGGCTTAACGCCTTCCTACTGGAAAAGAATCCGGCCGAGCGATGCCCGGCACGCTAAGGTGGAACGGAGAAATTTGCCACTGAGTTAAAGAAAGATAGCTTCAGAACCTTGGAATTCTCATAGGCTCTTTTCTGGCGTAGGTAGCTTCGCTTTGGGCCGAGAAACTGCATACGAAGGTCTTCTCGTCCGAAGGCTACGAGGGAAGGACCGTCTCTCTGGCTGGGAGGTTATCCGTCAAGTCCGAAAATCCTTTAAGCGTTCACGCCGATCTTGAGCCGTGTTAAGTTAACACTTTGAACATAAGGGCATACTCTCATAAAGCGTCAGTCAACCGTTTTGGGGGGAGAAATTTAAACGGCCTTTTTCGGAGTCTCGGGAGATTCGAAAACGGATGTAATCACGGAGACAACGGGGGGATTACAAGATACGGAGAGATCGGGGAAAGGGTCGCTGCACCCCCGGAAAAAACGCGTTGTCCAGTAGGAACTGAGCTGATCGCGTCGGCCGCGCAGTCGGAGCCTCATCGAGGGCCAGATTGCCCAAAGGCAAAGACTCGTCTGAAGGGGGGGTACACGGTAGCACTGTGAAGTCCAAATCAAGTCGTAAAAGCCAAGTAGCGTGCTCCCAGTAGAGGTCTCGACAGGCTCAATTTTCCGGTGTCGTTACTACCAGTTATCTGCAAGCATTGAACAGGGGCTATGTTCTACTTCGAATGAATACCTGGAAAGGACTTTAAAGAAAAGGATCGGCTAAATAAAGGAGAATTCAACTGGGACTTAAGAACAATAACTGTAGATCGCTGGGTAGCATGGCTCGCTACTAAGTCAGTCGCGGTCTATCGAATCATGTTTATCTAGCTGAAAGTTCTGCGTTGGTTGTGTGTTTCAACGGGGTGTGGGTGTTTTGGCTTTGCGGTCCTATTGGTCGACTGCAGGGCAAAAAAGCGCGCATCAAGTATCAACTAAGGGGGAGCTCATTCCGCCAAGAGGGCATCGGCGCTGACGATGATTTTAGTCGTTCTTCTTTATTACCGGTCCGGGTCCCAAGGAATCCAAAGCATAGTGGATCCTAAGCTTTAGCTCAAGGCGGCGCCTTTGAGATCCAGTGACCCTTCTGCGGTCAAGCGCTTGACTCTCTTATGCGCCGGTCGTGCGAGTCATGTCCGGGTCAGGGGGGGGTTGGGGGGGTCGGTAGGGGTCTCTTCGCGGGAACCTTAGGGGTGTGCTTCCGGATACTTCTGTCTTTCTCATTACAGTGAAGGGGTGGGGGGTTGGTAGCAAAGAGGATGGCCAATCAGTCGTCCGCTGGGCGGTACGTGGCTTTTTGACCCCTTCGCTGGACTCTTCATATGGGGGGTGTTCTTCCTCGATGGGGAAAGGAGAGGTTTCTCAGCGAAGTCATTAAGTGATGTAATTACTTAGAGGAAATCATGTCGGGTAAGTTCAGGTTCCAGTTCATAAAAGTTAATAAAGAAAAACTCAATCGGGCAGGTACTTAAGCCACAGGGGAGACGTAACTCAGAAAGTTCATCAGGACACAAGTTTGGTTTGTTTTCTCTTTTTTGGGCGATTGGCTCCCCCCGTTTTCTTCGGTGTCGTCGTCTGGGGGATTAGGGATTGAATCCGTAAGATAGAGTCAACGTTCAGGGAGACTTCTCCGCGCGAGCTTGAAAAGCTCTTGGCAGAGTATAAAACAACCAGGGAAAAACGCATGGTAAATGCAGCTGCAGAACGCAAGCATTTCTGCAACTAGAGTCGCACTGGCACTATGAATGGGGGGGGGGCCCAGCAGCAGAAAAATCGAAAGTCCTAATTGGTGGACGGAGGTGGGGAGGCCGTACCGGAAGTCCGGGCCACGAAAGAGGGAATTGCAAGAGATCTCGAAGCCGAAAGAATAACCACGGGGTAAGCACCATCCAGGAGTAACAAGACCGTCTTCAGAAGCATGTTCGGAAGCCGTCATTCGAGACGGTCTAAATGCAAGGGGATGGACTGAGGTAGGTCCGGAATATCCTCCCAACGCATCGGCGTCAAAGCACAAACAAAGAAAGGATTAGGGAAAAAAGAAAGAGAGAAAGCGGCTCTACGATATGGGGGCTCGGGAACTGAAATACCGGGTGACTTCGGGGGTCCAAGTTAACGTGAATAGTTCGAAAAAGGAGAGGCGCGGAAACCATCATCTGCTGGACTCTTAATGGATGGGGATGGTGCGGCGGGGCGGTGGTCAAGGAGTGAGTAGCTGAGTGAATAGGGGGGTTTTCAATGCCAGGATGAGCCGGGCTCAACGCTATAACCCGCCCAGATAGCCAAACGTCCCGCGGGGGATGAGACGGTTCGGGATGGCGGGGATGAAGGAAAGGGGAGCTTCGAAGGGGGCCGAACACGTGGTGACTGGGAAAAGCTGGCAGACATTGTCCAAGGCGAAATACCCTTAAAGTGCAGCGCGGGGAAGGCCGGGAATCCAGGGGGGGGCTCCGAACTTAGCGGGCCCGGCATAAGCCAGAAGCATAAAGCCGCAAACCTTTGGTCAGTATTGTTGCAAAAAAAAACAAAACAACCCCCCCCGTCAGGAGGAAAATTCTCGGTATCTCGCGGTGGACTTATGCGGGTCGGTATCAGTAATGAAAAATGGTATTAAGGATAAGAACTGGCGGAACTGCTGCTATGGAAAGGAGACTAATCACTAGACAGAAACATACGATACAAATGGCTGGGAACGTTCCCCGACCAATGTACCAAGTCTCTTTGGGATCGCAACCTATTTCCCTGGGATAAAACATCATAGCTTCTGACAAAACTGCCCGCACCTCTCGTCAATAATCTCCACCTTTAGGAAAGTGGGGGGATCTTTCCGCACTAGCAGGAAAGCAATGCCATCTTTAAAAACATCGCCGGAGCGTGAGAACGATGAAAATGAATCGGTTGCCTGTGTTGTTTGCAGGGCTTACGGAAAAATAAAACGAAAAGAAGCAGAACGAAGGGCTCTGGCCGGGAATCAGGCGGGTAAATCCCACTCGCTCGGGGGACCGGTGTCGCTGGCGGACTCCCCTCCTTCAGATCACCCGATTAAAGGCTCTCCCACAACCCCAGAAGAGCCTCATATTCACTTAACGAGTCTCTCCCTTAGACCGGTCCCCTAGGGGGGATGTTAATAGTCGCAAGCACCATTGCTCGAGGAAGACCTCTTCCAATAATGTGCGACCTGTGCGACGTGAGGGGGGATATAAATCCGGGGGGGGTGGGCCGAAATCTGACATTATAGGCCATTTCGGAGTAACCTGTAGTCTCTATATATGAAGGAGGAGGCTATCACTGTATCCGCCGCTTCCCCTCTCAGTCTTTCTGCTCTAAGACGGTCGACTGGAGATACAGGTCGGGCGGGACGTCTTGAGAGGAACATTCTGGAGCACGAGGGCAAGCGGTCACGTGGGGGAGAAATTCCTTCATGGGGGAAATAGTAGTCTCGGACGGAGCTGGGACCGAGAAGCTCAGGTAAGACTGAAAAATTTCTGGTAGTAAATAGGAACCTAGTACACAGTTCTAGGTCCGGGGAGGGACTTTAAAGAAGATGTGTAACTCAATTTCGTGGTGGAGTGAGTTCCCAGAGGTGGATACCTCTCAGGACCTGGGACTCGAGCACGGACCGGAAGCACGCAGGCATATTGTAAAAAAGTTTTGTATAAGGCAATGAATTCCGAGGGTTGGAATTTGACGGAAGCCGGCGGCCACCGCGTTGCGGAGGAGTGCCCTTCCCGTGAAAGATGAAGTCTATGGCAACACTAGAAGCAGCAAACAAGGCGAGGTAGCGGGGCTCTCTCTTATAGGTGCAGTAAGGGCTACGAGAAATCCTCTGCTCGGTTTCTCCCCGGAAGCAACCCGCAGAAGTTCTAATGCGGAAACCGCGCTGGTGGAAGATAATCCCTACGCGGATCTGTGGAACTGGAAGGGGGGAAGGCGCATCCGGATGCGGTAATATCTGACGGGTGTGCAGGCCTGTCAGGAGCAGGGGGGGGGGGGGTCTCCTGGAACGTCTTCATGGTTTGTCCCATTTTGGAAAACCCACGACAGGCTCTAGGACGAAGTTTACCATCTCCGCGTGGTCGGGATAAGAGTCCTCTAAATGGATACTCCGGGGAAAGCTGACAGGGGGTATTTACTTCGTGTACGCCTTTAAACGGTCTTATCAGCGCCGAACTGCTTGAGGCTGGTCAGATCCAGGTCATCCTCCGTCTCCCGGTAAGGAGGGTGCCTCCAGGGAAAGAATCACCGAGCCCCTCTATCAGAGACCGGAAATGAAGACCCTCAGAGAGAACGCACACTGCATCTCTACGCCGGAGTCAGTCTTTCAGGGGGAAAGCCGGGCCGCTATGCGGTAAGTCGGCTGAGTCTTCGAAAACCAGGGCAGAAGGCCCGGGTACTAAGGATTGAACACGAATATTCTCTATTGGAGTCACCGACCCGTACCTTGGAAATATGAAAGGGACAGGTCCTAAGGGGACAACATCTACAAAATCTGCTGGTCGAACTTCGGGGGGGGGTCTCTTCCCGGCGGGGGGGAGGAGTTCAGGGAATTGGAGTAATGTCTCCCTGGAACGGAGAGAAAAAAGAAAAGAGGATGTAATTACGAAGGGGCCTACAGTCAAAAGACAATGCATTCGATCTATCCCGATTAACTCTCTCCGCTACATTCCAGGGGGCTTTGCCGGTCTAGCCCTGTACTTCTAAGACTTTCTCCATTGCTCCACGAAAATCGGGGGAACTTCGAGGAGGTCGGAGGAAGCCTACGTCACATCCACCGGGCCATTCAAAAACCAACTTGGTGGGTTCCACCGGTAAAGAAGTGTGCAGTGGAAGAAGGGGTTACTGGAACATAGATAAAGGGTATGGCGCTGCAGAGCAACGATTAGAACCGGGCTTTATGTATATTAACCTACGTGGGAAGGAGTCGCGCGGGGGTGTCGAAAAAGCCGCGAAAAATCTCCACGCGCCCAAGGGGGAGGCGTCGCCTGCCGAGTACGGCACGGGTGAAGGGCCTGTAAGAGACACCTCGGATGGACCGGTTGAAAAGTAAGCCTTCAGCTATGGGGGGAACCTGCTTCCGGGGAGTAGTGACCTGCTAAAATGTCGTATTTAGGCTTAAAGGATCCCCCGGGGGGGTACTAGGCGAAGGTCGGGAGACGGTCTTTACTACTCCGTCTTCCTGCAGTTTATGGCACTTCGGGGGTGGAGGTCTTCTTCCGACTTTTCACTAGTCGCTCCCCGGAATGCGATCACTTTTATCCCTACCAGGTGTTGGAATCCCCATTAACGGTGAAAATACTTGCAACCTCTTAAAACGCGGGGGGGAGGCGACCGGTACCGGATTTCTCTTCAGGGTCAGGAGGAGGATGCCCAAGGGGTACCGGAAAGGCACCGGGAACATGGCTGCCGCCCGTCCACTAAACACGGAGGCGCGGAGGCCAGGACGATGGGTTACTAGATATCTTACGGAATGGAGCCTTGTCTGGTCGCGGGCGTATCAGCGGATGTAAGGCTGGCATTGTCGAGGAGGGTCGTCATCCACCATACAGTGCGGGCCTAAAAACACAGTCGGAGCACGGGGAGCTGGAGGTCGTCGGGGAGTCGACATTCTACGGTCGGTCGGGATATCGTAAGGCAAACTGCGCCGGTGTGATGGGGCAGGCACGCCATCTAAACACGAGGTCCACTCAAATAAAAATGAAGGAGTAAGACTCTCGAGTGGATCGTCGGTTCGAGGGGACTTTCACGGGGGTTGGGATTCTGTTCAGCTGCATCTTAGCACGAGGGGGTGAAGATCCCTCGGCCATACCGTCGGAAGTGTACTACTCATGAATTTACCCCGAGCATACCCCATGACCTCAGGCAGCCAGTAAAAAGGGGGGGATCCTTTTAGACGAAAATAAGTTGTCAAAAAAGGGGTCGAGAGGGGGAACGGGCGTTGGGGCCTGCGCTGCTAGGGGGGGGAAGTTGGGAACCTAAAAATCGTTCAACAAAAAAATACTAAATTGGGAGCGGATGACCCGAGAGGGGGTCAACCCTCAGAGTTCCCTCTTTATCCTTGGTATTAGACCCCTTGGGGTACGCATCTTTACTCTCCCTTTCAGAAGCCCGCGACAAAACAACGGAAGCTAAGAGGATCGCTGTTTCACCTTCAAGAACGGCGGCTTCTCTGAGTCAAGTTCCATCGGGCCAATATGCAGACTCCTGGGGCGTGAGCTCGTATAGCTAGAATCTTCGAACTTGCTCCTACTCAGGGGTGGACCGAGATTTCCTAAGAAGGTGGGAAGCTTCCTTTAATCGGAGAACGTTCACTGAGGCTGTGTCATCCTCGAGGTCGAGTCAGCCGGGGAACGGGCCGGCCTTTGTCGAAGAGCCTCGAGGGCAATCAACTGCAAAACGATCCTACACCCAGTATTCCGATTCCGGTGAAAAGGGGAACTCCTCTTGGGGGGTCTTTCCATTTGAAAACCGACTTGTCGGGGGCACTTTGCCGGGGTCGCAGTACTGCACTATATAGATGAGGGGCGGAGTTCTAGAGAAGGAAGGTTAACGGCTATCTCAGGCTCAAAGAGGGGAGACTTCAGTCATAGGGGTCCTCTTTGGCTTGGGGAAAGCGGTTTTACTAACGGCAAGAAAACGTGTTGACAAAAAAAGGCAGCACGTCTGAGAGTACCTGAGACGCGGGGGTATCACTTAAATCTTTGCGGTTGCTGGTGTGCTTCGTAAGGGGATCGCGCCCCAGACCGGGGAGATGAATATAATGAAGGAAAAGAAGGGGCCCTGGCAGCAACCCGAAGACATGGGAAAGAGCACCGGAGCTGTGAAGAAACTCGAAGAAGGTGAATGACAATGTCGCGGAAGGGGTGTCTAAGTAAAAAGAGGATAGGCAGAAAAAAGCATCGACAAGATTCAGCGGAGGGAGACGGGCGTCGGTAATCTGAGAGGTCAGCCTTCTATTGCAAGGGGGGATTCCGGGTTGACAAAGGTAGTCAAAAATACTCTGCAAGATGCCGACACGGCTCCTGCGAGCAGCTGAGGCGTAAAAAAAAAAAACGAACTGGTGTACTGGCGGGGGGATCAATAGGATTAGAAACGGGGCGACGGCTGGCTCACTCGGGGGAAGAGTACTGCCATGGACTCATGTTCTGCCATGGCCCTAAAGGTGTACAAATCAAGCGCGGGTCGCGCACGGCGGAAAACGCTAGCCGTCGACTCAGCTAGGGGGGGAAAAGAGGGCCCTCAGCCCTGCAAGCGGGGGGAGGTAAAGTTCCCCCCTGGGAAAAACCGACCTGAAAAGGGTAAGCCGGTGACCACAGGATGCGAGGCTGGGGTGAAATGGGGAAACGTCTGGGATGAGGAACAAGCCTGGGGGTACCAGGGTTAGACCCTCCGAATGGCAAAAAAAAAAGACACCTATTAGAGGCAGGGGCCCTGATGGGGGTGATACGTGCGCAACTCCTTAAGGATGGGGGTGTCGGGGAGGCTTTATGTACGGGAGTCGCCAAAAAGTCCCCTCTCAGGGGCCTTGGCAACTCTGCGGGGCAGAAAAAGAACACTCACGTGTACACGGGAGGTTCCTCGTACGCACGCGTTCTAACAAAATGCCTTGCTCCTTCGGAGTGGGGAGAGCAGGTCTCTCTATACGGTAATTGTACCTCAATCAGCCTGTTGGGCCACTCGCCGATTCAAAGAAGCACCACGAGGGAAGATTCGCTCATGACCGCAGACAGGGAACCGGCGAGTGGCGGACCCGCGCGTGTCATCGGACGCGTCAGCCACGGGTCTCTGGAAAAGGTCACGTCTAACGTGAGGCCTACCTGGCTCATAAATGAAGGACTGACACTCTCAGGAACAGGGGGGACCGGGATAGACAAGTAGAACGCGGACTATATCGACGGGAGGATCGCGAGAGAAGCGCCTCTCAACTAGAGGGGGTCCTCCAGAACCGTTTATTATACAGAAGACACGGGGGGAGGTGACGTGGTACCGGACGACAAAAAAAAACTCCCGGATCGGGAGAGATATAAATCCGTACGCCCATCCGTCAAGGGGGGGAAACCACCTTTAAACTGGGTCATTGCCCGCCTTAGCTTGCAATCACATCAATACCTCCAGTTAGTTCGGAGGCAGTCCTTTACCTGGCGGCCTTTGTCTGCCAGTGTAACGTTCAGAAAACCATCGAAATTGCACCGCCCTTACGTAGTGAGAGGGCTTTCACTCCAGGACATCGTGCCGAGGTGGCCAGTTAGATTTAAGAAAAAGAAAAGAAAGATTAGATTCCCAAACAGAAAGAGGGGTGGCTTCTATAGACTTGACCAGCGGGGAGGGACTAGACAGAGGACTTCTAAGCAACCCAGGGTTCAGCCTGCATCCCATTCCGACGAAAAGGGGAAATGGCTCTTGTTCGCAAGGGCCTCACTATCGTAGCTGGAGTAAGGTATCCCTCAATGAAGGACGGTGACTCAGAACGAGTGGAGGGGGCGTATACGAACTTACCCCCGCTCTTGTAGTACGTTGTTCCTCTCTGGGGTGAGGTTCTTTAGAGAGGAGAAGTACTTTTTATAGGTGGGACTCTTGTGTAAGGATATTCTGAGCCCCCGGTTCTATACCGTTGCCGGGTCCGGAGGTGAAGGCCTACAGCAATGGGGCGGAGACCGGTGCGCTGGCTTCCCTTTCGATCCTGACCGGGAGGTTCGGCATATGCTCGAGGGACAGCTGGGGCCTAACTTTTGGACACTTCCTCAAGAAGTTCCCCTTAGGATTCAGGGTTTTCCTGTTGGGGGGCGTTTAGTGGATGCCTAGATACATTAATGGGAAGTCAGGCGATCCTCCGACGCCGCTCGGGCGCTTTCTTCTGGGGACTTGAGATAAAGGGGTAGAACGTCGTGAGTCCTTAACTTAGCAAGGAAAGCTACTATGGAAGGTCCTCTTTCAGGTCTGAAATTGGGCATTCTAAGGCTTTTATGGCTTAACCGTCCGGCTCCTGCAAATCTTCCCGCTCGGCTTAGACAAATGGCAAAGTGGCCGGCCAGATCTGAGGGCATCTCCCGGGAGACTCCTCTGTGGCCCCGGTCATTAGAATTACAAGGTTGTCGAGGGGGGATGGTCGCCCGGAACGACCGGGGGGACCATAGAATCCGGCAAAGACGATTCGGACCTCGAAAATCGCAGAGAAAGCGGACTCACTCATCAGACCGTGAGAAGCGGTCGACGCGAAAAAAAGTAAGCCCCAAATAGCGGCGGAAGGGGGACGTAACGGAGCGCAAGCCGTTAGCGGTTGGGCGGGGCGTCGACGCCCGTTAGTCAAGCACGGAGACAAATCGGGGATCTGGCTTCATCGTACGGGGGGAAAAAGGCGGAGTGCAGGAAGCTCGCCCGCCGACCGCGGGGAGCTGCTCCCCTAAAGAACAAAAAGCGGCCTCTAGACGGATTTCTTACAGACATGTGAAGCAGCCCGCGGACAACGGATTCACCAAGGTCTCGGGTCTCAGGGCAGTTGATAAGGGACAAAAAAGGGGTAAGAGTGTTCCCGGACTTCGGAAAGCGCAACGTACATCAAACCCGATCCGCGGATCCCGAGAACCGATTGCCGGCCGAGTGGTCACTAGGGCCTGTAGGGAGAGTTGCGAGAAACACCTTGGGTCTTAAGAAGAGCTCGGGTTTGAGTTTGGGTACGCTGAAACGGGGAAAAAGCTTAAAAAAAGCAAAACCGGGAAGGTCTTCACCGTTAGTCTTGGGGGACTAAACCAGGGCCCGGGGGGTGGGAGGACTTGGGCCGGAGGAGGAGAGAAACGTCGGAGTAGGCTTGCTAAAGGTGACGTCATCTATACTACTGTTCAAAGAGTTACACTATACATGCTCCGCCTGCGGGGGGTTACGGGGAGTTGTTCCAACACCTGTCCTCGCCTACTAAAAGCAAACGGTTTTCGGAGGAAGATGTCACGGCGTAACGGACGGTTCATGTCTTCTAATTCCGGAGGCAGATTACTCTTCCGCTGCATCAGCTCGACAAGGGAATGAGTTACACCGATAGAAGGGACGAGGGGTCGGGCAACAGGTCATTGCGGCTAGGCCCTTACCGGTCTTCACAAGCAATCTCCGGGGTACAGGAATGGCTCGACTTGGGAAATGACGCGCGCGAGGTTCCCAAAGACACTTTAAGAGGGGATCCATCCTTGAGACCCGGGAAAAAGAAATGTCGCAGGCCAGAAAGGGGAGCAGCTCCCGTCCGAATGAAGTGCGAGATAAGTCGGTGAGGGTCGGCGCTCCGTGATCAGGGATAAAAAGCGTAGGTCTAGTTAGCGTCAGTCCGTTACTACGACATGGAAATCGGAACATGAGTCAGTACCGGGAAAATTTCAACATTGGACGTCAGGAAAGGGAGAAGCACGGGAGTTCAAGCGCTGGTAAAAACATGACAACTGCGCGACTACGGGGGGCAACCCCGCGCGAGGGAGGGGAGACTCCCCCTACCTAGGGGGAATCTTAGTGCGACGGGCTGCTGGTGGTTGGGTCGAGAGGTAATTCGTACGGGGTCCTCGACTTCAACGGTGGCCTCAGGCAAATACGGGACATCGATTGAGACAGTCTTCGGAGGGACACTTCTCGGGCTTAACAGTTTCGTTCGGGTTCAGGATTCAAGTTTATCCCCCCCGTTTTTACACAGTCCTTTTTCAGGCTTCAAGGGACACTCCTGAGGGTCACTCTTTTGAAAACCCATGACGAGGTCTTGAGGTCAACTTCTTCGGGTCAGAGCCCTGGCCGGACATGGGGTTTCTCGTGGCGGATGAAATGTCGCGGCGTTGAGGGACGCCTAAGCGCTCAGTTACATTTCTATCAAACATCTCGAACTGTGGGGACGGCTGGGGGGAAAGACGTTCGGAATGAGGATGGGGGTCGTTCACGCTTTAGGTGTCTTTGTCTCGACAGCAACGGAAGAGAGTCCAGTTTCTGAGAAGACGGGTGTCACGAAAATACGGATGGAAGAAACACCGGCAGGAAACCCGATAAGGGAGGAAGACGACACCGCCGGTTGGGGGGGCGGGTTTGGTGGGCGTCCAATAGGGGAGATAGTAGCGCGTAGGGGATGCCGGAAGGAAAAGCGGCAGTGCACCTGGCTCATATGGCTTTACACCTCGTGAAATGAAAGAGTAAAGTTGGGGACCCCCGACGTGGAAACATGGCTCTTCAGCTGGAAGAAACAAAACGCCTGTAGCACTCAGCCTCAGGGGAGTCACTGAGAATTGGGCCGAATCGGAAACGCGAATCCTTCCGAAGTGGGAGCTGATAGTAGGGCAAGAGACCCTTTATAAAACTTGGAGGGGTAGCCCTGAGCTGGGTGAAAAGTGAATTGGAAATAGGGGGTCTCGTATACGATAGAACCCTGTACATCAATGAAGGAGTCCATATCCTGGGACATCGGAGGGGTTGGCGCTGCGAGTCTCTCGACGGGGGTCACGGGAGCTGCAAGTGTCCACGTTCTCAGGTATATCGACAAAATCTTCGAGAGGACGAAATG
>Ga0179593_1699259_pt1 | contig 19211 bp, 21 predicted proteins | sample CZODoug2_1_08_16_FD_185931 | JGI IMG/M metagenome (GOLD analysis project Ga0179593, IMG submission 185931) | Vadose zone soil fungal communities from Angelo Coast Range Reserve, California, USA - CZODoug2_1_08_16fungal (PacBio error correction) | ecosystem: Environmental > Terrestrial > Soil >...
CGGGTCAATCGGGGGTGAATAGGTCCTTTTGAGGGTCATCAGACCAGGGAAGGGAATCCTTATCTTCACGGGCGAAAAAAAGAATAAGGTTACGCGAAAAGAAAATTGCTTACGCAAGAGCGTAAAGGGGGCCAAAGAAAAGGGGCTTCGGTCCAAGGAAGCTTGTCAGTGGAAAATACGGAGGAGGATCTTCAGCATTGGCCTGACGAAAGAGGGACGCGGGGCTGTCTCCCGGTTTACTAAAGCAATCAGGATGACAGTAACGGGGACGAAGTGCTGACTAATAGGTGTCTGCAGTAGAGAAAAAAAAGGGGGGAACTGGGGAAATAGAGGGAGGTATTTAGCTCGTGATATATCGAGCCGTTTAGACGGGGAGCCCCTCTCAATGACTCATTTGTCCAGAGGAGGAAATTGCGGGCACAGCGTCGAGGAGAATTGCAACCAGGGAAGGGAAGCGATAATGGCGCTCCGGGCGAATAGTTATCTTATAAAATTAAGGCGATGCAGAGGGGAAGAGACACGACGGTTGAGAAGATCACGTGTAAGGGGATGACTCGTAAACTCCCGAATCGCAGGCCTGCCCACTTCCGCAAAGGGACCCAACAGAGTATATACCTATAGGGGAGGGTAGAAGAAGACGGAAGGCGGGAAGGGGTGTCGCGGCGAAAAGGGCCGCTTTGTAGGGAAGCGCCAGCGAGACGTTACGAGGGGAGGTGGGGAAGGGTTGGAAAGGCGAAGGGATGAGGAGGTCAGAGGAGACCGGGAAAATCTGGTGCGTGCCAGCGCGAGGCGTTTTACTCGCGGGGGGACAGCGGCAATCGGAAGACTGACGTTGTCGGGAAAGGGGGGGGACCATTTTGCAGTTGGGATGAAGAGAAGCAACGAGAAAAAGAGGGGGGAGGAATTGAAATCGTGCTGTTGGCGTGCTGCAAGGTATTTGGGACTCTGCTTAAACCCGGAAAGGCGCGGATTGGCACGAGGGGTGTGGGGGGGTTGAGGCTTAAAAAATCTCAAGAGCTCCGCTCAGGGGGTGAAAAAGTGTGACGCAGCAGCCCGAGACTCGATCAGGTCGGAAACTTTCCGTCATCGGAAAGGTTGAGAGTTCGCACCCTGGAAATACAGGAGAGAGGAGGAACCGGTTCACAAAGAAGAGAGGGCCGACTCTCGGCGTCCCAGGGTCGATCATCGCCGTGAAAAAAAAAGAACGTCATGGCGCACGCCGTGCCAACTACGGAAAGAAAAAAAAAAAATCGCCAAGAGGGATGCACCCAGGATAAAGGGCTGGGAAAGGAGGGGTCCGTTTTGAAAGAGGGGCTGCGCGGAACGACCATCTCGTAAATCAGCAGGCGAGGAACCAGGCCAACATCTTCTAGAGAGGGAAACTCCTCTGGGAATCGTAGCAGATCTGGTCGAGAGCGGCTTCGTGAGTCATGAAAGGGGAGGAGGGAAGATGGGAGAGCCAGGGAAGTCGGGGCATTTATAATTGAGGCTGTTCGCCGCCACGGGCAAATGTGCGTGAAAAAAGAAAAAAAGCTGGGGAAACCCGCGTCATCCAAAAGGCCGGCGGTAAGCTGAAACCAGAAGATTAGATAGGTTAAAATGAAAGGGGTAATCGCTCCCTGCACATCTCCCAATTTCAACTTGTTCGTGATAGATAAAGGGACTGTAGGGGGTGGGACATAAGGGCCTTCCATGAGAGACGGCTCTCGGTGCTTTGGGAGGGGTTTCCCACGAGAGTTAATTGGAAATGAATTGCAGAAAAGAGGGACGCAATTGAAGGAAAGACCTCCAAAAAAAACATGGGGAAGAGGTTGCCCTTCCGACGGGCGGAACAATATCGTCAACGTTGACGCTTCCCGTCCTCAGTCCATCATTGAGGGGGAGAAAGGAGGGAGGTGCAAATGATTCAGCCGAAAAGAGAAGAACTCGTAAGGCGGTGAGAGTGGTCCCTCGGTCCAGAGACAGAGGGAGAGCGCTTGCCGTGTTCGACCTGGTCGTCCTGGACGAGCAAGCAAAGAGCGGGAAGGAGAGAAGGCCCTGAAACACACCCAGAACTCTGCGGCACCGACGGGGAAAACGATCTTCATATCTCACCGGGAACTTTTCGTCGTTGAGGTGGTCCTCCACACCGAAAAAGGACAGGGTAACTCTGTAAGAGAGAAATGGCGCGAAGTGGCAGATCAGTGCCGGAGGCACCCCTCGGGTGAGGGGGACCGCGGGGATGGGAATCAAAGAGGGGACTGCCACTTTGGGCGCAGCAATCGGGAAAGGACGGCAAAAACGGGGAAGAAGAGCCCACACAAGTTACTAACTCTACCTAACGACGAGCAGCCTTTTTTGAGACGCCACTCCTGCCAGAAGACGGGTCAAGCCAGACAATCGGGTTGAGCTGGGGAGGCAGTGTCGCGGAAGAAGCGGATTCTACAGAAATGGGATTATTCCGGCACTCATGAGTAGCTAAGCCTGAAAGAGCAAGCGGGACTTTAACGGAACGTCGCCCTGCTCGGCCGCGTGAGGGCGTAAAGAGGAACTTTCAGGGAGGAAAGGGGGTCTCTTGTGAAGGGACCAGCGGAAAGGACCTACCTCATCCGCTCTCTAACGGAACCAACGCCGGACGGGAGTGGGAGTCGCCATCGCGAAGATCCTCATCTCAAAAAGTAGTATGAAAGAAAAGATAAGAAAAGGGAGAGAAAAAAAAAACGAACCAGGGGGGTCTCAAAGGGGGATGAGGGGGGGGAAGAGGCATTCCTGCTGTTGGGTCGAGGCGTCATCAAATAGCTGAGGGAATTGAAAGGGAATCGGACGCACGTGAACTCGCACCTAGGCGGCCGAAAAGCCCCGTCCGAGTTAAAGGAAAGACTGTAAGGAGAAGAGAGGACTGAGAGAAAGTCGTGCACTAAGAAGGATTTTGCCGACTACGACCAGAAAACACTGCCGTAGCTGAAAGGAACAATTCTTAGTCGTCGATGGGGTCTGGTGCCGGGTCAGGCAGGCAAAAAAGGGGAGGAAAGGCTGAAGAGGGAGAAGATTCTGGAGGGCCGCTGCTTCCGGAAAAGTTTGCCGAACAGAGGTGCAGCGGGGGAGAACCACGTGGGAAGAGTTGCTGAAATCCCAGGGGGAACTCCCGAGGGGGTGCAGAAACCTGACGACCGAAAATAAAAGGGGCTCAACACGTTGAATTCCGAAAGCCGATAAGAATGTGGGACCAATAAAAAATAGAAAAAAGGGACCAAGACATTGGGAAGCGGATGCCGGACCCCGCGTGGCCGCAGGATGTTTGTGTCAGGCCTGTCGCCGCGCATCGAGAAGTAGTCGGGCTCGGCAGGAAAAAGCCCGACACGGCAAAGAAGAGGGAGCTGGACCGAAAAAAAAAAAACTAGTTACTCGTGAAGAGGTCGGAAACACTCAGAGAAGGAAGCACCACTATATGAGCGGAAAGGGACTCAAGGACGCGAAAAAGTAGAGGGGCTATATTGTCCGCAGTCCGGTCATGAAAACTCAAAGAAACAAAGGGGGTCTGTCAGGAGGGTTTCAATACTTTCGCCAAGCGTACTAACTTACGCGCCTCAATCCCGAACCAAATCACAGAGCGAGTACTGAAAAGCGCCGAAAAACAAGCCCGAAAAAGAGACTTGAAACGACCGAAAAAAAAAACTGCCGATCTCCGGAGCGAATACAGAGGAAAAAGCACGAGAACAGAAGCGTACCAGGTCTTTTAAGGGAAGGGGGACCTTTTATGGCAACCGAGCACCCTTACGGCGGCGAATGTCCCCAATTTCAGAAGTGCCACTCGTATCAGGGAAGTCTCAAAAAAAATAAAGGAGAGCCGAAAATTTCCTCCAGAAAATTCTAGATGCCGCCAGGCTTCCGAATCCAAAAAACTGAATGGGCAGCACACAAAGGTCAGGAACCGAAAAAAAAAAAATTTGGTGGGGGTAAACAATTCGCCCATGCTGATTAGAAACGTCTCCGAAAGGGAAAAAGGGGAAAAGAATTCAAAGCACGACTACGTCTGGGGGGGCCTGGCATCGGCGATATTTGAGATATAAAAATGCTTTTCCACGCGTCGAAAACTTTGCTCAGGACGTTCTGTTATTCCTGCTAGGAAAAGAATCGCCGGGAAAAAATCCGAGAGGGGGAGACATACAGTACTATGAGAAAGGTATCCAGTGCATTTCGAAAAACGTCTTACCGATGGGGAAAGGAAGTCCGCACCAGATCGCGCAGCTGGAAAAAAAAAGGAAAGGGGTGGAAAGAAAAAAAGGAAGACGGCTCTGGAGGGGTGTACTCTTGTAATCCAGCAACAGTCTTGCCAATCAAAAGCAATACGGGTACGCAGAAAAAATCAAATAACCTGGTCAGCAAACAAAAAAATAAGGGAAAACGAGCGCTCAAGAAAAGAGTCATAAAAACCTGCAACCTGTCAGGAAACCCCCCAACGTCGTGAATGCCGCTGAACGCCGAGGAAAGTAACCGCCGCGCAAGCAAAAACGCGGAGGAAAAAAAAGAGAAGCCCAAGCCAGAAGTCTACCCCTCAAAGCCACCTCGTAAGGTACCGGCGCTGAACGCTGAAAATACAAAACAAAAAAACGGAGAAAAAAACATTCACAGGGGACAATCTCCAACAATGGATAAGTCATTCCCTAGAGATACGATTTGTAAAGAGTGCAGGGGGCTTAATCTGCGAAGTAAGGACAGACGGAAAAGGGATTGACGCGATGAAGGCAACCGTCGTCGAAGGTAAACGAAGGATGGGCCTCGCCTGGGGCCCCCTATAAGAGAGACGTCGCACTTAGAGGGAGAGATTGTAAAATTGGAAAAGAGTGGCAAAAAAGGAGTCCAATGATAAGCTGGCCAAAGCTGTATAGGGTCTCGGCTGCCACGAAAAATCGCATCAGCGCTACATAAAAGAGATTGCATCAGTAAGGGAATGAAGAAAAGGCGTCGCAAGATCAACGCTTAAAACGGAGACAGCAGCATGGCCCCTCTGAAAGTTAAATCCAATGCTTTGGACACTGCAGTCCGAGAGGGCGTGCTGGGAAAATTAGGCCAGCATAAAAGTCCGAAGTGCGGGTGACGTCAAGAGAGAAGGAAAAAAAGGTATCGAGGAAAGTGAACGTAAAAGGGGCTAAAAAGGAAACAACGACGCAACGACCCTCTAGATGGGACGCCCCGATCAGGTCAATCTCAGAAAAGAACAACAACGTAGTAGTATTGAAAAGAGAGCTGGGAAAAGAGAGGGGAACGCAAAGGAGAAGGGTCGTTGCGAGGAGAGGTTCTGCAAAGGGTCACAGGAGTAGATCTAAGGGGAAAAGGTAACTCAATAGCTTCCCGAGACCACCGTGCTCTGGTCTGCTGGCCGGAAGATGAAAAAAAGCAAAGAAATATCTTGGGGAAAAAAAGTGAAGAATTTCACTGACTATAATGCTGCGTCGAAAGTTTCTGGCGAAGACAGAGGGGGTGATTCATAACTCAAAGCCACGCAAAATGGGGGGCTTTGCTGCAAAAAGGCGGCAAGGCGAACTGGGAGAGATGGATGTAGCGCGGAGCGAGGAGGTGAGTCACTCAGGGGAAAACATTGGCCAGCTTCTCATTGGCGCTGTTTTTTGCCTGTCTTGCGCTAATGCTTTTGGACAATGGACAAATCCGTGCGAATGCGGGGGGGTCTATAGGGCCAATTAAAAGGAGAATCGCGTTACCAAAGGGGGAGCTTCAAAACAGACAATCATCGTTTGGGGGGGAGATAAAAGACGAGAACCCCCACGTCGCAATATGAAACTCTTATATCCCTATAGACACTTAGGGAGGCCCAGAGATTGACGAAAATGTGGGGACTTTTGCCCGGGGATTCGAATCTCCAAGACCCTTACGGCTGGCGGTGAGGGGTAGAAGTTGGGAGGAGAAAAAAAAAGGGCAGAAAAACACGCGTGGGGGAAGAAAATCGCGCGGCGGTTACCTCAGGTAGCGTCTTTCAGCAGCGGGGGTATCTACTGTACTGGAGGAGGGGGGAACGGTTAGGGCAGGTGTATGACCGGGAAAAAAGCGCCTCGAGGGACTCTAAGGATACGGCGGTTGGTCGTACGTAGTTATTTGAAACCATTCGGGAAGGATTGAGGGGGGAAGATTTTCAGGGTAGGGACCATAAGAGTCCATGAGAGGCACCGGGGGAAAGGAACTCAGGAGGGGGGCAAATCGAGGGAGGGAACTCTACTGCCTCGAAAAAGCAGAGAAAGCGATCAGTGCGGGCTTTCCTTTAAGGAAGCGGTCCGACGGCGGCTCGACCTGAAAGGGGAAACGAGCTTTCAAAAAAAGGAAAACCCGAAAGGGAAAGGAAAGGACTCGGAAGTTAACCTTGCCGAAAGTAATGCGCACGGGCCGACTCGAAAACGGACTGAAAGCAGCGGACAAGTCCTCGCCGATGAGAAAGGAAAAGGCCGAACTGGAGGATGGTAATAAGGGCAGAACTCGGGAGCAAGGATCTTTAAAGAAATCAACGTTAGATTGGACAAAGCCCCAAATCACCGGGAGGGCTCTCCCTTACGACTCTCTGGCGCAAGCCTCTTTTTCTAGGAAGAGGAGCATCCCGGGTTCTTCCTCTAGGTCCTAGAGCGGGAGGCCGGAAGTCATGAAGCTTCGGAGGCATTCTTTTCAACTGTGCCGAGCGAGGTGATTGCAGTAGAGAAGGTTTTCGGGCGAAAGGATATGTCACCCACTACTAGAAGGATTAGGCCGAGGGAGCCTTCTAGTTGCATGGTGGTTGGCAGTCCAATTGCAGAGAGCCAATAAGGGCGCCGACCGGGTAGGGAGGGAAAGGAGGAAAGGGAAGAAACGAGAGAGGGGGAGGCGAAGATGGGGGATAGAGAAGGGTCAAAGGCCGGGGGAAAGGAACTACGGGCATGTTGACGTTAGTCGTTTCCCTCCTTCCGTGCTGAAGAGTCGAATTGCTGGCGGTTGCAAGGACCTGAAAGTCAGCTCCGGCAACGATTAAATCGTTTTCAACGTTTAGGGGAGGGAAGGGCCTGGAGGACAAGACAAAAAAAAGAACAAGTCTCTCTCGCTCTTGCTTGTTCTGTATTTGAACACGGCGCAAGGAGTCCGTCCTACAGGAAGGATTTGAATCTGACCGGGCGGGATGTTTGCGAAGGGCGCGGACATGGGAAATATCGCCCCTTAGGAAGCGTCCTCGAGGGGGGCCATCATTGAGTCAGGGAGAAAGGGAGGAAGCGATGGATGAACGCTCGGTAAAACTCGGTGAAGGTTTTCTAGGAGAAAGGTCCATATACATCGATTGGAGAGCTTCCGTGTTCGGAGGGCCTGGGGGTCGTCAAAAGAACCGCCATCGTAGAGAAAAAAAGTACACAAGGCTGGCGATCCGGAAAATATCTCACCGGGCCAATTGTTCTGGGGGACGTGGAATATGGATTGGTCCTCGACAACAAAAGAATGGACTGACTCTTACCCTTGGAGCGAGACAGGTCTGATCGTCTTAGACTGGATCGCCTTTTCCTGAGTCCCCATCGTTGCTCTCGACACAAGAAGGTCGAAGAGAACAGGGGGATGAAATGAGCATCAGAAAACTGTCGAAAGGGGACGTTTGTCACAATAGCCCTGCGGGAACGAGTTTAAAGCTACGCGTTTTCTTAGCGGCCCCTGCATCCTCGGGGACAAACAGAGAAAGCCCTGCTACCTACCAAGGGTCTTTGGGCACTACATAAGATTTTCATCCAGAAATTGAGAAGAAAATTTGTATCTTAATCTACTTCATGGAAGGGTCGTATTCTGGAAGGGAGGTCGCACGAAAAGATAAATTCATACGTCGACTAAAGGGGACGATCAATCTGTAACTCTTTCTAACGCGGCCGCGGTGAAGGTGAGGGAGGAAAGTCCGTTCCAGCGACTATAGGGGATAACTCGGCTTAACTACCTAAGATCGAACAAATCTGACTTGTGGCGACCCTCAGGGGGGATATCCACAACAGATTGGAAAAGGAAACGATGGCAAGTCCTCGGGGGTTCGAAAGGGCTGAGGAGGGGGCAGTCCGCTTTGAATTCGTCGATCAAATAGAGGCGGATGGAATTGACAGAGTGAAAAGAAAAGGCAGCACACGGCGAGCCGCTGCCCGAAAGGGTAAATCCCTCGTCGGGGGGTAAGGCTTAAAGAGGGATCGCGAATGAGAGGATCTTGAAAAAAGGAAACGAATCAGGCAAAAGGTAAGCTTCCGCTCAAATTCTTGAAGATGGTTCTTGTGCCCGGTTCTTGTCCTGAGAACGGGACAAAAAAAGCGGAAGAGTGCTGTCGGTCTAGAAGGGAAAAGATTGGACCGCGAATCGTTTTGCCGAACGGCGCCGTTGACCGAGGCGCCCCAAGACATCGATCGTCCGGTTTGCGAAACCCCGCGGGAGTGAACGAAAGAAAAGACGAAATGAAGCGCGGACCGTTTTCCGAGGGAAGAAGCGATCATTCTTCGGTAGGAACAATGCCATATGAAAAGGGACAAGAAAAGGAGAATGAGAGCGGACGGAGGGGAAGAACGTGATTGGGTGGGCGACCAGTACTACATCGGGGAAAGGGGGAGTTCTCGTCCAGACTACAAAAAAGGGAAGAAAAACTGCCCGCTAGCCAATCCCGGGCCGATTACACGAGGCAAAGAGAAAAGGGGGGAGGAGAGGGACAAGGGGAATCAGATAAAGAAAAAAAAATTCCTAGCATAGTAAAAGTAAGAAGCGGTCTATATTGTCTGGAGGTTCCTTCGAACATCTCAATCTGCTAAATACAGTCTGGGGAAGTCAAAAAAGAAAGGGACTGACTACCGTTCCTCGGCCAAATCCAGAACCAGCGATCGTAGGAGGGGGAAGGGACGCGCTCGGTGAAAAAGTACCAAGCCCAGAAAAAGATACACTTTGAATTTGACGGTAACGTCTTGCAACCGCCAGCCAGGGAAGGAGGACGCGGAAGCGTTACGCCGGCGTGTGAGAAGGTCCGTGGAAGCCAAGTATAGGCGTCTACCATTAAACTCCAATGTCCATAATCGATCGGGGGGGGAGAACAAGGGAAGAAGTCTATATAAGAGAGGATGATTACGACGCACATATTCAGAGTCAACCAGCCCCGAGGATGAAAAAGCGTAGAACTAGCGGAACGTATCCGAGGCATAGAGGAGACGAGAAAGCGCGCGACACCAGTCGGGGTCATTCCCAGCGTCACGAATAAGGAATTTGCCGGAAAGGCGAGGATTTGCTGAGGAAAGAAGGGGTTCCGTAGGGGGGAAACGCGTCGGAAAAATGATTTGAAGGGGGGGGGGTGATCGCGCCGCGGCCTAGTCTGGAAGAAGCCAATCCCATTCAAAAAAAACATACAGGACATGTAGAGAGAGGGGTTATCCAAAATGTCGAGAAGAGCAGGACCTACACGAAGAATCCAAGCTGCTTGCTTCTTCACGAATGAACACAAACCCTTTATCTGAAGAGAAGAGCGAGGTGAGGGATAGTGGTCATCGAACAGGAAGATCCGCAGAAGACATAAAAGAAAAGCACTTACTCCAACATCACGATTAAGGGGAAAACTAGCTTTTGCGACGGGCGGACTCGGAATAACTCGAAAAGGCAACAGGGGAAGGACCCCGAAACTTGAGTAGAGCGGGAAGAGTAAACGCCGGAAAAATGGCCGGAGAACCTACGTTGACGTTAGGGAACTCAGATCGACCAAGAGCTCGAGAACCGACGGTCGGACAGAAAATTCACAAAAAAACAGCGTAAAGCGAAGCGCCGCTCCGCTCTGAAGCTAAACAATGGCAACTAAAAATATATGTGAACAGGTTGTCAATAGGGGGGTGGGCGGTTAGAGAAGAGGGGAGGGGTTTTACGGACTCACGGGTTAGGGGGGAAAGAGTGCAGATCAACAACGGCGAATGTGGGACTATGATAAGGGGTCAAAAAAATTCGAGCGAGCGTGCCATTGCAAAATCATAGCACCAGCAAAAAAGGGGGGGTCCCAAAACAGCGAAAAAAAAATGAAAGCTGGCAGGAAAACGGAGAGGGGGCACACGGCGCTAGAGGAAAAAAAAAAAGAGAAGATCTGGCAAGATTCGCAAAGCCAATTCTTCGCAGCGTGGCGGGGGAGGATCAATCCTTATTGAAAAATAAGGAAAAGACAGAAGGCCCTCTACAAGAAGTGAGGAAAAAAATTTCCAGAACAGTCGCAAGGGGGTCGTGGCTCTTGCGTACCAATCGGCGGAAAAAGAGGGGCTAGCGCCAGTGAGATAAGGGGTGGGCTCTGACAGCAACGGACCTGTCAAGAAGTCAAAGACCCCGAGAATACGGCCCCGAGCAGGCAAAGAGAGAAAAAAGGCGGAGGTGAGCGGACGTAAGAGAGTCGTTTGCGTCTTTGACTATGTCCGGGTCAATCCATTTACGTTTGAGGGACACTGAGATAGCAAATGCTAAGGGGAGGGGTTGAACGCAAGAGCGTCACCCGACCGGCTCTGGGAAAAAAAAAAATATGTTCAGAAAAAACTCGGCTGCGGGAGCTAGGGTGGTTTTCACTGACGAAGAGTGCAAAGGGCTGTCCTCCCGGTTTAAAAAGAAATCAGGATTGGAGAACAAGCGGCGCGAAGGGAGCAAGGCGATAGAAAAGGCAAAGACTGATGCCAGAGCAGAATAGCCGCCTGTCAGCCGAGCCCCTCGAGATTGTCCTTCAGGTGCCAGCTCGCAAGGAGTGGTGTGGCAAAGGGATGCGGGTAAGATCGAGGGCTCAATGCGTGGATCGAGGGTCCAATTAATGGCGAGGCAAAAAAACCGGTACCTTCGCCTAAGAATCCAAAGACAGGCCTGGAAGGGAGGAAAAAAATCGCGAAGAGCCCCCGCATATTGACCAACTCGGAAAGAAGAAACTACAGGGCACTGAGTGAGTTCTGCAGGTGTGAGGGAGTTGGAAGCGATGGCAAAGTTGAGCCAGTCTCAACAGTACGACTACCGCTGGAAAGGGGTGTAAATGGCGAGGCGATGGAGGGGAAAGAAAAAAAGGAGTTGCGAGGCGTAAACGTAGCGTCTTTCAGCGGCAGAGTGACTTAGTTGGGGGGTAACTTTACAGGTGCAGGGGGGAAAAGTTATAAAAAAAAAAATCGAAAAATTCTCATTACTAGGCTGTGGGTCTTACTTGCTGCAAGGGGTGATTCTCGAAGGATGGAGCGTAGGGAGGGTAGATTCTGTACAAGCTCCTCCATCAGCTCAAGGAAAAGTCGTGACGAGCAGCAGCCAGCGAGAGAAAGAAAACTTTGAAAACAAGGCGGACCGGCGTTTTCAGAAGACCTGGATAAAAGCACTTTCTCATAAAGGTATGTCGGAACGAGGAGACTCAAAAAAGAAATCAGAGGGTGACCAGTCATGCGCACGGGCCTACGAGGTAAAAAAACGGAAAAGCAAGCAAAGTCCAAGTCCCTCAGAAAACCGGCAAATAGAACGAGAGGGTAAAGGAAACGAAAAAGAAATCATCATCGTGCGAGGAACCCATGCCAACAATCCCCCAACAGGAGGCTAAATGGAGCGAGAGGGGAAGATCGAAAGTCGCACAGAGCGGGAGGAGCGGAATCATGATAGTCGTCTATCCTTCGAAGCACTGGCCCCGAAAGTGTGCATTGAACCAGGAAAAAAAAAGCCTTGGAGAGGTGGGCAATCACGTCCACCGCGCAAGCCAAAGGCGGTAACTACAGAAGCCTCGGCGAAGAGAGGGGAGGGGGAAAAGAAAAAAAATTATGGGAGGGAACGATCGCGGAGGTTTTCCACGTTTCTTCATGCGAGGGATTGAAGGGATGGGGAAACCCGGGGTTCCGGAAAAAACTCTGCGTGGGAGGGGGGTCGGTATTTGGGGCAAAAGGGTCGCACGGTAGGGACGTCGCGACCCAAGATTAAATGGGAAAAGACAAAAGGTCAACCATTGCTGGTCTCACGGACATTGAAGTCTCCAAGAAACGCTCCGCTAAATAATCATTGAGAAAATATCGGCGAAGATCGAGCCTCCACTCCAAATCGGTGAAGGCGGTGGAAGAGTTGTCCTCGGGGACAAAAGTTGAGCGGGCCGTGGTCTGGAGGGGAAAATTTACGAGGCCAAAGAAGCGAAAGTCAAACCATCCTCCCGGCAGGACCGCCGGAAAATTCCGTATCGTGGAAATAACACCGGGAAAATTTGAGGGAAGGGGAATATTGCATTGGTGGACACCAAGAGGAGGGAAAATTTCCAAATGAGGCACAGTTTGATCGGGGGAAGTCTTCACCCCTCTTGGGACTACCAGAGCAAAAGGGCTGCCACTGTGAGAAAAGGAAAGGACGGGTCAAAAAGCTGCCCAACCTCTCATAAAAAGAATCTACCGTAAACGAGGCAGGGGGGGGAAAAGAACTGCCAGAAAAAAAAAAAAAAACCCATCAAAGAAAAAGGAATTGTGGGACTCGGAAGGGGTCGCGGTCCGTTTCGGAAAAAAAAGAGATTCCACGCTGGGCCCTGATGAAGATTCTGCGAGCGATAGAAACGAGGGCAAAAGGTGGAAAATCGGCAACGAATGACTGCGGTACGATTAGAAGCTTTCATTCAGACAAGCTATTGGGGAAAGAAAAACCCAGAAGGGATACCGCTCAGCAAAAAAACGCAGAAAGTGTGCCGACATCAGATCTCTCATAAAAGGGGAGGAGGAGAATCGCGATGGCGAGCACACTACAGGAAGGCGTTGGTTCTCAGAATGAGGTAGGCATCAGAAAATTCGTAAGAAGAAAAGTCGGGCTGGAAAAGCTGAATCTTACTCACTGAAGGAAAACGCATAGGGGGGGTTGGTGGAAACAAAGGCTGCCTCCGAGGGGAACGCATTATGGGGGGATCGCTCGCGAAATGAGATGCAGAAAGGGGACAGTTCTGCTTGCGCCGATTTTTAAAGGAAGAAAAAAGGGGACGTAAGAAATCCGAAAGGAAAAAAATTTTTCAGAGGCAAAAAAACGGGAGGAATCGGCTTCGGTCGGGAGGACCGGAAATTCTTCGGGAAGATGCTTGGGAATTGTTGCCGAACCGATACCGTTAAAAAAAAAAAGGGCAAGCTCCACCAGGGGGGCTCACCGAGGGGTGCATAAGACACCTGCCGACCGAACGATCGCGATCGAACCCTTGTCCCTAGACAGGAAAGCGATCATGTGGAGGGCCAAGGAAAAACTTCCGCCCAAAAAAAAGTGACGAATCGAATTAAGGGCGTGAGGATGGTTGTGTGTGAAGAACTGAGTCTCCGTCGACATAGGGGGGAGGTCGGGCTCGTCACAGGAGGAAAGGAACAAGGAAAACACGCAGAAGAGCTCCGCTGGAAAAAAAGGAAAACCTTCACCGATTGAAGGCGGAGAAAAAAAGACTGCCTCATTATGGCCTCAGAGGACGAGAACAAAGCCGGGCGGGGCCGCCAACGAAGCGAACAGCGCAAAGCGGAAATCCAAATGGAACCGGTCGTTGCAGGGTTCCATTGGGGACTGTCGCCGAGAATTAACGCACCGTAAAAATCCCGACCAAAGCCCGAGGATGGGGGGGGGGGGAGTAAAAGGGGGGTTGTAGGAAAGAAATTTCCCGACCGTTGGGGGACGATTCCACGGGGAAGACGAGAAAATAAACCCAGCATGAAAAAAAAAAAAATCCTCTGAGAAGAAACGATGGAAGGTGCCTGGTGACTCTAGGGGGTACAGTTCTTGAAAACCAGCATTCGACGAGTACGGGAAAGGCGTAAACTCGGATGGCGTAAGGCCGTGATGAAAGAAAGACGGGGAGAAAGAGTCGGCTAACCATGAAGCCAAGTTCTCAATGGCAAAGGAGCATAAAGGCTCAGGAATATACGCACTGAATGATAACCGAAGCAGATCGATGAAAAAAGATATGCTCCGAACCCTCAGGGGGGCAGAACATAGAGTTCGCCTGAAAAAAAAGTTCAGGAAAAAGCTGCATTCAAAAGGGGTCGTGGAAAAGCGCATCCACGTTCGACGGCGTCAATGGCGACACGAAAAAAGAGGGACCGGGAGTCGGCGAGGACTCGGGATGCCGCGGGCCGTCGTTGCAGAGGTCTTCCCTGCTAAGATTCCGTGAAGAAACTTCTATTAGGAACCGAGTCCGCCGCAATCCCTATTTCTTGGAAAGAACTACATGGGGTGGAAGGGAGGGGAGAAAGAGGGGAACAGGATTTCAAAACAGGATTAAAGAGCTGATCTATATTTTCGAAAGCTTCCTCTGCTGGAAGGGCGCACACAAAGCGGGAAGCGTGGCGAGAGGTGAGACTCTTGGAAGAACAGAACTTCAAAAGAAGGGGTAAAGAAACTTGCATCACTTACGAAAAAAATAACTATTAATGAGACAGCGTTTGCTAAAGGCTTCGCGAAAAAAGAAAAATTCCAAACATAAAAAAAGTCCAGTAGGAGTAACGATGCCGCGGAAGGCTACGCCCGAGTAACCGCAGAAATGGGGGGGAAAGCAACCCGACGTATCATCTGCACTCAGATGAAAAGGGAGCCATTAAAAATCCAAAAGAATCCGGTCGCAGGAATAAGGGGCAAACGCGTCGCTCGCAAGTCCGCTCCGGGGGGAAATCCACAATGAGAAAGGAATGGAACAGGGAAGAGTTGGGAAAAAAACGTGGGAAATCGCGTACCGCATATAAGGCAAATGCTTGAACGCAGGGGGAGCAACCGGCGGCTCAGGCAAAGAAAATTCCAGATAAATTCCGCACGTATCGCCGGGAATCTTGGCCAATTGGATTGCAACCTCAAGGGAAAAGGGGCACAAAAAAGGGGAGGGGAATCTGGAAAAGAGAAGAGCTCGGATGAAAAAATCATCATACAATCTGCTCAGTCGCCGTGGGAGGGGGGGGAAGGTGAATCGCTTGCAGCAAAGGTTCGGCAGGTGGCGGGGGAAGGAGCAATCAGAAAAAAAATGGGAGACGACAACGTGAAAACCAAGCAGAAAGAGGGAGTGCTAGAGCCAGCAAACAGACCGAGGCACGGTGGTCGGGGGGGACGCTCTTGCGTTAACCATCAAAGGAAAAGATCGATCGCCAGTTGAAGAAAGTAGGGAAAGCAGCACGAAAAGGGAAAGAGAAAAGAAGAAGGGTCTGAGTGGGAAGAACTTCAAAAAACCAACAGAAGATTTAATGATCCGGGGAAGAGCCAAATCTCGCGGGCGTTGCGGAGGGGGGAATAGTCCGTTTGCCAAAAGTTACTTTCCTATCTGAGAAGTAAGGGACGCGATGGGGGGAGAGCCCACGACCCAACGGGACTGAGTGCTGGCCGCAACGATCTGCATGTCAACGCCCTTGGGAAAAAGGGTGACAGAGGGCCAGGAAGCGAAATGAAGGGGAAAGAAGGCGGGGAAGCTGAAGGAACTGCAGGAGATCACCGCGACTGATGCAGATCGTAAACGGATGCTGGAGAGCCGTGGTCCGCAACAAAAGAAGAACAGAATCTCATGTGGCCAGATGAGCGGGGTTTTGTGACAGGAGCGATTTGCAATCCATGGACAAGATCTCTATAGACCGTGCTAATGAAGAGGAGAGGGGCCATTAAAAAGAGCGGGAACGTAGAAAAGTTGAGAGACGTTTAAATGGAGGGGCGTAAACTCAACTCGAGCCGATACCAAACCAAAAAAAAAAAGAGCAGGAATAGCAAAGGACGTTCCTCTACTCGGGGGTCCTCTTGAGCGCCAGCTCATCGCCACAAGGGGGGGGAAAGGGGGTAGAATGGATAGGGGAAAAATCTTAAATCATGCGTTTCGCGGGGAGATGCGGTATCGGGCTTTCAGCTGCATAAGAAGGGACTTTTTCGGGTCCGAAAAATGTGGCAGGTGTATGACCAAAGGAGCCGTACCGCAACGAAGACGATCAGGAAGAGGGGGCGGGACTCAGAGTTTTTATCTCTTGCGTACCAGGGGGCTGGAGCGATTTGCACGCTGTGGAAACTGGATTACAAGAGGAAGATAACGCACGAGGTCCTACTCAGCCCCTCGGGACGCGGACGTCGACAGGGGAGGACTTTCCTTTCCGGGGGGGGGTCCGCTACGGCTGTTTAGGGGGCGAACGAAAACCGAGAAAAAAGAAGTATGTCTGTGACCATCCCATCACTCAGGGATTTGGCGGCAAGAAGAAAGAGGGAGGGTCGATAAATAAAGAAAAGGACAACCTGAAGCACGGGAATACGCTTGAGGCAGAGAGCATCACGCCGATCAACCCTGCCAAATTCAATGATTCTTTCGTTCTTGTAATGGGGACCGTTTTAACCGACGCTGGGAAAAGCGGCAACTAGGTTCGCGAAATAAAAAAGGGGCAACTCCAACCTCGTATCCAGAGAATGTTCTCCCGATATTTAAGCCTCGGTGCTGTGGATAAAACGATATGGGGGGAAGCATAGCGTAGGTCTGAAATGAAAACCCGGGCCCTATTGTGCAATTGAGCACTTGTAAGCACACACACATGGTAAGAGGGAAATCCTGGAGGGGGGAAAGAAAAACCACAAGGGGTAACGCTTCCCCCGCTTGCCGTCGAATGCTGCGGTAAAGACCTGACCGTTAGAAGAAGAGGAAAAGATAGACCAAGAGGGGAGGGGAAAAGGATCGGGTTGGTAAAAACTGAACGGGCGTCCGGCAAGTCAGAAGGGCTTTGGTCCGGTGGCACAAGTCGAAAGGAAAAGGTCAAGGGACCAAGGGAAACGAAAAAGACCGGGTGTAGGGCAGCTTTTTGCTCATCAGAAAGTAACATAAAATATAGCCCTAGGGAAAAAACTGAAGGGAAGGTTAGGCCTCCTCAAAGATCATGACTATTATAGAGACTCCCACGATCAGAAAGATCCAATAGAATCGTCGAGTCCAGAGCAGGGGATTGGGGCTCGGGAACGTGACGGGGGAGGGGCGGGAAGGGGAGGTCCGGTCATGGAAAAAAACAAAGTGAACGTCTAGAAGGCTTACACCACACCATCCCACGCTGAGAAAAGTCAATCGTCATATCCACCAGCTTGGATGTTTTAATAGGGGAATTGGTCCTAAAAAGGTGAAAATGATACTGCAACTTTTTCTAGGGGTGTTCTCGATGTTTAAAAGTTCCGGCCTCGTGAGGTCAAGAGGGATGTCGACAAGACGGAACTGTGCCACTTGAAAGAAAAGCGTGCAACGGTAGAAGGAAAAAAAACGACCGGGGGGGACCAACAGAAATAGGGCAGACCGAAATCCGACGGACTTTTTGAAAAAAAAAGGCAAGCAAGAAAACAAAGACTGCGGGGAAAGAGCGAGGCTAGAAAGGATTCGCTCCGAAAGGGTCAACGGATTCCTGAAAAAAAAAAAGCAAAGTCGCGAGCGAAAGGGAAAAGAGGGAATGGAACGTCGCAGCAGGATCGGCCCAGAAAGGGGGACATTCGCTGGGACATCGACCGCTATTTAGCAAGAACACAGCGGACTGAAGGGAAATATAGAAAAAACCCACAAGGCGAAGGGGGCTCACAAAAGAGAAAGGTAAAGAGGAGAGGCGAGCACACTACGACCTCAGGCGTTCATCCGAGATAGCGTAGGGGGAATTCATCCCGCTGGAGGTAGAAAACCAAAGAGCGCCGGCTTAAGAGCGAGAACAGAAAGACCCGGCTCCAAAGGTCCCGGAAAAAGTTCTCTTCGCTCGAGGTGCAGGAATCCGAAGTCTGCGTGCGGAAAGGTGGGGCCTACAAAAAGGACTTCGGAAAAAAGGGACGGGGCAAAGTTTTCTGGCAAAGGGGGGCGCCGGCAAAACGGAAAAAGAGCGGCGGGTCGGGGAAAAGGACGGATTTATTGGGACGGTCGGAAAAAAGACGGGGGTGCAAAGCCCACGTGCAGTCTCTCGTAGGGGGGGCTCGCCATCCCGCGGGGGACCGCACCGATGTGTAAAAAAAGGAAAAAAAGAGCGGCCGGATCCAGAGAGGGAAGGAGTTCCGGTGGGAAAAAAGCCAAAGACTCCTCCACCTACCCAACGGTGAGATGAGAGGATTGGGGGGCAAAAAAAAAAAACGCAGAGGGGGGGGTCAGAGAAGGACTACATCGGGGCCGGAGGCGCACCAGGAACTGACCGCCTAACCGGAAAGAGAACAATCCGCTGTCTCTGGCCGAACAAAAGCCTGCCCGATGTCGAGGGAAGAGGGAAGGGAATCTCATGAAACCTAAATGATAGGGGACGCGTGATCGTTCAAAGCGGGCGAAGGGGGTCCTCCACTGTGAGAAAAAGCGGCAACTCTGCGAAAAAGGGGAGGGAACGAGGAAGTAATTAAAACAGACAGAGGGGGGGGGGGGGGGGCGGACCTTAACCGGTGGCGCCGTGGGGCAAGAAAAAAGCCCGATCGAATAAGAAAGAGCTCGGGAAAAATCAAAAAGACGAGCTTGAAGAAACGTTTGGGGCGATGGGGAGTCGAATACTGTCATGGCACCGCCAGCATTCGACGATAGAAGAGGTCACCCAAATTCAGGGTGAGGGATGCGCAGGGGGTTCACGGACGGGCGGAAGAACAGGGAATGCCACAATCGATCGTGGAGGGGAGGCCCATCATGATAGAAAAAAAAAGAGAATGATCAGAAAAGGCGCGAAGGGAATCCGGAAACGAAGGAAAAGGGGGAGCGAATCCAGGGAAATGGTTTATCCATCGCCAAGGAGGATTTCGAGAAAGCAGGGGGCAGCGCAGCCAGCTTTCAAAAAATAGGAAACGCCAACGAAGGAAGGGGGGAAGGGGTTTTGAACGATGCACGAAGAAGGAAATCCAGCCAAGTGAAATCGGTTTCACTGTGGAGAGATGATCGCCCGAAAAAGTAGACCGCAGAGGGGAAAGAAAAAAATGAGAAAGATCTTGTGTCGAGTCACAAAGAACTTCCGCACCTGATCGGGGGATCGCGCAGCGGACTAAAAAAGGGCGCACACCCGAAAAGCGTGGCGAGAGGGAGGGAAGATTGAAAGGATCGCAGAATAAAAATCCGAGCAGCAAGACGTGGAAAAAATAACCTTTGCATAAAAAAAAAGCAGCTATTAATGAGAAGGAAAAAACGTTTGCGGAAAAGAGGAATAACGGAGTAAAGAAGAAAAACACAAACAGAAAGGGGGAAACGAGGTAACCTCCTGCTCTACGAGACCCGCGGTGAGAGATGAACTCAGGAAAATCCAAAAACCCTAGAAGCGGGTACAGCTGGCGTCTTTAACTACGGGCACACCGCG
>Ga0179593_1274992_pt1 | contig 19207 bp, 32 predicted proteins | sample CZODoug2_1_08_16_FD_185931 | JGI IMG/M metagenome (GOLD analysis project Ga0179593, IMG submission 185931) | Vadose zone soil fungal communities from Angelo Coast Range Reserve, California, USA - CZODoug2_1_08_16fungal (PacBio error correction) | ecosystem: Environmental > Terrestrial > Soil >...
CCCTCACCCAAGGGCACAACCTGACGCCACTTATGGTGTGGACTCAACATATTATCTGAGGACAAACGAAAAAAGAAAGCGCCGGCGCACCTGGGTTCTAAACGAACTGATTCCCCAATGCGCCTTTACCTGGACAGTCAACAGCGCACCCAGTGGTGAGGGGGCAACTGTAAAAAAGGGGCCGTTTGAGCAGGTGAGGGAAGCTAATGCAAGTGAAAAATTCAAATCAAACCGCTGGCAAGGCTCAGTTCAAACAGACCCTTCGGGGACAAAGCCCCGGTGACAGCCCTAACTGAGGCCAAACCCAAGTCGTGTATAGGTAATTCGCAAGCGAAAATTCCAACAAGGGGGAGAAAAGCCAACAGCGAGACAAAAAAAAAAACGTCTTTCCCGGGATGGGGGGTGACCAGGGGGAACCCGGGGTCCGCTATCGAAAACGCAAGCTAATATCTTAAAATCTAGGGAACTTATTGGACCAAACCGGGTATTGAGCCTCCTACCGTAGGACAAGTGCCCAGGAGCCAGATCAAGTAAGCCACTCGGAAAAACTACGAAGGAAAAACAAGGTGGGAGGGACCGAGAGAGGAAAAAAAACTGAACCGCCTTCGGAAGGCGACCGTCAAAAACGCATGCCGACCCGCAGCAGACGGCGATCGCTTGCTAACGGGTTAACTACCTGCACACCGAAATACGAGAAAAGACTGGGGCCAAAAGGTTTTACACCGGAAAAAACCAGGTGGTATGAAAAAAAACACCATAACGTTCAAGGAAGAAAAAACCGATCCGGAAGCACAGAGAATTGAACGGGAAAACGCATCGGAAACATGGAAATAGGTAATACTGTAAGGGACAAAAGAACGATTCGGCCAAGACGGCGAGAAATCGAATCCCTCGGCTGCCTGATACAACGAGTGGACGGGTTGTCCAAAGCCGAAAACGTGGATACGGGAAAGGGGGAACAATATGCAAAGAAATAAGCGCAAAGGACTCCTCGACCCAGAATTTTACGGGGGGGGGTATCGAAGATTGAATAAGAAAATATGTTTTTGAAGGTTTCTGTACAAATGGGGGAAAAACGGTTAAAAAATCAAAGAATTAAAAAAAAGGGATCATAAACGGGGAGGACACCGGGGGGCCGATGACGGGAAGGGGGGTTGGTGTGAGCGGGGACACATGGGGTTTTTTCACGACGATTCAGGCACGGGCCAGAGCCGAGGGAAACAGAACCAGCGGGACAGGAACCCGGAAGCAAAAGTGCAAGTCACAAACACAAGGTCAGGTTGGACATGGCAGGCCCTCAGCAAAAACGCAGCGGCAAGAAGCTTCGGGACCAAGGGAGCGAGACTATGGAGAAGGGGCCGTAACATGGCCCAAGAAAAAGGAAGACACAAAACAACGAACTTATTAGTAGGAAAAGGTAGATGGTAAGTTTGGAGAGACGAGAAGCGAGGAACATAGGAGCGGAGACATGTACAGAAAGGAGAGGGGGGGGTTAAAAAGCCATTTTAAACGTTGTCGGGGGTTTCTGGGCCGGGCGAAAAAGGAACAAGGGCCAGCAAACGAGGGGGGGAAAAAGCAGTGACTATGAAGGTTCGACTATGAATTTGTGCCATCTGGGTGGGGCGTGCCACACTACGGGGGCCGAAACAAATCACAGGCAAGGGGAGGGGGGGAACCAAGCACAAAAAAAAACGCAACGGAAAATCTCTGCCATCCAAACGCCGTAATCGGAAGGAAAAGGGGGACAGATGGAAATGGGGGTAACCAAAATTTGGGAAAACAGACCACACTAAACAGGGTAAATACATAAAGTCAAGAATGCTATCGCGGGTCACAGTCAAAAAAAGGGAGCAGGTGGGGAGGGAAAAGGATGCAACGGCAGCCAGCCTGTTGGGAGAAAATCAGGGGGAAAAACATGGAAAAAAACCAAAAAGGCGAAGAAACGGTTAGAGGGAGACTACCCAGGACGAACCAGTGGGAAGACCAAAGGGGGGCGGAAGAAGCAGGACGGCGATGGGGTCACGCTCTCCCAACGGGCGAGCCCGTTGACAAGACTTGACCAATAGGTGCAACGAAAACAAGAACTCGATGCGCGTGCAAGGTTAATCAAGGGGACCTGAACGGGGGTGGGAAAAGGGAAAAACCCACAATGGGTTTCAATGGTGAAACAACGGGCCCACGAGGGTTGCCAATCGTTGAACGAGGGACAAGGGGGGAAAAGACGAAAAAGGAGATCAAAACCGCGTGGAAAAAAAAAGAAGCAATTGGGCATCGAAACTAAAACGGCAAACGAGGGGAGTCCTAAGCAGGGGGAGAACCGGGGGGGGGGACTCGCGCCGGCACCGAGGGTACGAGGAAGACAACAGGGCGGGGCTTGACGACTTCAAACATATCAAATCAAGCTAGAATGGGGGCGATCAGGAAAAACGGACGTAAAAACAACGTTAAAGAAAAACGGTGAAGAGGTAACAGCCGAACGAGGGAACCAAAATCGAAAAAGAAAAGAAAAAATGTTTGGGGAAAGCGCCACAGAATCTTCGCGGGAAGCGTGAAAAAAAGAACCCAAAGTGGGAAGACCGATCAAAAAAAAAGAATAGTGTTGTGGCAAAGATAGAAAATGGGGCTTAAGGGAGGTGGGCTGGCATGCCGAAAAGCAAAGCGGGAGTGGGGGGGAGGGTTTGGACATTGAAAGGCAGCTTTCCCCCAGAAGGGAAAAATGGAAAAAAGACGCATGTGGTGACTGTCGAGAAAAAAGGAGGACTGAAAAACCGTCAAAAAGGCTGAATGAGGGAAAAAGTGTTCACGCACCTAGAAGCAAATCTCTGTTTAAAAAATAAAAAAAGGATTTTTCCAAGGTTGGGGGGGCAAATCAAAAGAAAGCGGAGCACACACGAAGGAAACCGGTATACGTTCGGGCTCTGGGCCAGGAGCGGGCGGGGTGACGGTGGCAGTGGGGGAAAAAAAAAAGCGCAACTTGGCTTTGCCCCCCATTCCGTGGTTAAAGGTTCGTAAAACGAACAACAAACGCCGGTAATTTGGGTAAAGAAGACAGGTTGGTGGAGTGGCAGCCCAAAGGATAACAGAAACGGAAATCAAAAAAAGGCACGAACTCTAACGCTCACTTAAGACTGCTTTAGGCTCACGGGGTGACGTGTGAATGGGACATGGAAGATCAGAAGGACGCGGGGGTCCGTAAATGACACGGGGGGACAAAAGTTGCAGAGTGAAAATCACCCTCACAAACAGTGGGGTACGGAAGGTGCGGACAGCGGGCAGGGGGAGTGCTTATTCTCGGGGGTGGGAAAGAGGACGGTCGGCCAGGGTATTCATGCAAGGTGCTACCACGCAGCACGTAAAACGCGCATAGATAAAGCAGCCGCTCTTCACGGTCAAAAGCTTGGGAAGGAATCTGACCCCTAAGATTCCTGGACGTGAAATGACCTAATTGATGGAAAAAAAAAACCCATTTGGGTTTTTTTTGGGGGGAACAAGAAACGGGGTGGGATGGGCTAGGTACGGGAAGGCATCCAATTGGGGGAAGGGGAAGTCGTGTGAAATAGGTCATCCGTAGGGAAGGGAGGTGCCGAGGCGGACGGGGGGTGGAGAAAGTGCATCGCCTCCTCTGTGGCGGCATGAGATGTCTTTTCTCTGATTGTCTGTGTAAAGGCGGTGACGGGGGGGCTGGAAGGCAGTCGGTCAAATTTGGGGGGGCTGACCGCCGCTTTGTATAGATGTGGGACAGAACTTCAACATATAAGGTGTTTTTGACGGGGGAAAAAAAAAGGAGGGGGAGGTGAGAACGCATGACCAGAAAGACCAGAAGGGCGGGCGGTCTGCACTAACGAAAAACCGCTGTCTCATGTCTGGGAGGGGGGGAGGGGGGAAAACCTAAGGGCCACTAAGCAATCAAAAACTTTCATGATGAATGGGAGGGGACGGTCCGAGCAATTGGGAGGAGGGGGGACGCCGGAGGGTGTTCGACGCCAAAATCAGAGAAAATCCATGCACAAGCTGTCCGAGAAAAAAGGCATTTATGTATGGACAAAAAAGGGGGGGGCAGACAGCATGAGACGGTTGGGGGAAAAACGTCACAGGTTTGGGGAGAAAATGAGCTGGCCGACCGGGGGCCTAGCGCAGATAGGACAGACCCAGTCACAGATCGGCGGTGGCAAGACAGTGGGGGGAGACCTTGGAGAGGGGGGACCGGAAAGGGGGGGGGGGGGATCGCAAAAGGGACAGGAAAAACAAAGCAACGACTCTGGGAAGAGAGTTATGACAGTAATATGAAAAAAAAAAGGGAAGACGAACCTGAAAAGAACGGTACTCGTTGGTCTCGAAAGGGGGAAAAATTCACAGGGTCCAGGGGTTGTGGGTACGCCGCGCCCCCCAATACTGACCCAGAAGAGAAAGATGGGGACCTTGTACGGGGGGGGTCTACAAACGACAAAACAAAAAAGGAGGGGGAGGAAAAAAATATATACTACCCCGACAAAAGAAAACCCGTGTCCAACAAGCAGTCCGCAGTCAAAGGGGCCAATGCAGACAGCCAAAACACAAGGCATGCAAAGATGCAACCGACGCAAAAAATCCGTTGAGCATGGTGCGAGGGACAGACACTGCAAACGGACACGCCCACGTAAGAGGTCTGACTGAAGAATGTTTCGGCTTCCAGACCGAAGCCATGCCCGGGAAAACAGGGCCGTGCTAAAGCAGTAAGGAAAACGCAGCCAAAAAAAAAATTAATGGAAGGGGATGTAATATCCAGAAGCAAACACATCAAAAGAGAGGATCAAAAACCCCCCCCCCAAAAAAATCCCTCGTACTGGAAAAACCTCGGTTAACAAGAATGACCATCGAGCAAGAATGGCAGAGTTAACTAAGAAAAAAAAAAAAAAGAGGGGTGTGGGGCGGGACGAAAAAACGCCGAAGTCAACTCGCAAGCCCAAAGATACAATATGTAAGATCCATTCGAAAAAACCGGAAAAGACGGCGAGGGGGGGGGGAGGGAAAAAAAGGGGCTGCACCCTAGAAAGAAAGACAAGCGAAATTCACGAACACGATGAGGGGGTGGTTTTGGGTCATGCAGCGCCCGCTTGAAAGGGGGGCGTGGTTGGTCAGACGGGACCAGGCTAACGAAAAAAATGTGTTGAGGGGAATGGTAGGACTTGAAGATGAACCTAGGGGAGTTCCGCACATGACCCTATGATGCTAGAAAAGGGAAAATGCCCAGAATGAGGGGGGAAATCGGGGAGCAAAACGAGAAGAAGGCGGAATGTCAAGGCAAAAATGAAGAAAGATCGGTCTATTCTGAGACAAAAGAAACGACAAAGAGGGGGAAATGGGCGGTCACTTAAGGGGACGAATAGGAACAAATCCAAAAAGCTGGTTCAAGGGGTTGCCCTCAGTAAAGGCATCTCGGGAGGGGGGAACGGTAAAAGGAGACCGAATCAGAGAATCCGTCAGACATTGTTTTGCAAACGAGCTTCCGGTGGGAACAGAAAACTCAAGACGGGGGGCTGGCGGAGCAAAAAGTGACAAAAAGCAAAAAAAAAAATATATGGATAAAAATGCAGAGGGGCAGCGGTCATCCTATCTCGCGAAAATGATGGCCATAAGGACAACTTTATCGGAGAAGACTGGTCACGGGAATGTTCAGACGGAGAAAAACCTCAGCCCAGGTGAAACACAGTGTCAGGAGTAAACAAACTGACCTTAGGTGTAGGGGGGGACACTCTCTAATGGAAATAGAAAGAAGGGGGAAAGGACATAAACACAAAAAAAAAAAAAACTTCCCCACCAGAAATCAACTGTCCAAGAGAAACAAGGAAGAATGAGGGGGTGATCCCCAAGATGAAAAAGAGGGAGTAAAAAAAAAAAAGAGGAAAAAAAAGAGTTAAACGAGGCAACTTGCTGGGTCGAAGGTATTCGTTGAACGACAACGGGGGACAGATGCATTGGGGGGGAAAAAAAGGAAAGGGAAAAAGCGCCTGTTGCCGGCACGGACACGGCAACGTTTTGACTTTCCGAGAAGGGCGAAAACTTCCATTGAACCTGCAAAAAAAGTCAAGGAGAGTGCACCATGGCCTGCCAAACTGTCTTCATAATCGCGACTTCAACACAAGAGAAGAAAATGTATCTACCGGGGCGTGCCATCTTCCAGAAGCCCCATAAGAGGAGTCAAGCCAAAAAAAGAAAAAGAACGGAAGGACGTGGGGAAAGACAGGTAGAGGGGCAAGAGACGACTCGCAATGCTAATAGAGGTACTCATCGAGGGGGGACCGTGATGTGGGGGACAAAGGATGGGAAGCTCTACCGGAGGGGGCACGAACTCGAATGAGAGCGTCAGTAAAAGACTCTTCAATCGCAGAGGGGGGGAAAAACAGTCGCCTGAGGGATAAAAAAGAAAAAAAAAAAAGGACTGCTTCCGACGAGGAAAAAGGGCGAAAAAAAATAAAAAGCCCAGACACACCCGAGCTTTGGAAATCCCAAACAAAAAAAAACTGTACGTGATGGGCAAACCTGTACACACTGACAAAAGCCGAACAAAAGAACGGACGGTTTTTCCACGGTGAAAACACCGAAAAAGGGGGGGGTAATGACATAAACAACCAGTGGCACGGGCGTTAGAACACCTCTCACGCGGCAAGGTCAGAGAAACTGTTAAGGGAAGAAAGTCAGGAAAAATACAGAAAAATGTAGTCACCCGACATGTCCTGCCTTCCAATGCGTAAAACATCGGGGGGGGAGAAGAAAAAGACAAATCTGAAAACGACCGGGGGCTCGAATCACCATAGACGAGGGACGGGGAGAACCCTCTAAACATGAGAAAGCGAAATTGGTTCCATATTAAGGAGAAAAAAAAAGCAAACGCTACAGGAAACCAACATGCAGCAGGCAAATCAAAGAAAACTTGACGGAGGAGGAGAGCTGGAGGGTAACATATAATCGTGGGGGGGAAGGTGTTTCTTCCACCCTTTGGAAACAGGTCAACCCCCCTCTGCAACAGTTCAAGGAGAAGAACCTACAGTCAACAAAAAAAAATAGTGGGGGCAACGAAGGGAAAAAAAAGTTACAGGGTGGTTGGGGGCGGGGGGAACATCACAAGGGGCGATCGGCAACTTGAAGCATGATTAAAAGAAAAACACATCTTTCAATCCTCCCACTGTACGAACTTGAAGAGTCACGACGGGGTTTGTCCAGCGGGAAAATTACGGCAACCTCCCACGAGACGGGGGAAAAACAAAAGATGAAGGTGCCTACATACCCTAGGGGAGACGCGGCTCTCTGACAAAATTAGACAAAAGAAACTAACTCAAAGAAAAAACAAAAAGGATAAGGAGGGGAAAAAAAAGAGGAGAAGGTGAAAGTCCATGGTTTGACATCTGCTAAGAAATCTAGGGCCAGCGCTCCCTTGTAACCAAGAAAAGGGAAGAAATGTGGGGCAGGTGGGAAATCGACACAGGGTTTTCCGGAGGGGCGAGGCCCATGCAAACGAAGGGGTACGCGTTAAAAACACGCGTCACGCTTTCTTCACGGGGAGGGGAAAGGGGGGGGGAGGGAAGTAGAAGGCGTCCCGGGGCCGTGCCCGGAGAGACAAAAAAATTCGTGGGGTTTAAATAAAACCTAGCCAAATGACCATCATCGAACCAGAAACGCGTAGAGTGAGGAAAAAATACACGAATGAAGAATGGGGAAATTGTTTTAAAAAAAACGGGGTGTTGTAACCAGAAGGACAGGACACACATAAATGTAGGACAAATCATCGAGAGATAGTCAATCGCTGTGGTCTAAAGAAGTAAGATGACAACGGAAGTTGATAATTCTGGCCAGAAGGACTCTGGTTGACAGTCTGGACAATTCCCTTCAGCGCAAAAAGGGGAGATGAGGTCTAAAAAAAAAAAAAAATCAGGGATGAGAGGGAGCCACGGCCGTGATCCACATCGCGACGAACAAAACACACGGAAGGGGACATGCGGAGGTGTCAAAACAAAGGAAATAGGGTCAAATCGATTGGCCAATGCGTGGAAAATAAGGTATCTAGTGTGTCGCGTATGCGGGGGAAAAAAAGTCAAAAACAAAAATAAAGGGGGGATTTAAATAACCAATTTATGTGTTTGCGGGGGGGGCAACACAAAAAAGGGGGACCCACGAAGTGTGAGAGCTGGGGACAGGCTGAAATGCTCAAGCGCTCCATAGATAAGGGGGCGACAGGGGGGGCCGGGGGGGGGGGCAGCACGGGGGAGGGTTCAGAGACAGGTCACCGGAAAAGAGGAACAGAAGTCTAGACTACCGAACAGTTTTGAAAAAGGGACACCCCGGAGGGGACCTGAGGAAGGGGGCCGAGAAGGACACTGATACAACAGAAGTCTCGAAAACGGAAGAAAAAGTCCCACCAAAAAAAGACGATGAGGGCTATGATAAGAAGGAACCGAGAAGGGCGTGTTCAAAAAATAGTAGCGAAGGAGTTGGCCCAGTACCGCGGAAAAAGCGGCCCTTCAAACATGAACAAAAACGGGGTGAATTTCCGCGAACACGGGAGAGTCAGGGAAGGAATCCTGAATGGCGGGGACAAGGATAGAGAAAATGGTGTGGGACCGCGGATGATTACAGGAGGGTTGGAAAAAACCAGTCGGTATTACGCCCACCCCGATAAAAAAGGGTGGGGGATGGGTTGGGTCAAATGTCACAATAGATTTTTAACTCAAAAACAAACCTGCGAGCCAAACGGACGAAAGGTGTGTTCACCTGTAACGGGGCCAGCATGGCGGGAAAAAGGGGGGGAGAGTGACAGGGCAAAATGATGGCGCTGTCATGGTGGCGAAGGGGCAAGGAGGCATCATTTGAAAGGAGGGAAGTTACGCCAAAGGGTGAGCACGATCAGATGGAGCAGAAAGATCCGTCATCTAAGCGGGGAAATTGGACAACCAAGGCAGTTTACGGGGTCGGGAGTCAGGACAGGGGGGCCACTACTGGTGACTATTTGGACAATTAGCAGAAAAAAAAAGAAACACGGGGGGGCATAGGTTGTTTTCCGGGGAAGAGAAAAGGGGGGGACAGGGCGGGGAGGGGGGGGGAACAGACGGCAATCAAACACGGCATCTATAGCCGCTCAAGGGAAACGCACTTCTGCTGGGCAAAAATGAACTTGGGGACGAAGCAGTGTTACGGAGGGGGGAAAAGGGGTTTTGGGCAAACGGGGGGTGAAGTCACAAGGTGGGGAAGGCGGGAAAAAGGGGAAGACAGCAGCCGCCTCGTGGGGGGGTTCGAATAAAAAGGACTCTCTGGAGGGGGGGACAAAAATGCTAGAGAGCATCGAGAGAATGGGAGGGTCGAACCAAAACGCAGGCCCCGAGCTGATTTAACGGTATTGAGGAACCGGGGTCAACAGAAGGGGGGTGTGTGGATGGAAAAGGAAATGGAAGCACACACCTGAAAAGGAATAAAATTGGGGGGACTTGTTCGCCAGACTGTGTCAGCCATACGAGGGTCAGCAAAGTGTGACTTTCATGCGGAAAAGGGGAAGAGTGCATACGGATGATCGACGGGACAACCGGGTCGAAGGGGAAAGGCATAATCGGGGCCAGTTTGGCTTAGACACGAGGGTGGGGGACGAAAGATTTCCGCCAGACGGCAGCACTAAGGAGGTTTAGGGCAAAAGAGGGGGGGGACGGCGGGGGGGAAACGCAGAACCGCCCACAAAGACGGCGCTGACTGAAAAAAGGGTCCCCTCAAGCGGGACAGAAAGTGAAAGGCGGGGGGGGGGGGGACGCAATACCCCGAAAGAGAGTTTCAGGTATGAGGATGGGAGGGCAAGAAGATCGTCCGCTGGTTTCGGAAGGGCGGGGACTCTTTCGGGAGGGGACGCGACATAATGGGGCAAAACGACGAAAAAAAAAATGCCATGCTTGGGGACGGGGACTACAGGGTAAGAACTCTTGAAACGGGGCATCAGGGATCAGGGGAACAAAGATTCAGGTGGTCTGGGTCAAAGCAAAGAAATATTAAGAAGTCTGATAGGCGAGGGGGCACAATAGGAGTTTAGAAAGTAAGGGTGGGGGGAACGGGACTGGATGACGAAAGGGCACTCCGAACTCACGCACGGCTTTGTAAAAGCTCAGGGGGACACCGAAGGAAGTCCCTCAGAGCCCCGGAATCAACGGGAAACTTCAATGGGGGTTTTTAGGGGTGTGTGCTGGGACGGTCCAAAGGATTCCAGTAGGCCAAAAAACGGGGTTGTTGGAGACTCTAAAATGTTCCCTTTACAATTGAAAAGAACGCGGTGAAGGGGGGAACCTTGGGGGAGGGAAGTCTCTTTCGAACAACAACAAAACAGATATTAGAGAAATGGCTACAATTGGCAACATTGGGTACAAAACGAGAGTACTGAAACTGGGCCAAGGCCGGACAGGGGGGGGGGGGGACGAACCCACAACCAGGAAAAAAAGGCAGTATTCCGTCGAAAAATAGTGAACCGTTGAATAAAGTGGAGGGAGAAGGCCAATTACCTGTCGTGCCAAAAACCTATCAGGATCGGACTCAATGTTGGACGTGGTACAACCAATCGGCACATACACATGGACCCTACAACACCCCTTTACGACGGGGGCCATTAAAACACAGCGAGGAATCAAAATGACGGGACTGGGTCAGGTGAACGCGCAGAGAGGAGAACAGGAAAGGAACTGCAGGCCAAAAAAAAACTAACAGGCGCAGGGGACACATCTGGGAAAAGGAAAATTCACCTGGAACAAGAAAAGGAATTACTGGAAGTTTGCTCGGGTGATTGGGGTGCTACGAAAGGAAATGCGCTCACCCCAAATAAGGACATCTTCACAAAAAAAGAAAGAAGTAAGCGAACGAGCAGCTCTTGACGTAGGAGTGGCAAGAAACAGCAAACACAGGAAAATGACGACACTAAGTATTACGTGGTCCAGACGACGCCCAAGGTGCTGGTAAAAAAACGAAGGGGTTAGGGTTTCGAACGCAAGCACTTTTGCCCGAGAAAAGGGTAGTGGGGATTCCGTGAGGAGGGAAGAAAACTGGCCAAAACCAAAAGAGGGGCTGTAAAAAATGAAAATGGGATTCAATGCACGAGAACTCACTACAGAAGGGAGAGGGGATACGAAACAAGGACGTGAAAAAATCGAAATGAAAAAAAAGAATTGTCCAAAGATCGGCGACCTTAAACCGTCAGAGAAACTAAAATGAAGCCCCTGGGAAAGGACATATCATCAGGCCCATCAACCACCCAGCAAAGGGGGTGCAAAAAAAACGGGGTTGAATCCCATCCGTTAAATTCCAGCGAGAAAAGAGGAAAGGGAATCAAAAACCAGAAGGCTAATATACGCACACTGTTTTGGGAACAGAACATAGGCCGTAAAACCAGGGTCCTGGAGAAAAACAGTTCTCGACCTTCCCGGGGACTGGAACACTGTGGAACTTGGGGGTACAAAACTCGAGGAAGACGGAAACCATCTGCCCTGAGAAAACACAGTTTGGGGGACAGCAGACGAGGTGATGCGGGCGAGAGCAAAGTGGGACCGGGATGGCGTCGGGAGCCAGAAAAAACGCCATGTGGGGTTCACCCCACACCTAGAGGAACCAACTCGAAAAAGGGCGAGTTTTGCGAAGGATCGGTCGAAGGGAAATAGAAAGGAAAATCAAGGGACAGAAAGCACTGAAACAACCAAAACGTAAAAACCAGCGCCAGGGGAGAGCCACGTGGAGTCACCTACTTTACGGGGTGCAGACCAAGAAAAAATGTAGGGGCGGGAAAAGAAAAAAATTCATATTTAAAGCCTGCTACGCCCAGGGGGTTGGCCGAAAAATGAAAATCCGCAATGGAACTGGACTCTCAAAAAAAGGTGCCAAAGCGACATTTGCGGCACGGAACAAAGGAGCACGTTGACTGTTCAGATAAGCGATGCCAGTAACATGAAACCAAGAAAAACCGGACGTCGGGCGATTCACGGGAATGCGAAAAGCCAGGTAAGGAAAGAAGCTCAAACAACCAAAAAAAGATGGGGCAAACGAAGATCTAGTCGGTATCAAATAATAACGTGGTGTAGCAGAGAGGAAGAAAACAGTAAAAGTAGAAAGCGTGGTCGCGCCAGAGACGTAAAGAAATCTGGATGAGGTGGTGAAAAAAAAAAGGGCCCAAGGGTTCAGAGGGCCCTAGCGGCCAACGAAAAAGCTAAAGTCATGACGACATCTCGGTGTGTGTAGGCACAGTCTGTGAAGGACAAAGAGGAAGGGGGGTTGGGAGAATCGGTAACGTCGTCAGAAGGACAGTCGGGAAGAGAAGTGGCTTTCAGAAAAGAAATCGGCAGCAATGCTCTGACAAACAGGGTGAGTCAACTCGATAAAGAAAACTTACGCGTCACTAAAGAACGACCCGTCCTGAAGACAAGAAAAAGGACGTGGCCGGAAAGCAGATACGAAGACTCCTCGTCGGGCCATCACTGGCAGAAGAAAGATTCTAACTCTGGGGGGAAAGGGGGAAAAAACCGGAAAAAAAAGGGGGTTGATGACAAAGCCACCAGTCAAAAACCGTGAAAAAGTGAGTCCACAGAGCAGAACGGCAAGGGACAAATTCGAAAAAGAAGTGTTCGAAGAGCAATCGCCATCCAAAAACAATGGAAAAGGACTGAACGTTCCGGACCTTGCAAGACGATGAGGGAAGCGCAGAAGTCAAGAGGATCAAAGACGAAAACCCGTGCTGAGAGTCACAAACGAGAGTGGCAGGGGGGGTAGATACCCGCAGAAACCGACAAAACATTGTGTACCATATGAAGTCAAGCAGGCAATAGGGAACAATGCAGCAGTCCAGGACACGGCAAAAGATTGGACGGAGAGACGAGAGGGTTCTATACCTATATCGTGGGGGGATGTGAGGGGAACCCTGTTGGGGGAAAATGTCAACAAATATCATTGTCTGGGGGAAAAAATGCTTCCCTAAAGGGGCTGGGGAAGAGGACTTCATGTGGTGGGAGACGGAACAGAAAGGTTACGAAGAGCAGGCACCGGGAAGCAAGAAGTCACTGGCTCAAAAAAGCTGGAACATGAAAACAAGGAAAGAGCGGAAACTTGGTGGGGGCAATAGTCGAAACAAATTTCCAGGAGGGGGTGATTTTCCTTCTCGCCCGACAGGAGGAAGGGTCAACAAAAACAAGATAACGTTAACGGAGGCGCACGAGACAGGGGATCAGCATGCGCGGGATGGAAGGAACTCCCACATCTCGATCAAAAAACCCCAAAAAAAGGAGAGGAGGAAAAGGGGAAGGGGAAAAAATTGGAAGAAGTTACGGACGCCTAAAGGACAAAATCGTCGAGGGAGAAAAAAAAAACAAGTGTCCCCGAACGTGCTGTGGCGTTGGAGAAGATGACACTGTGATGGCCTAGGGTCACGAAAAAAGGACAAGCTGGAACGCTGGAACATAATGTCAAGGGTGGGATTTTTGCGCATATTACCAAGGGAAATTTGCAAGCTCTTTGGTGGCAGGGAAGAGAGAGGAGGAACGGGGAGGCAAGGGGAACACGATCGTAAACCTTCGTGATGGTCAAAAACCACTCAAGAAAAAAAAACCACCTCCACCACAGTCCATCAGCTCACAGAAAAAGCAAAAGGGGAAAAGCCAGGGGAGTATCCCAGAAAGGAAGGGGAGTGGACATGGGTGGTTCCCCAACAGTGTGGAACACAAGAAAAAAAAAAATACTATTTGAACAGAAAAAAGCGAGGATAGCAAAAAAAAAAAAAAAAAAGCAGGACTGCACCGGGTAGGAATGCTGGCAGGGAAGATCTCGTTTGATCGAATCTTAACTGGGGAAAAAATGAAACGGAGAAAGAAAAAAACGGGGTTAAAAAAAAAAGGGATCTCAAAAACTCACGGCGTGAGAGAGCACTCCAGGGTTGATGGAAAATGTACGCTAGGGTTGGGGAAGGCCGAGGGTCTTTGTTGGGACAGGAAGAAAACTTAAGAATTTTCCAATCGGAGACCGATTACGGTGCCGAACGGGTCGGAGGTGGGGGCAAAACGGGAGCTTTGATGAAAAAAATTCACAGGAACATTGTGGGGGGTGTCGAGAAAGCAGGGGGGGTGGTCGTGGGGGACCGGGGTCCCGAAAAACGAAAAAAAGTGCGATGAGGGTTGTGGCCCCGGAAACAGGAGGCAACAAATAAAAGAAGAGAAAAAAGAGTCCTAGTCGTAGGCCAGGGCAGTGGTTCGACAGGGGCAGAGGGGCTGATCTTAAGGGGGTTAGAGAGGGCCGAAAATTGTTGAAAACAAAAAAAACGCGTCCATGGGAAGAGGAGGAGGGGGAAAACACTCACCCGATAGCAGAGGGTCCTTGGGAAAAGAAGGGAAGAGAAATCACAAATCGGCCTATGGGGGAGAAAATAGGAAAAAAAAACCGAAGGATTATGGGTAAAAACACTATTAGTGCTCGTGGCACGCCTAAGGGCACTACTACCGGAAAAGTAACCATAGGACTGGAACGAGAGACCGAAAGTGGGGGGTCTTTGCGGGGCGCATCGCAGGGCCTGTGAAAGATGAAAGGGCGAACGAAAAAAAAGGGGAAGATACAGATCCTACCTTGTGTTTGGCGCATACGTACAGGAGTTTCTAAGGCCCGGACTCTACACTCCCTCCCGGTGGAAAAATGTTTTCATGTCCGGAGACATGTATGGAAAAAGTATCAAAAACTGTCGCGACCAGTGGGTCACCGTGCCCGCAAAAAGGCGCTGGGACTGTCAATTGGGCCAAGCAATCCCTTAAAAGAAGCAGTTTTGGCAGAAAAGGAGGGACGGAGCAGGGAGATGTTGCCCTGCGAATTTTTTGCCGGGAATTTGGCAGGCCCGGCAATGGAGCAAACAAAAAAAAAAAAAAAGAAAATGGAAGGAGGGGGAGGGGGGGGAAAGTGGGGGAAACGCGGAGGGGTGAAGGTGGGAGTGCTTTAATTGGGACGGGCCGCCGTTTCGAGTGGGAAAAAGTCGCGGGGAAAAAGAAGATAAAGAAAAAAAAAATCCTGGCAGTGGGTTCCGCGCACCCAAAAAGTGGGGGGGATGGCAGGGCGGGGGGGGCAGACAACGGCAATCAATCCCGGGGCAAATCCCCAGACCAGGCGCAACGTCTCTTCTGCATGGGACAGGAAAGAAGGTCGAAAGAAACTAGGTGTACCCAAGGGATGGGGAGAAAATGGTTGGCCTCCATTGCCAGAAAAATGGGTAGGGTCTTTAGGGGCAGACGCGAGAGCCTGGCTGCCTGGGTGATACCGGGAAAACGCTCGATTGAGTCAAATGGGAGGGGGAGCCGACACCGCAAGCATTGTGATAACCAAGGGGCCGGGGGGGAGCGGGAAATTTAAAGGTGGGAATTTCCCAAAAAAACACGTGGGAAAGCACCGGGGGGGGGAGGTGAACGAGGAGTAGCCGGGGGGGAAGGCAGGCCAAAAACAGGGAGTTGAGGGAAATTAAAAAGGGGGTAAAGACGACACGACGATTTATTGCGAAAGGTTGGCTGTGGCAATTCTAGACGGCGCGTGCGGGCAAATCAAAGAAACTAAAGTATGGGGGGGACGACGAGTTACGAAGGCAAGCAATCTGCAGTTGTTGGGTAAAAGAAAACCGGGGGGGACTGGGCCAAGTCATCCATAAGGCAGTCAAAATACAAGGTGGTTCGTGAAAGAGGGGGGCCGGAGGGAAACGCATTACAACATACCCTACGCGCGCTGCAACGTAAAAAACCGAAATAACAGAAGGGGGGGTGACAACAGGGGGACTGCAGTGGTAAAGGGGCCGCACTAAAAACGCCCCGCAGGGGCAGAGAAGAGGGGGTCGGGATTTTATGATGTAACGAACACTGAAAAATACGGATACAATGTGTAAAAAAAAAAAAACAATGAGACAACAGGTCCGCCGCCAAATCCCTCTAAGAAACTAAAAACAATGACAGTGGACAAGTTAAAAAATTGTATAATCAAGATGGGGGCAGTCCTAGTTAAAACGGTGGGGGGGGAGGAGGGGGGACCATTTGGGGTTAGACTGCCAGCCCCCCCGCTAAGCCGGAAGAAAAACCTAACAAAACAGAAATGATCTGAGGGAGGGAAGATATGGCTGACCTTAATTTGAAACGGAAGGGGGAATGTGACAAAGGCCAAGAAATATCCGCAGCCCCCGAAAACCCGGAAAAAAGCCACGAAAGACCGAATTAGGTGAAATAGAAACTAGAAAAAAGGTAAACAGGGGGTTACGAAGGCACTATACAGGTCCCGCAATGGGTTGTGGCACGCCGCCCCTGGGCCAGGGGCCCTTGCGTAAGGCTGGGGGGGGAAAGGGGTCCTTGGGGTCGGGAAGAGAGCTAGAAACAAACAACAACGAGGGGGGGGAAGGGAAAAAAGAGAAAATACCACAATCACACCTGTAACCAAGGCGCGCCAGGGAAAAGAAAGGGACGCGAGAAACAACTAAATGAAATGCATAGGGGCAAACTTAGGGGAAAAAAGTGGGACGGAAAAATTTTATATGGGGCGGGGGAAAAGAAGGCTTTCAAATTGGGAAAAAAAAACAAAGAAGGAGGGGTCACAGCTTCGCCGCAAAGGGAAAGTTGGCGGCGCCAGCCGGCAAGACAAAAGACTTACCGAATTAGTCGACAAATCAAGCCCCAGGAAGAGAAAAAGAGATCAAATGGACGTGAATGGGAAATATGCATCATGCAAAAGGCGCCCATAAATCAAAAAGGCGGCAAAACGATCCCTTGAAGGGCACGGCCAAACGGATAAAATGCCGGGCGCCGGAACAGAAGCATGGGACTCCTGGGGAGGGAAAAGAAGCTGATTTTGAGGCGAACGAAAGAGGCAGCCTTAGGGAACCAAGAAAAAAAAAAACTCGGGACATCTTGCAAACAGAATCAGAAAAAAATAAAGAACGCGGAAGTAGTTCCGGACCGATAAATACCCCCAACCAGCAAGGGGACGAAAAGATGAGGTTAACTTTTGAAACGAAGACGCAAGGTCCAGGTTGGGGGTGAGGGAGAGGGTCCGACGGCCCGCTTGCCGGAAACCTGTAAGTTGCTTTGCCGGAGGTAAGGCAAGGCCGCACAAGCGGGATTGAAACCCCGCACAATGGCAAGATGGCTACTACGAGACCAACGTCGGTGGGCCACGAATTATGGGGAATCACCCGCTCACCGAACAGGCCCTCTCCTGCGACAGAATACCGTTTGGCTACAATAAATCTTCGAGGTGGACCCAGTCGCGGGCAGGAGAAATCAAGAATGCGCCCACAGGATGAAATATAGCCCTCACACCCAGGGGGGAGGGGGGGCAAACGGTTTAATCCAAAAAAATACGTTAAAAGCATAGCAAGGAACGGTTCCGAGAAAACAAAGGGGACAAGGGGCAGCACACCTTTTTTGCAAGCACCGATATACCTTCGGACAAAGAGAAAAGAAAAAAGCAAGAGAATGGGTCTACAACAGGAAAAGTACCGGGAAAACCGGTGGAAAGGACAGATCCTTCCCACGCATAACGGGACAGCGAAAACCTCTTCAAACATATCTATGGGCAAAAAAAAGAGTACTTAGAGGGAGAAGCTAAAGGTATGCAGTCAGGGGTAAAAAAAAAAATACGCCCAGGGGAAAAAAAATTTGGGTCTCGTGGAACAACCCTGACACGGAGTGGGATTCCAAGGATCGGATGATGTAAAAATAGAACTCTCCCCGGGGGAAGAAAAACAAAATGAAACGCCCTGACCCCGCCCTCACAAAAGGGCCGAAGCCGAAATTTTGGGGGTGGTGGGTCCAGATGATACAGGAGAAAGCGGAAAAAAAAATGAGAAAGAAAGCGAGCAAACTCCTATGTTGATCAAAAAAGGAAACACATTAAGAATTCAGCTAAAAGTACCAAAAATCTCTGGGGCTACCAAAGTGGGAAACCTTGAGAAAGTTTGGTCTTTGGGAGAGTGAAAGTCATTAAACAGTACAAACAGAGGCCGCTGAGTCAGAAGGACGGGGGACAGCCTCCTTTCACCGAGACATCTAAGGCAAAACCAACAAGAAAAAAATGGGATAGGGACGTGGGAAAAAGGATCGCTTCGCTGGAGAGGAAGGTTGACGAAACTCCAAAAAAACTTTTCCCCCACGTAAAAATGTGAAAAGCAAGGGGCCATGAACGCACGCCGCAGCTAATGCTGACAGCATCGAGGTTTGTGTGTTCCCGTGTTTGAGCATACCAAATTTGATAATCCACGAAGAGGAAAAAAGAAAGGCACCGCCCGGCAGCCCTATCAGTGACGTACGAGATCAAGGGCAGCTCAGCAAAGTGAAAATGAAGGCCGGGACTTGAATTCCGAGGCGGGGAAGGAGGGAAAAAAACCGGCTAGACAATAAAAGCCAGCAACACTGAGACGAGGCCAGATTCTGTCGATGCACGGCAACTTTCCGACGCAACTCGAACTCTCCGTTTTGTCAAGGGTGTGTAAACTAAAAAAAAAAGGTGGGGAAAATGGAAGAAAGAACACAGTCCGGGTCCCATGAGAAAAAAAGGATCCGTCAAGCAAGACGAAATAAGTTATCAAAAGGAAAGCGGGTCCGGAAAGTAGAATGGACAAAGAAACGTGAGGAACAAAATCGCGCCTCAGGAAGATCAAAAAACAAGAGGAGAAATATCACTCCTAGTGTGCAGGGTAAAATATACCGAGAAACGGGGGATCCAACGGGAGTGGAAAAAAAAAACAACAATGCGGATAAAAGCTCTAGCAAAGGGAAGGTGAAACCTGGGCAGGCAAGGGGGAGGGGGACGGAAGAAAAAAAGTAGAAGATGTCCCTATACTAAAGATGGTTCTGGTCAAACCGGGGGGGGGAACTTGGTCCACTCTGCTCGGGGTCATCAAGTCCCGCGGGGGGGGGGGGGGAGGCAAGGAGACGGCAGCAACAGTTGGTGGGGTGAGAGGTGAAACATAACAAGGGGGAAGAAATCAGAACGGACCCGTTAAAACGATGGGGGAAAAAAGCCCCCAGCTTGTCAATCACGGGAAAGAAGACGGCTTGAGAAGAAGGAAAGCTCCAGCGTGGAAGAAGACAAAAAAAAAGGTCCGCCACGAAATGCAGGGAACATCGACAAGATACTTTTCTGGGGGAAGAAGGGGGGGCGCCAAAAAAAAAAAAGAGACTATTGGAATCGGGTTTTTCGCAGGCAGAAACGTTACTCAACA
>Ga0179593_1291511_pt1 | contig 19207 bp, 21 predicted proteins | sample CZODoug2_1_08_16_FD_185931 | JGI IMG/M metagenome (GOLD analysis project Ga0179593, IMG submission 185931) | Vadose zone soil fungal communities from Angelo Coast Range Reserve, California, USA - CZODoug2_1_08_16fungal (PacBio error correction) | ecosystem: Environmental > Terrestrial > Soil >...
CACTGGAAGGGCGATACAAGTAAAGAAATTGTCTTTTTTGCTGGGAGTCGAAGAATGAAATAGGTAGAAATAGAGGAAGTAGGCGCGTAGAACAGCCAATCGGCGGGAAAAGAGATAATCGACTCCAAACTGACGCCCAAGAGGACTCAAAAAGAGGTCTGCAATGCCCGTGTAGTCGGTAACAATCGAGTACAAAACAAACAAGGTGTAAATCAGGAAAACAAACCTTTAAACGTGTCAGGGAAGAAGCTGCGGATGCTGACCTTACCTCGTCTCAAGGGTTTTTCAGACGAGCCCGTACGCATTGACTGTGATTGGAATGTACACGTGTGGAGCGAAATGCGGGTCCATAAGACCAGCCCGAGAAGGCCCGTTGGCAAAAGGAGATCGGAGTCACCGAGACGGCCTGGAGACGGTCTGACCAAAGCGCCCTAACGAACGGGAGGTTGAGCTCAACAAGTGTGAAACGTCCGATCAAAAGTGTGCAGAAAAACATCCGGGGGATGACGTCCTTGAAAAAACGCTGAGAAAGAACGTTAGAAAAAAAATTAGCGCGAACAACGCTGGCCCCGCGACGAACCGTAGATTTGTTTGAAAAAAAAACGGCGGTGCCGCAAGAAGTCGAAGAAAAGAGCCGTTTTGACCAAACAAGGGAAGAAGACAACAATCCCGAAAAAGGGCTGGGACGGAGAGTGAACCCCACAGAAAATCCAATCCAAGGCTACCGGTCAACTTCCTAGAACCTATCACAAATCAAGGAGAGGAAATTCTTTGGAGGCACGGAGTTCGGGGCGGCTTTTAGGAGAAGGTTAAGTCGAACGAGGGCTCGCAACTTATCCAGAAACAGCTTGCAAAAAACTAGGTTAAAAGCCCTCATGTGGGTAAACGGCGTTTCATTCCACTGGGAAGAAAAAGAAACCGGGGGTTAGTTCCGAGGCCAAACAGGGCCCAGTCAAACCGTCAATCCGAGCCGGCCTGAGAGTCCACTCATCCCCTTAACCCCTGCCATCAGGAAGAAGAAAAGGTCAAGAAGGAGCTCCTGGGGCGAACGATGGCAGAGACGAGCTATAACTCCTCCGCCGCTTCATGAAAGAAGCCCGCCTGGGCAAAACCGAAAAGAAAAAAGAGGAAAAGGAAGGGGGAATTAAAAAAGGGCTGCGTAACAAATAAGGTGAACAGGCGAAGCTCAAAACTTGGAATTGAGGTTAGGCCGTCATTCCGGGGGGGGACGAGTTTGGGGGGGTTCCCGGCCAGACGAAAAAAGGGGCCGGAAGTCTGTCAATGTGCATGACCGACTAATAATGGGTGATAAGGAATACTAGCGAGGGAAACACCGCGTCGGAAAAAAACCCACACCACCACAGGCATTTACAAACATGTGTAAAGCGCATTGTGGGGAGAAGGAAAGAAGAGCGAGGGGCGGTAGTCGCGGGTTCCCGTATGCGGGACGGGAGTTATCCGAGAAAGCAGCGGCTCCCCTACATTGAAAAAGACCCATCACGCCACGCCCGGGGAAGACAGCCGATGAGCACGCGTTTACTTGTCAGGACAAACTTAATAGAAGTCGACCGAAAAGTGGGACTCTAGCCAACGGACGAGTAAAAATCTACTCTGAGTTGAGAACATCGACAACAACTTTTGAAGCACAACGAACGGGGCTAAACTTAATAAGAGAATCAGACAAACCACCAAAAATGACAAAATGGGGAAGTTCCCTTAGAGGTCCATAGTTATTATAGAAGCGTGAAGAAGAAGGTTTCCTTGAGGTGACCTGAGCGGGTGCAGTTGGAAGGACGGGGAAGGGCTTTTTGTTTTCACCGCCGCGGGGTTGAGAAATCCCCTCCTAACAGAGGAAGTTACGGAAGGGAATAACGCTTCGCCCCATCTCAAGCAGGGAGGATTCTTATCAAGAGCGCTACAACAACCAAAAAAGAAGGAGAAAAAAAGAGAGAGGGAAAGATACACTAAACCCACGCTCGGAAGGCAAGTGAACTAGCATTACAGGTGAATAAGCGGATATGAGTAAACTAATGGAGAAAACCTCTTGAATTTCCAAACACAAAACAGAAAGTGGTTGAAAGGTGCTGCACCTTCGGAATCGGTCCATCTCCAAAGGTGCAAAAATCGCGGTGAAAGATGGGCACGCTACCAGGCCTCAGGAAGGGGATCAGTGTGAAGAAGGAGATCAGACCTCCCAAGTTTGGTTAGAGGGGAAAACAGATGAAGGATGGAGAAGGGAAGAGGCTAAAAGAAGTAAAAAGACAGTGGTCCAGAGAAAGGGAGAGGGAAAAAGTAAAAGGGGCCTACCAGGTGGTTCAGGTCAGTAGTGGGTTCTGGGGTTCGAGATTCCAGGACTTTGGAGAGACGAAAGAGACCAGGAAATGCATAAGAAAAAATTGGCGCCGGCCCTTTTAAGATCAGAGACCCCTTCTAAAATGCTTCCGAAAAATGGTCGGCAAGAAGCGGGTCTGTGTGTGGAATTGAAAAAGATCGGGGTCGAGGGGGCGGTAAGCCCGAAGGCAAAACCGTTTAGTCAAAGGAACAAGCAGCGGGAAGAGAACGGCCATCTTCCGAGGAAAAAAAAGCCACGCCTAGAAAAGAAAGGGAAGCAATTCTCCCATAAACGTGACGAGGGGGAGAGTGGAAACGCGGAGGTTTACGCCGAGTAACAAAAGGAAGGGTTTGGGCGGGTTGGGTAGGCCAAGGAGGGACCTTTCGGTGTTTCGTGAAAGAAAGAGGAGGTATTGCGAGTCATCCTTGATCAAAAGCAAACGCGGCCAAGTAAGGAATGGGCGGGGCGTAAGGAATCGTGAAAGGGAAGGGACTGCCTCATACCGGCTGCCCCTTTAGAGGGGGGTGGAACGTCAGGTTTAGGGAAAATTTGGCCTGGCCAAAGTGGCCCGGTGGTTGAAACGTAAAACTACCTGTGGGACACTCTGTGACAAATAGGCTTGGGAGACGAAGTGCGGCAAAGCCGTGTCATGGCAAGAACAGGGGGAGGAGCCGTCGAGGACTAACCAAGTCAAACCCTAACGAAACGCCGCCCCGACCGAATTGACGGGACAAAGAAGGGGGGAAGAGGATTTGATTGATCGCTGGATAAGCTAGTCGTGTCGCTTGGGAAAGGCTGGCCACAAAATTGGGAAGGAAGGGCAGTCCTTCCTTCTGTAAACAGGGGGAGCTAAAAGTGAGGAAAACGGGTGGCCGAATGAGTAGCCCTGCCGGCAAAAAAAATGAATCTAGAGGGAGGGGGGTAGAAAGAATCGTTGCAACAGGCCCGGGGACTTGGGGTTGGAGGAAAAACCCTCTGAACAAGCGTTAAGCCCAACGGATGGTGGCAAAAACATCGCAAAGATCTAGAAGGGAACACTTGGTGGAAGCCTCAGATCAGGTATAAGGGGAATTTTCTAAAGTACGCTTAAGAGATCCCCCACAGCGGGACGCGACGAATATAGTGGGTTCCAAAAGGGCACAGCATCGTTCATGCATGGCTGATGAACAGGGAGGGAGGAAAACGGTTCAAACACTGAGGAACATCGAGATACTGCACTAAACAATGCTCGGGACGGGACACGAGTAGGGAAGACGGGCCGGCGGAGCACTCTAACGTAAGGAATAAACAAACTTTTTTTCGGAACCTACGCAATCTTGAAAAAAATCAAAAAAAGGCAGTTTGGGGCCTCCCAATACCTGCAGGGGGGTCCGGAGATGGGGAATCTGGAGGGGAAGGGGGCGAAAGGAAGAATTAGTAACAGCCGATCGTGAGGTTCTGCCGAACTAACCGCGGGGAGTACTCCACAGGAAAAAGACCCTAGGGTCAGTCAAGGGATTATCTCGCTGCAAGGAGAACATGCCTGAAGGAGATATGAAGGCCCATGGATAAAGGAGTCTCTCTCACAAACAGGGAGGGGGGAAGTCTTGACAGAAGGCACGGCCAATACAAAAATTGGATTTGGGGAACGGAGAGAATAGAACTGGACCGCAATGAGAAAGGAAGAAAGACAGGCCTTCCCAAACAGCCCAAGTTTAACCGGCAAATGAGAGAGAGCCACCAAAATACACAAAACAGCCTCAAACGACACCGAGAAAATGAAATGGAGGGTCGGTGACGTCCAAAAAAAACCAAACGTTGGACGCGTAGGGTAAAAAAAGGCACCGTTGTGGAGGATGCAGAAGTAGAACCGGCCCACTTCGGGAATTCCGGGTTTGGTATGTAAAAAACGACGCCTAAACACCTAGTCATGTCGGGGCATAGTCACAGGGTTGACAGAGTTTTCAGGTACTAAAGCCAGAGACAAGAGGGGCAAAGACAAACAGGGGGAGATCGCTTTCGGGCCAGCGCTCAGGCTGAAATAGGCTCGTAGTGTCGCCACGACATGAAAAGATTTGTGAGAGGGGAAATTGTGGAAGAAGAAGTCTAGATAGGCGCGATTTCCGAAAAGAAGCTGATGCGGGGGGAACACGTGTCGAGAGATTAGGGTAAAACGGGCCCATAAGGACCCGACAAAGTTAACGATACAAAAGAGGTAAATAAGTAGTCAGCGAAGTAGTGACCCAAGAATACCCCGTGCAAAGGGAGATAAACAACCTGATTACCGCAAAAAGGTGCCGTGAGGGGAGGGTGTGCATCACATAAAAAAAAAAGAAAACACAAAGCAAATGTCTGAAGCCGGGGCATCCACCCCCTCTGTAAATCCGGGCCGAGACATTTGGAAAAAAAAGAGAAAACCATCTGGGCGCGGCAGGTTATGGCTAAACTGGGAGGAAGCAAAAGGGGATGACTCAATGAACACCTCTTGGGAAAACGCGCCGGGAGGGGCCTCAAAAATGGAGGAAACGTGGGTAAAAAGGACGGGCCCAAAAGGGGCAGAGGCCACACCTCTCTAATCCTTCGTAAGTTGAAGGAGAGAGAAAAGACTCGGTCCACCGAGAAAAAAGTACCAAACCACTTTAGACCCTTACCGAAAAAAAAAAAAAAAAGGTCAGAGAGACCCAGCAGTCCAGAAACGAAGCTTTCCGACACTCAGCTGAAGTAAAAGCCAACCTGAAGGGGCAACCTGGGCACGCCAAGAACGAAAACCCGGGCAAACCATGACTGGGGGTGGACGTCTTCACTGAGGCGAAAAAAAACAGGAGAAGCGACAAAATTTCAATTTAACTAATTTGAGAAGGAAGGAACCGGGGCAGAGAAAATGGCATTTCATAGAGGAGAAGGGCCTTGGGAAGGAGGGCCATTGAAAGAGATACCTATTTTGTTGGAAAGAAAGACTTATTGAGAACCAAGACATCTAAAAACAAATTAACGAAACCACGGAAACAGAAACCAGGTTGTATGGGCGCAGTGTACAAAAGGGGGAGGCACTCCGGAAGCCAGGCAGGGGCCCATTTGAAGTGGGAATAAATGTTGGGCGATGATGAACAATCAGCGGTCAGCACGAGAATGGACGTTACCAGCAACCACCGGCCCACGTGCCAGAAGGGAACATGACATTAGCTGGGGTCAACATGCCGTCACAGGGAAAGGGGCCAGGAAAAAGCCGCAACGCGGCCCACTGAACTAAAATGCGACGGAGTGGAAAATCCGCATCTGGAAACACAACTATTGTTGAATAACACATCTTCACCGAAGAGGCTAAAACGTCGTCCTAAAAAAAACTCACTGCAATTAAAGGCCATATAGGAGAGAGTGAGGAAGAACAGGCTGTGCTTGGAGAGTGGACAAGAATCTTGGCCTTTGGAAATCACTGGATGCTTGTGTCCGGTTGGAGAGCCCTATAATTACTGTAATGTAAAGTAGGAAGAATCGTCCAGAAGAGGTTGAGGAGAAAGGAACATCTTCAACATCAAAAAACAAAAGAGGAATAAAAACGGATAAGAAAAACGAATCCGAAAATCCCACCTGCGGGGAAATACGGCGACGAAATTCACTGGAAACCCAGTAAGCGGTAGTGCGGGGCTAAAGCGGTGATGTTTGCCACCCACCAGAGGCGGGATGCAACCTTCGGATGTCACCTCTAAAAAGATCTTGCGAATCCGCGAAAGAATAATCCAGAAGGGTAAATTCCAGGCGAGGGGGTGTTTTTTTTTTTTGGGGTCAATGTAGCTCGTAAAACCAGACCCTTGTGTGTGGGAGGAGTTTGGACCCACCGTAGGCCAAATTTATAGGAAAGGCGGGAAGGTGAAAGCTACCGAGAGAGCGATTCTGTTGGAGGAGGAACAAAGGGTCCGAATGGTCAAGGGCCGAGTTCCTTTTCCGCCGGGGTTAATGGAGAGGCGACGCCGTCTGGGCGAGCAGCTCGAATGCCTCAAAACAACGGAAAAAAAGATTGTCCTGGAAGCCTACATCTAGAAAAGAATTCCATACCCATTTCAGGAAGAAGTGGGGTGAAGGGGCACCACGAATGTGTGGTGGAAGAGGCTTGCTTAGGCCCGAAGATAAAAACCTATTAAGAATGTCGAACCCAAGGGCACGGAAGTTTTTACCTCACACAATCCTCCGGAAACGGAGGAAGAGGAAGGAAAGAAACGAGATTGGGAAAGGCTTCAAGGGAGACAACCTCGCTGTGTTACTACGCCGCAGACGTCAAAACAGTCAATGAGCTTAGCCCAGGCGTGGTCACGGTCTTGATTTTCCTTCAAGGACGTAGGGGGATCAGGTCAAATTAAACTGCTGCGTCGAACGGCAAGTGGGTGTGAATGACCGGGCGGGGCGGACAGGAGAAAACGCGGGGAAACGGGAGGCCAGACGGACTTGCTTTGTTACTACTAGTAGCGGGAGTGCCGAGACCCTCTGCAAGTATTGAGTACCGGGGAAACGAAGTTTATCCACATGAGAGGAGGTCCAGAGGGCAGGTCAATTGGATACGGAAGCTTTTCGGCACTAACAGAAAGAAAAGTCGACAATCTAAAGATGGGGGGGGAAGATGATTTGGATCGGCTGCGGAAAACCTGTAGTCGGTGTCCCAAAACGACTTTTGGTTAGCGGGAAAAACGGTTGCCAACATCGTCGAAGCAGAAGGAGAGGTAAGACAAAGGGCTCCTTGGGGGGTCAAGGTAATTCCTGCCAACGAAAGAAATCCTAGAGGCAGGGAGAACATCTAAAGAAATTGAATGTCCAAACAGCTTTACAGACCACTAATGAATTTGGCCCAAAACGCGAGACAGAGGACCCGCAGCCAACTTTTCTCAAAAGACGACGGTCTATGGACAATTGGTGAAAATTATACAAAGCTCGAATGGACCACAAGACTCGCCCTTCCCTGCCGGCGAGGAAGAACGCCCTCTCCTCAGGGTGGGCCACGGGACAAGATTCGATCGGAGCGCTTATGAAAAGGCCATCAAAAAGGGTTGATCGGTGCCTCGACTGGGCAAAACGATGCGAGAAGGGAACGGGCCGGCGCCGAATTGTAGGAGAACGTCCCGAATCAACCCACGCCAAAGGGGGGGGAAAGTTTGAACCGACGCTTCAAGGACCGGGTTGTTTTGAGAAAAAAAGCAAAGACACATGGGGGCATTGCCGGGCGAAAAAATTTTGCGCAGCTGGTCTGCAAGGGTTAGGGAGTCACCTCGAAAAAAGGAAAAGGCCAGAACCCATTCGGAAAGTGCTAGACAAGGCGCAGAACTTCATACTTCTCCCTACAGGGGGAGGGGAGGGGATAAATAAAAAGTGAGCGCAAGCAAAGCCAAGGAACGGTACTGTCCGTGGGAAAAAGAAGTTAATCTCTCGAAAAAAAAACGAGATAGAGAAATATTGGCTTCCTCCCTTATATCATTGAAATGTCCGTTGATTAAATCCAAGGGGAGAAAAGAGGAAGCACAGAAATTAGGCGCGTAAGAGCCGGCCCAGGAAAAAAAATGGCTCGGCCGTAACGTCGAGAAGAGCAAACAGCCCCACTGTACTCCGGCCTCTCCGATGGGATGTGGGGGAGGAGTTTTCGAAAAAAAAAAAAGCCACGTGGAATTTGAAAGGAAGGGGGGATGTCGGTTGCAAACCGTTTCGAGTGAGGTGAGTAATCCTCGCAGGGAGGTCTCCGGGGGTTGTGATGGATACAGGCAAGGGCTAGCACAAAAATTCCGCCGGGGGAGAAGAAATGTAAACACGTTTATGGAGGAAGAGGATTTCCCCACCATGAAGCCCATATCAAACCGTAGCACGGTTGCCCCCCAACTGGATGGGGGAGGCGCAGCGGCATCTGCTTTGACTAGGTCGCGGTACGGGGGGTTAAAAAATACATACGATCGTGTTGAAAAAGACAGGGGGTCAAACCCCAAGAGCAGGCGGCAGCAACATCCAAAAGGGATGGCTTTACTTGAAAAAATCTGTGGTTCGAGCAAGAAGAGGGGGGGGGGGGACAACGTCCCCACGTAGAAAGGGAAGGAACGTGGCCGCAGGGAATAGACAGTAAGTTTTTTCTCGGTGCCGGCGCAGGTTCTAAAAAAGATTAAAAGAAAACAACAAGGGAGAACAAACCAAACGAAAGAGAGGGTCCCCCTTGAAAACGGAGGAAACAGGTGGGGGCAGGAGAAATAGAGAGCCTGGGAAAGACTCTAGGAGTCAAAAGGAAGGCCACCAAGATGGCGGGCCAAGTTCGCGCCCTGAAAAAGAATGGGCCAGGGTTCTGTTCGGTGGTCAGTTACTTTGAAGGACCACTCACATGAATAAAGGAAAATTTGCCGGACTCCGGGGGGTGAAAAGGTGACACTTGCATTCAAGGGGGAACGACGGCAATCCAACAGGTCATATTTCATATGCAAGGGGACAAGAGAAGAGACCGTCACTAACGAAGTCTTCGACGGGCACCGACCTTCCCGTCACCTTAAAAGGCCAGTAGATTGCCCTTGCACGATCAAGGAGGAAAGACGAAAATACACGACTCTCAGCAGCTGGACTGAAGAAACCCGGGTCCTTTGAAAAGGATGACTGAGTGGGGCGTAAGAAAACTAAAAACACATGCTCCAGGCGGGAGGCACAACAAGCGGTAGCGTTTGAAGGGAGAATTGAGAACGTTCAGTCAGGGGGTGAAAGAGAGGAGTGCGTTACCACGAATCAGGACAAATGGGTAATTTTGCTCGACATGGGGTCATGAGAGTAAGGTTAGTAGGGGGGCGTAAAAACCCGACAGAGATTGGCCCACAAAGAGTCGTAGGTCAAACTTACAAAACAGGCCAACCCTGGAGACAACTCCGGATTTAATTAACTGGGTGTTAATGCCGAAAAAGGAGAAGACACTCGCTTTCAAGGCATGGTTCGTGAATTATTCGTTTTTCGTACTTAAGACAAATTCCAAGGAGTAAAAGCTGTAGCAATAACTCAAAAAGCGACGGAAAAATGACCTCCAGGAACAACGTTTTGTTCCCCTCCAAACGGAAGATATCTAGTTCGACGTTTCAGATCCCGAATGAAAGTTGGCATCCAAGAGGAAAAACAACTTGGAAAACGCGGACTCCTTCAGAAAAAAACCCGAATGAAAAAGGGGGAGGAGCGTCAAAAAGGGTACGGATGGGTCGCAAGAACCCTTTAGGGGATTGGTCGGGACAGAAGGTGCGCACACACTGAATGATGTGTGGGGGGAAAAAAACCGTACCGCCCAGAACGTAAAAAATTGGAGTTTGCTAGTTCGCCGCGTCAAAAGGGGGAGAGATGCGTGAAATCTCCCAAAACCAAGAGGCAGGAGAAAGGCCATCCAACGAATAAGACGCGCCAAATGTTTAGGGAACGAAAGAAGGTAAAAGTGGAAGTAAAGGAGGGGAGGGCGAAAAAAGGGGGGTTGACACAAAAAGCTTGGTCCCACACCTTCTGAACGAGAGGGGAAACGAGAAAAAAAAGAAAGTGGAGTGGGGAGAGACCTACGATCGATAAAGGGGAAAAGAATTCTTCAAGGGGGGGTTGGATCAGTGCGTACCCTCCAGGTGGGAATAGGGAAGATGCTGACGATCGTCGGGAAGACGAAAAAGTCGAAGACGAATATCTATTCTTTGGAGGGGGGAGGGACAAAAAGTAGGGAAGACGGGATCCGAGGGAAGGAGGGTTGCAAGGGAATTATACTGACGCCAGCCGGGAAAAGACCCCCCAACAGGAACTAAAACGGAAAAGAAGGGGAGACCCCCTGCGGGTGAAAAGAGCTAAAAGGAGAAAAAAATCTTCCATCAAGGGAAAGAAAACGGGGCGGGTGTGGGGGGTGACTTTTGGAAAAGGAACGAGCGGGGGGGTGAAAGAGGGTCTAGCGCCAAAAGGATGAAGTCCTATAAAAGGACATGGTGACAAAAAAAAAATCTTATCGTAAACAGGCGTGCAAAACAGATCAGGAACCCTGAAGGACGGAGAAAATCTAATAAACGAATGAACCCAACCCGAACTGAAGAAGTTTTAAAGAAAGAGAGCGTCAACTCAAGAAAAACCATTTGCTGGCTGAAAAGGCAGTTCGTGTTCTTTCATCAGAGGAGGGAAGGATCTCTATTTGCGTCCGGGGAAGAATTGACGAGTAGAACTCGGTTGGAAAAGGGGAGCTTAAGGTTACAAACAGAGGGTCAAGGGGGAAGAGGACGGGCCATTGGCGGGGGAGGTCGACATGCCCAGAGGGAAATATTCAAATTGATGGGAAGGAGGTAAACAAGATGTCAAACTTACATGAAAAGGAAAAGGGGGGGAGCGGTTTTTCAGGGTACGACAGCTGGGGGAAGGAAAAAGAGGGGGAGGTAACCACCAGAGAAAAACTGGAAAGGGATTTCGATGGCACAGATAAATGAAGGTGGAAGCCGAAAGCGAAAGAAGTAGAGAGTTTCCTGACACAAAGGGTCCCAAAAACGGGGGACAGGGGAAAAAAAAATAGAGTGTAAGCAATGGTTTTGGCGGTCCTTGTTTGCGAAAAGTAGGAAGGCTTCTTTAGAATCCTGCCCGGCAAAACAACCGAACTACGAGGGAACTCTTGACCGGAAACGGCCACAAAGGAGTGATTGTGAAAAAAGAGTGATGAGCGACAGCGAACTCTAAAGATTTGGTGCAACAAGAGTGGGGCGCCAGGGAATTTTTCAACTGGTGAGCATCAACATCATCGAGAGGTCTGATGGCGAAAGACGCCTAACCGGTCCGTCCAGCTAAAAAAGAAGAAATCGTGTTGGGACGACAGAATCGGCTCGCGACAAAAGCCGAGGAAAATAAGAAACTGTCAACATCGGCCAGAGGAAGTAAAGGACAAGAAAGGCCGTAGGAGCGTCGAAAAACCCCTGGAAAAGGGCCCTTTAGAAAAGGCGGCTACAAGGAAAAGGTTCAAAAGGGGAAAAAAAAACGCACTTTCAACCCGGGGCGTTTTTTGGGTTGGGATCAGAAAAGGACAAAGGTAAACCGTGGGACTTCTTGACTCTAACGGACGGGTGGCTGCTATCTAGGAAAAAAAGCAAGGGTCGTCCAGAGGACTGCTTCAACTTCCTACTTATCATGATGAAGCGGTAGTTAAAAGTAAATATAGAGAGGTAGGGGGTAGGGGGGTGAGAGGGGATGTTAAGGGAAAGGGTTAGAGTCTCTCAAGAGAGATGCGTTGCTGTCTGTTCTTGGGCGTTTCAATAAAGGAATAGAGATCACCCACAACGAGTATGAAAAGAGAAGAAGCATGAGGGGAAACACATGGGCAGAATAGCAGTAAGAATGGTAGTCAAATCACGAAGAGGGCATATATCGGAAGTAGGCAAAACGGTAGACAAAAAACACCAATGCGATCGATGAAACAAGGGGACCCGAGCGGCAAGACGGCTACTCGCCAAAAGATAACAATGCCCACGGTCAGGTGTAGAAAGGGGATAAAAAAGCACGGTGGGGGGAGGTTGAAATTGGCGGGAAAGGCAAAGAGTTGGCTTGTCAGGAGGGGAAGGAAGAGAATGTGAGGCCCCGTTAAGTTTTTATAAGTCTGGGGGGGAGGACGGCGGTACGTAGCCATGGCGTGGCCATAATAGGCGAAGAGGGGAAAAAGGGTGAAAATGGCCGAATCAGTCAAAAACATCCGAAGAAAGCGGATGCTCCGTTGCCATCGAGGGAGGACCGTAGGTGACAGACACGCGCTCAGATGTGTGAAGGCCTCAAAAAAGTTGGGGGGAAAAAAGTCTAGAGAAGCGATGAACACTGCATGCGATCACGAGGTTGAATAAGAAGGTGCAAAAAAAGAAACCACCTAGCACGCCGCGGCAAGACGACAATTATCAGTAAGTTTGCAGAAGGAACGCAGGGGATCCGCCAGAAGAATAAAAATGTTTCTATAAAAATAGACAAGGATTTCAGGGAAAAGATGCCTTTGTGGGACACCCCCTCAGTCAGCAAACCAACAACTCACCTACCTGCTTATCAGCATGTAATCTCATGAGGGGAGATCACAAAGCAGTCTGGGCGGACTTTCGAGAGACTAACTGGTCCACGACGGCGAGAAACTGAACCAAACAGCGCCTTGAAAGCGCTCCGTTGACGAGAGAAGTTATGGAAAAAAAGTTCTGTTTTTGTCAAAGGGACAAAGTCCACACTAAAGGGATGGCCGCGGGAAACGGGAAATAGAATCAAGTTTAATTAAGTAAACCGGACCTCTAGGATTACGTCAGTACAACTTTAACCGTTTGGAGGGAGCGGCTATGCAGAAGAAAGAGGAAAGCAAAGGAGGGAAAAAAACCTACCGACCCTGGACACGAACTTCCAGAAAATGGGGGAAAGGAGCTTCGGAAAGGTAAACAGAAGGAGGGGGGCGATCCCATGACAAGCTTTCGAGGGGAGGGGCGTATTCTCCTGTCAGTCCTTGTTAAAAAAGGAAGGGGGGGAGGCGCCGCCGAAAAGAGAAATTTTCCCCTTTGCGAAAGGGGGAGTAGAGACTAGAGTGGGGTGGAATATACAATCGTCAATTCCCAAGGGAGAGTCGGGAGAGAAAACCGCACCCTTATTTAACACAAAACATGTTGGGGGGGGGGGGAGTGTAGCAGGGCGCTAGCTGACGAAAAGCCTGAAGACTGTAAGTGTTTGGCGGCGGGGAAAGCCGTCATTCCAGAGGGAAGCATTTTTCCGGGTCAAACTGTCAGAAATAGTCCCTGATCAGGGGAACACTGGATTCCGCCGACCAACAAAAATCTCAGGATAAGGTTGAACGCTCTAGCCAACCCGACTACCAAGGGACCAATGGGAAAGACAGTCAGGACCGAAGAACCAAGAAGGATTTCATCCAACGGGGGCGTCTATCTTCCGGAAGAAAACAAAAGAGCTGTTACAGGGTGAACGGCCACATGGGGCGTAAGTTTATAGGAGGGGAGGAAAACAGTTAGGGGGGAGTTGACAGGGGAGCACAATGGGGGGAGCAAAAGGCACTGGGGTGTTTTACATCACAGGGGTTAGGAGGACCCGAAACTAGTAGCGCTTAACGAGCCAGAATGGGCAAGTCGGGCCTTCACTCAACATAGCTGGGGGGAAACGATTATTCCATCTGGAGAACACAACTGTATGATAACAGAAAATGAGAGGACCAAATCCGCAACGCTGAGGATGCCACCATAATAAAGGATATATATTTAAATGCAAAAACGGGTTGGGAAACCACAAGAAACCAGACAACACCAACACCAAACAAAAGGTCCGACGGCCTCAAATAGGTGAAAACGCGTGTATGAGAAAAAATCGCTAAGAGATGGAACAGAACAACCCTTAAGGCGACTTGGGGGGCCTACAGTCTCTCGTAAAAGCCCTGGGGAGGAAAAGGGGTTTTTTCTAATAAGGGTGAAAAACGGATGACTTCCCTATGGAAGAAAATGGGAAAAACCGAAACGAGGGTGGAGGAAGGGGCCTCCGGATGGGAAGAAAGCCGTGGAGATGTAAAGGGACTCCGACGAAGGCTTGGGGACGAAGAACGCCGGGCAAGCCCTCAGACACGAAGTTCGACTCACTTCCGTTAGAACAACGGGGAACATAAAGAGTTAAAGAAGGCTCTTTATTTTGGGGGTTACCAAGGGAAGTCGAGAAAATGTAAGTCCCTGGCATTGAAAAAATCGGCAGACAGGAGTAGGCAGAATAGGAAGAAAAAGGAAAGCGGTCGAGAGGCCACGCTCTTCTAAAAAGGACCTGAAAAGCTGAGCAACATAAAAGAAATGACCGCGGGCCAAAGCCACCGCCAGCGAGATGAACCGAAGAAGACGTCCACAACACATGCAAATGTAGACGGGCGTGCCCCCTCGGTCCGGTGCTTTGTCATGGAGAGAACGGATTGTCTGTTCGGCATCCTTGAAAAGGGGAGGCAAAACTCGGAAATGTTTAGACCAGCGGAGTAAACGGAAAACGAAGGCGAAAGAACCGGCTTTTCTTACGTGAAAGGGGCTTTGGGCCGGGGTAAAAGCCCGAGAACCGCCCCCATTGGGTGGATTACACTAAAAGGCATCCACATGAATCTCTGTAAAGGGGGAGGCAAATTTGATGAAACTTGTGTAATCCCTTGGGGGGAGAAAAAGGGGAAAAACCGCCCCCCCAAAACAAATTCCGGATTTTCTAGGACAAGAATAGACCAGAGGAATAGCTGAAGACCTGGTAGGGGTCCCTTGGGATACAGTAGGTGCCCAACGGGAAGACCCGTGAAAGAAGAAGTCCTGGCGGGGCAGGTTTGGGAAATTATTGCGACGGGAAGAACGGCGGGTAAGAATCCAGAGAAAACGGAAAGATAGCGAGATAGGTGCGTGTAAGAAGACCGGAGTTGGCAAAAAATTTGGGACGTCTGAGGAGGAATTCGGGAACCCACCGCCGGGGGGGAACAAAAAAAGGCTGACAGGAGCTATTCCTGGGGGGGAAACACATGGGGTGGTGAAGCCTCACAATCATAACTTGGAAGGGAGAAACACGCCTAGCCCCCCGAAAGACGCGAACGAGCCATTTGCAACGGGAAAAAAAGTCGATAAGGGATTGATTTAGGGAAAAGAATTCTCAAAAGGGGGTCAAAAGCAGGAGCAAGGAACAACTTGATCGTAAAAGAAGAAGAAACCGAATATACTCAAAGAGAGGAAGTACTCCTAAGGAAGAGACGTTGTCCATCACACGAAGAAGAATGGGCAAAACAAACCCGTGATGTTGGGTGGCGGGAAAAAGGAACGACAAAAACTAAAAATTTTCGCGAGGGGTAAAGGGGGGGGGAGGGAAGGGTGGGCTCCAAGGCGAGCCATTTCATGGAAACCGAGGACTACGAAAGACTTCCGAAATCAGAAAACCTCGGTCGATCCGAAGACAAAGAAATGCTTAATACTGACCGGCCATGGGAAAGATCTCGCTAGAACAAAAAAAGGGAAGGAATATTAAATTAAAAAAATTATGGCCACTTGCCTTCAAAGGAAAAAGAGCAGGGAGGGGAGGGGCTCGAAAGAACTTGCACGACCATGGCAAGAAGGAGGAGGTGGCGCGGGAAGGGAGGAACATATACAATTCGTCCGTGGAAAGGGAGGAGATCCAACCGAAAAGATTCTTACTCGAAACTCACAAATGGAAAAAAGGTCTGTCGGTGGACGTTTGGGGGCGAAACCAAAACATGGGGGGGTTCGGCGTAGGGTAAGACCGGGCGGGGGGAGGGAGGGTAGTAGCAGGGAAGGATTTCCTTCCCCCTCGGACTCCGCTGTTTTTCTTGGCTCTAAACACGCGGTACACGAGGTGAAGGGTGGCGAAGAGGGGGGAGAGTTTTTAATGAGCCGACTTACAATAAGAAAATATAGAAGGGGCCCCAATCGAGGATCGAGCAGAAGACCACGGAGGGGACACAGAGGAAGGAGGCTGGCATCCAAAGGGGAGATAAGAGGTGAAACAATGGTCAACAATTCAAGCTGTACAGGGAAATTGGTTCACAGCAGGCTTCGACTGTCGAACATCTTTTGCAAAAACAGAAAAAAGAACTCGGCTCCGGGCCATTAAGCTTACATTAAAGAAGGGGTCAACTTATTAAAACTAGTACCAAGAAGGAAAGGAGGGAGAAAATACCAGAAGAGTAGGGTAAGGTTCGACAAGGGGTAAACACTGCTTTAAAAAAAGGAGGGGGGGGGAACGTAGTCAATGGGCAGAGGAAAAAACCTAATATCCCAACCGGCCACACCAGAAATCACTGCCTTCGAAAAGGATGACTGCCCCAAACGCAATGTCCTCAGCGAGGGGAAGTGTCGAGACAAAGGGAAGTCGGGGGTCAAAAACTGATTGGACGTCTCCGGACTTATCCACTTTGTTTCTAGGGGGGAAAACGACGGAGAGCCAAACGTGTGAAATGACACGCTTGAAGGTAAAGACAGTTCACCAAATGGGATGGTGAACGGTCTGTCCATCGCTTCTTAGGGAACCGGAAACCGTTAGAAGAAAAATAAGTGGTGTGACCAAACTGCCTTTTCTACACCAAAAGGAAGTCTCGAGGAGATTTCTCTCTTCAGCGCCCGGGCGGGGAAGAACAGTCCAGAGGGAAAATAAATGACGACCGGGCACAAGAAAGAAAACAACTTGCCGCGTTAAAACGCAGAAAACAACAGCGGCTCAGCAGACCAGAAAACCGAAAGAAGCCAAACCAACGCCAAAAGGCAGAGGAAAGGAGGGGGGCGGAGTCTGTAACAAAAGAGAGACGGTGCCCACAATTCAGGCGGCGAAGCTGTCATAAGCGAATTGGAAACCGTAGGGGACGGCGGAAAAAGAAATAACGTGGGGTGGGGCCTTGGGTCGGAAAAGGGTTCCAGCAACTACGGGGGGGGGGGTATCGTGAAACAGACGGGGGGCAAAAAAACAAGCATAGAAGTAAAGACCAACGAACGGACCGGCTTTGAAGCCCTGGGGGTGGGGGAAGAAAGGGGTCAGCAGTTTAACTAGAAGCGGACCAAAACATGCGAATCAAGAAGGGCGTGGGGAAGGCGGTTGGCAACGGGAAGAAGGCGTCGTCCGGGGGTGAGCACAAGGAGGGAAAACTCCTCTTAAGAAAAAAAGACTTAGGCCCCCTTTGGGGCCAACAAGAGGAAAGAAGACTCGCTAATGCAAAAAAGGACACGGGCCAGCCAAAGAAGTAGGGGAAATCGGTGGAAACCTAAGAGGGAAAAAACTGACACTTGGGGCGTCCACGCAAGACAGACAAAGAGCAAGCTCAAGGGGAATGCCCCCACTATTAAAGAGTTCAAACCGTTCTTTAGAGGGGGAAAAAAGGAAGAAGGTGCAGGCAGGCGGTTTTTTGGCAAAAAAATGGGTCGAATCCCGCCCTGGGATCAAGAATGAAAAAAAAATTGAGTGCCGGCGAAAATCGGGGAGGGGAAGTCGTGAGTCTAGGCACAAAAAAAAACCAAACAAACGGGGGGGGGAGGAAATAAACTCAAAGGAAAATCCGAGGAGAGGGACAAAATGTCACAATGGCAGTAGACGTGGAGAGGCAGGATTTCCCGGGAAGGGTGTCCACAGGAATTTCCAGGGTGGGCGCAACTTTCTGCCCTCCGAGGCCGAAACCATTAAGAAAGAGTATGGGGGACGACTCCAGGGGGAAAGTTAATTAAAGTGGGGAAAGAGTGTGGGTTTGGCGGACCATAAATAGGGTGTTATGAAGGGAAGCAACACCGATGCCTTCCGTAGCGAAACGGGGACAAAAGGTCCTCGGAGATTCTTTGCGAAAAATAAAGGGAAGACACGGATGGTCAGAACGAGGCGCAGGGGGAAGTGCGAAGACAAGAAAGGGGGGTGTTAAGAGAGCCGCGAACAGAAAACAAAAAGGGGAAACTCATCACGCACAGCAGGCTGCTCCTGCGGGATCTTCTTTCCCGCGAGATCGGGGCCATAAACAGGTCCTAAGGAAAGAAAAAAGTTTGGGGGGTTTTTTGGGACTTGAAACGCGAGCGTGGGGGTGGATTCCTTTGACAGGGAGAAAAGAGCACAAAGGGGTAGTCCTCTCAGAAATGGGACCAAAAGGGAAAAAAAAGCCCCCCCCCCAACCCCACCCAAGGGGAAACAAAAAAAACGGCAAAAAGGAATTGTGCGGGCATGAGCTGAGGGGGGTTGCGAAGGGGTGGGCGGGGGGCCGGCACCTGGATTGACGAGAGGGCAGGGGTTTTTTGGCGCCGGTCGTCTGACGGGCCCGAACTCAACGTAAGGGTGAGTAAACAGGGGGGGGGGAGCAGGGCGGGGTACTTGGGGGAAACGGCGGGCGGAGGCTCGATGTTCGTCGGCTCAGCTTTCGGGGAAGAGGTGATGGATGACAGGGAAGCCCGCAACGCGGGGAAAGGGACTGCCTGAGGGGTGGATGGGGGGGGGCTAGGGGGGAAAGCGCAGTTGGATCGCGACCGATGCATTAGGGCCGACGGAACGGGAAATCAAACGTTTGTGAACAAAACTAACTTCGAAGGGCGGCAATTCAGGGTACGCTTCTAGCAAGAAGATGTGCTGAGTAAGTATCAGCCGCAATCTGAAGGGACATTGGAAAGAGGAGTAGGTGGAAAAAAGTTCCGGTGTCACAGGCTGGGATATAGGGGAAAAGAAAAAAAACGGGAATCAGAAGAAGTACCCTGCATGGTTGTCGTGGAAAAGGGTGTCGAAACTTTTTTATTGAAATGGAGCATGTGGAATCCGAAGGCCCCAAAACCGATAGAAAGAGAAGGTATTGGAAAAAGGGGAAGAAAAAAGAAAGCTGAACACTAACCGTACTATAATAGTGGGGTCCACAGTCGAGGAAAAAGAATTCGGGAGGAGCGAAAGAGCCAAGAGGTCGGGCAACAATCGGCTCGAGAGAGAGGGATTAACCAAATTTTTAGAATCAACTAGTCAGAAGGGCGCTGGAGGATGAACTCAACCTGTCCCAAAATACGCCGGACTCGGGGTGGGAAAGGGAACACATGGCGGAGGATAATAAAATTGGAAAGCTGCGAAATCGAACTCTCATGAATGCGAACGGGAAATTCAGGGAGGGGAGAAAAAAGGGAAGAAAAGAACGGTCCTCCGCCAGTCACCGAACGTAAGAAAACAAACCAACGGTTGCCGGAACCGCGCATCTTAAATCCCAGAATTGGCGAAACGCAAGCCCGTCCCAGGGAAGAGAAGGAGTTAAAGCCAAAAAGGAGTCACGGTTTGCGTTAGACGAAAGGGGGAAAAGGAAAAAAGAACCATTGATTTCGCCCCGGATAGACGGCTGCCGGACGAGGGTCAAAGAAAAAAAAAAAAGGGAAACCGGAAAGTGAGTCTCGCGCAAGCAATCTTAAAGAAAGGAAAATGAAATAA
>Ga0179593_1544264_pt1 | contig 19207 bp, 26 predicted proteins | sample CZODoug2_1_08_16_FD_185931 | JGI IMG/M metagenome (GOLD analysis project Ga0179593, IMG submission 185931) | Vadose zone soil fungal communities from Angelo Coast Range Reserve, California, USA - CZODoug2_1_08_16fungal (PacBio error correction) | ecosystem: Environmental > Terrestrial > Soil >...
GTTTGACGATGGAGTCCAACAAGAAAAAAAAAAAGGGGTCCCTCTAGTTTGAAACCAAACAAGTTGGGAGCCGGGACTATGCCTAAATAATTCCGCCCTTGGAAGCAAAAAACCCTATCGATTCCGAAGCAAAGAGAAAAAAAGGGAAGGAGAAAGGAGACCCTGTCCGGGTCTTTTCCTAACAAATGGCCATCACAAGCGGGGAGACCTTTGGAACTCTTCGGAAAGTGGGGCCTAGGACTGCCTGCACTGGACCAAGTGGCAAAAAGGGGGACAAAACGTGCCGAATTTGGTGGCACCAAAAAAAAAAAAAAATCCGCTGGCAATTGAAATTTCAGGGGAAAAAAAAAAAACAGGAGTCCCCCCTTCCGAAAAAAAAAGGGGGGGGGAGAAAGATGGGCAAACAAAATTTTTGGTTGAACCAGAACATTCAAGGGGTGGCGTCCGTGGTTTTCCCCCAAGAGAGGAAGAAAAAAAAAAAAAAAGGAAAAATGTCCGCGAGCAAAAAGGGGGGACCCCCTGAAAAAAGAGGAGTGTCTGGTGGTTCCCCTCTTTGTGGAAAAGAAAAAAAGGCAAGAAATAAAAACTTTCGTCCCGCCTGGACAAAAAAATTGAAATTTAATAATGACAAAGGAAAGAGAGGGGGGATTCTACATTCTTTCCTTTCTGATTAAAAAAAAAAAAAAGAAGAGGTGGAAAAATTTCCCGAAGATGGGGCCTGAAACAGGGGATTTTTCACAACAATCCCATAACTGCCACGAGGGGAGCTTTAAACCTTTTTCCTAAAAGAAAAAGGGGGAGAAACACCCGTCCCCAAGCATTGGGAAGACGACTCCCTTTTTCTCAAAGAAGGGAAGTTTAAAAGTTTTTCAAAAACCGGGGGGAGGGGGAAAATCCGCCACCGAAATTGGAGCAAAAAAAGGAAGAAAAACAATTTTCCCCCGGGAAAAAAATCGAATCGGGGGGAGGGGTCCCCCATTGGGGGTCTTTTCAGGAAAAAAAAGGAAACAAGAGCCGAGGGTTTTATGGGTCCCCCCAATAGGAAAAACAAGTGGGAAAGGGGACCCCTTTAGCAGACGGGAAGGGGGGGGGGAGGGAGAGGGGGGGGGACCGGGCCCTTCGCGAAAGTTTTTTTTAATGCAAAAATGGCTGTTGGTTTATCCAGAAGAGGGGGGGGGGGGGGGGGGCCAAAAAACGGGAAGTTTGGCCCTGGTCCGTAAAAAAAAAAAGGAATTGCCCCCGCCCGAAGGGGGAAAAGGGGGGGAAAAAGAAAGCTTTAACCTGGTTCCCAAAAAAAGGAAAAAAGGACAAAAAAGGGGAAAGAAAAAAAACCCTCAAACCAGGGGAAACCCGGTTTTTTGGGAAAAAGCACGGGAAAAGGAAAAAATTTAGGTTGTTCCCAATCAAGGGGAAAAAAGAAAGAGAAGTCTTTTCCAAGAAAAGGGGGTGAATACCCTGGGGAAACAGAAAAGACTAACCAATTGCAAGATAGAGCTTACATCTGGGGGCAATCACCGTCTTGTTGAAGGACTGGGGGGGAAAAAAGGTTGCAATCCCAAAACAGGCCCCACGTACCCCCCCAGCAGGAGTTCTCAAAGGAAGGAGGGGTTTCACTCGAAGGGGAAACCTACTAACAGAAAAAACACCCTCAATCCTGATCGGTGAGTCAGAGGGAGTATGGTTACCTCGCCCCCCGGCGGGTGGTAATCGAAGGGTTGCTCGTTCGAAAGTGGCACTGCCAAGAAGTGGGAAAAAAAGGTCCATTATTCCCCCCGGAAAGAACCACATGTGTATGTTGGGGAAAACACTTTTTGAAAAAAGTACCAAAAAGCATCCGCCGGACGAGGAAAACCTATACTCCAGGGGGGAAGAGAAAAAAGTGGTCCCCCCCTTGGGACGGGGGGGGGGAGGGTCAAAGGGTATAAGGGTGGTTAAAAAAAGATAGTCCATCACAACCCCACTCTGTTTGGGTGTCTGTCCCCCGAGAAAGGGAAAGAGTATGTTTTAGAAAACGGGGAAGACCCGCCCGAAAAAAAAAAGGGACACGAGGGCAAAATTTCGAACAGTGCAAGAAACTTTGGCTTTTTCCAAAGGGCGGAGGGGGAAAAAGGGGTCGCGAGGCCAATAACCCCCGTGGGAAAAAAAAATGTGCAGTCTCAGAAGAAAGGTTTGTTTTGCTTGTGGAAAACCACTGTCTAACTAGGAAAAAAAAAAAAGATACAATCCCGGCAAACAAACAAAGGGGTAACAACACCTTTCCTAACAGTTGTGTCAAAGCAGCCACGCCCACCAGCCCCAAAGGGAGGGGGGGGGTTTCCCAGTCGAAAAGGCACATAGCCCCTCCCAGAGAAAAAGAAGGCGGGAAGACCTCTAGGGAAAAGGGTTTCCGGGAAAAAAAAAAAAAAAGCATGTTTTTTTGAAGGGGGAATAAAATAAATCTTCCTCCCCGCAAAGAAAAAAGAGACCGGTTCTTTAGTTGTTTATCTTTAATCGTGTGGGGTCCCCCCGACCAATTATTATGGAAGAGGGGCAGAAAAAAAGAAAACAGGGTCCAAGGGAGAAAACCATAAAATAAAGAAAGAAACACTCTCCCTGCAAAGAGTTTTTGTGAGTTCCCGAAAAGAAAAACAAAGGATTGGCGGGGGGACCCCCGGTAAAAAAGGGGGATTCCCCCGAGGAAGGGAGGGGCAGGTTTCCTCATAATTAGGGAAGGAACAAAATGTGCGCAAAAGGGGAGGGGACCTCAAGGCTGGAGAAAAGAAAAGGGAAAAAGTAGCCCCACCTTGAAAAAAATTGCGGAGTCGATCTCAAGATTGAAAAAAAAAGGGGGAGACCGCCCTGGTATCTGCCATTGAAAATTCGGGGGAGGGACAACTAAACTCAACAAAAAAAGGGAAAAAGAGACAAGAATAACTCAACTTGGCCGATACCAAAGAGAAAGGGGAAAAAAAGCCTTCCGGCATCTTGTTATCAGGGGGAAAGAAGGGGGGGGGGGCCACAAGTTCAAGGGTTTGCCGAAGTAAAAAAGGAGACTTGTGGGGGTCACAACTCCCGAAAAAAAAAAAGAAAAATGTTTAAGAACCAAAATTTTTGGAAAAAAAAAAAAAAAAGAAGCCCCTCTATCGGGGAAAAAAAGGCGGACCCAAAGGACAAGAAGCGGGAACATAAGGGCCCTCAATAAGGGCACTAAGAAAAAAGCAAAGGAACCTGAGAAGGTTGGGGGGCGGGGGAAGACCTCTTTTCCCCCCTCCCCTTCAACTGTGTGAAGCGGCCGGCCTATGAACGTGGTGGGCCAAATAAATAAGGGAGAGGGGGGGAAACACACGAATTAAAAGAGTCTAGGGGGGAAAAAAGGGGGTGTCCTTTTTTTTTGGGGAGGGGAGAATTTTTCCCTTCCTCCCTAAAAGAACAAGAAAGACAACGGACCGAGCGAAAGGTTTCTGGAAAAAGGGATAGGGGAAGAAAGTTGAGGGGTCTGGGGGGGAAGGGAACGTTGGTTGCTGGCCTGGGGGGTCTCTAATTCAGGGGGGGGGGGCTTTTTTACTCCGCAGAGGTTTGGTGAACTGTAAAAAAGGAAAAAAGATTTAACAAAATCACCCCACTTCGAAAAAAGGGAAGGAAAAAAAGAAAGCCACCATTTCTTCACGGGGGGTACGTCTCTGCTGGGGAGGGGCAACCCCATTCCCCGGCTGCAGCTGTCTTTGTTGGGGGAAAAAAAGGAAGGGGGCCAACCCCGGCAGGTCACCCACCCCAAATTGGGAACCCTTTAGAACCACAGTCCCAAACCGCCGCCCAATGAAAAGAAAGGGGGGTGGGCCGCCCGGATGAGGCAACAGAAGAAAGGTTCTTGAGAGAGGGCCCCCGTTCAACGTTAAAAAAGCCCTGTTTCCAGACCATGGGGGGAGCAAACTCGAGAAAAAAAAGAAGGAGGAAGGGGGTCATGTGAAGGACACAAAAAACGATCTTCAACAAAAGGAAGAAGACTACTGCCACTTTACCACGGGGCGAAAAAAAGAAGAAACGAAGCGCAAGGGCCCCGTCCATCGAAAGGGGAAAAAAGGGGAAGGGGTGGAGGGCAATGGGTCCAGAGAAAGAAGATCGAGTTGGTTCAAAAACCGCCGGTTTTTAAGTGGGCGATGGAAAAAAAGGGGAGGGGGCCTGCCCTGTGGCCTGAAAGACAAAAGGTCAAAAAAGGGAAAACAACAGTTTGAGCCCGGCCCCCGGGCCACGTCTAGCCAATTCGGGACAAAAAGGCCAACAGTTCCCCCTCCTACGCTCAGGGGGCAAAGAGGGGGGAGGAAAGGGGAAAAGCCTAATCAAAGGGGGCCCGGGAACGGTTTTTCCCAAACCGGAAGGGGAAAATGTGTTGAGGTTTGAATTGGGGCGGCGCCAGGGGGGGGGGGGGGTTGTTTTTTTTTTGTTTTTGAAAAACCGAACTTTTTGTGCCGAAGGGGGAAAAAACCGGTCCCAGATCAAGCCACTCGGAAAAACCATATCGTGGCCCTAACCATAAGGGGCCCCCCTGTCTCTGTAGAACAGGGAAGAAAGGAAGGAAACCACAGGCATAAAAGGGTCCCCCATGTTTTCCCAAATCAAAAGAAAGAGGGGGGGCAATCCAAACTTAACATCCTTCGGAAGGGTTCCTATCACCCATTAAAAAACACTTCAGTGAACAACGCTTACCGTTGCCGGCAATAAAATATTTCCATATTTGGGAACTTGTGGTCCCCTAAAAAAAAAGGGAAGGGGGAGAAAGGGGGTAAACGTGGGGCCTTAAAACAGAGGGGGGGTATATCTCAAGTGCCACCACCTTTTGTTACTATGGAGAGGAAAAAAGAAGGGGGGGGGGGGGGGGGAACATCGACCAATGCGTAATGGGGATGTGGTTTAAAGCAAGGAAAAAAAAAAGGGGGATCGCCTTTATGGGTTTTTGGGGAAAACTGGTAAAAAAATATCATCGAGGAGGAAAAAAAAAAAGGTGGGGGAGTAGGAACATCATCGTCATCGTTGTTGAACGGGGGGCCAGAAAGAGAAAGGGGAGTTCACCCCGAGACCACTCCCCTAAATCAGGGCACAAAAGTTATCTCCATTGATTTAGCATAGAGGGGGGGGGGGGGGGGGAACCCCTAACCCCTCCCCATCTCTTATGAAAGGTGGTTTTCCAACAAAATGCAAAGGGAAGCGTCCCTTGTTTCCCTAATAACGGGGAAAAAAAAGACCGATTTTGAAAAAAAAAAGGATGGTGCCCAACCAGAAAAAAAACACTTTTTTTGTTGGAAAAGGAAAAAAGAAGAGCCCAGTGGGGTTTATCGGCATTTTGTGGAAGAAAAAGCCCGATACCAAAACGTGAGGGAAAATGGAAAGTAACCCAGGAAGAAACAAAAATTTTTTATCTGGTTGCGAAAGGGTCTCAACACCGAAGCCGAGGGAAAAAAAGAAAAAAAGACTCGCGCGGCAAAAGGAAACAGGGGGGGGAATAACCGAGTGGGGTTCTTCAGAATCGGGAAGAAAAAAAAGGGAACTCATCGAAAGAAGGTCAGGGGGGGGGAACCTAAGTTTTTTCTTTGGAACGGGGAAAAAAGGGGGGTTTTGATCGACAAAAGGAAAGGGGTTTTTTCAGTGGAAGAGGGACAACATAATCACTTCCATATACAGTTCAATAGGGTTTTTGTTGGAAAAAAAGGGCGGGTTTCCCCCAAAGGCAAAAAAAAACTTTCGCGTGTTTTTGCGGCACGGGCCCGAATCAGAGAGAAACACCAAACAACCGGAGGAGGGGAAAAAGAAAAACCCCCCTCTCGAAAAAAAAAAGTGTTTCGGCCAGAAAAAGGGGATAAGCCTTGGAGGAAAAACTCACAAAATCGATTGAACTGGGGAAAGATGGGATTTTGATTTGAGTGGAGAAAAAGCCGGTCGATCAAAAAACTGTCCCCGTCCCCAAAGAAAACTCGACAAACTTCAAAAAAAAAGGAAAAAAGGGGGAGGGAGGAGGACCCCCCCACATGGCCTGGGAAAAAAAGAAGGGAAGGGGGGAAATCCCTCTAAGTTTGAACAAAAAAAGGCGCACTGCCGAAAGGCAGATAGAGGGGGATCGGCCTTCGGTGGGGAAAAACCAAAAAAAAAAAGGGGGGTTCCCCTTAGATAAGGAGAGAAGGGAAAAAAAAATCACTTTTTTTTTGTGGAAAAAGTAGAAAAGGGACCGCGCACGGAACAGCCCGCTCACACTGTGCAAAAAATTCCCTTCCAAAGCCAAAAGGAAAAAAAAAAAAACCAATCCCCGTGGTTAAACTCCGAAGGGAATTCCGTCTAAAAAAAAAGGAAAAGTCCTTTCGACAAGTGGCCGGGGGCCGGCGGAACGAATTTTCCAATTTTTTGACAAAAAAATCCCCGTATGTGGAGGAAAAAAAAAAAGGGGGGGTTCCATCCGATCCCCTGAACAAAAAAAAGGAAAAAAGGGGGGGTTTGCCCTGATCGGAGGTTGGAGGTTAAAATCACGCCCCAGGAGAAGGACGGGGGGCCGCCCCACAAACACAAAATGCGAAAAGGAAAAAGAAAGTTTTTTTTGCCAGAAAGGGACATTCTTTTTTGCCGGGGGGCCAACGTCCCCCCGGATCCAAGAAGAGGGGAAAAGGAGGGGCTTTCAAACAGAAAAAGGCTTGGTACCTTCGGTACTCTCTGGGGGGCGGGGGGACACCCAAGGAAAGAAAGTGTTCGGCCGCAGAAGCCTAAAGGGAAAAGGGGGCAGGGGGAAAAAAAAAACCGGTTTTTTTGTTTGGGTTGATAATGTGGGTATCCAAAACATCCACTAGAAGGTTTACATTCCGGTCCCTTATTTTTTCCGGCCACCCCGAAGGAGGTGCCCCCAGCAAAAAACGTTGGAATGCAAGAGTCCCCCCAAATCGGACCCAATGAGGAAGGGGGACAATTGGTGAAACAAAGGAACAAAAAAAGAAGAATTGGTTGCCCAACGAATGTTGTTTCTTGCGCGAATGGAAGAGTGGGTGGAAGGGACTTCGTTAATCTAAAAACAAAAACCGGGATAAAAGGGCCACCCCCCGTCCCCCACAAAAAAAAAACCTAAAACCTTGTCCAAAAAACGAAAGAAAGGGGGGAGGGCCAATCAAAGAGAAATCCGGGCGGTTTTTTTTCACTGGGACGTATCCCTCCATTTCCATCCCCGTTCAAAACTCAAAGTGTTGATAAACGAAGAAAGCGGGGTTTTTGTTATTTAAACTAAAAAAAGACTGACACCGCTCCTAAAATGCGAAATCCCTACAAATGAAAAGAACGTTCCCCAGAAAAACCTTGCTTTTGTTGTCAATGGAAGGGGCTCAAGGCCAAAAACCAACTAAACCAAAGAGTCAACTAACAGAAAAAAAACTGCCCTAAATGGAAACTAAATTGGCCAAGAAAAAGGGGGGGGAGTCGGTTGTTAATGTCGGTTCCAATTAAGAACTTCACGAAGGAGGTATCAAGGTTGGCCTGTAGGGGGGAGGGCGTGCACAGGGATGGCAAGGGGGAAGAAGGGCGGGTTCCAATGGTGGGGGCAAGCATCTTTTTTGGTTATGAAAGAGGCATTACTTTGGGAGGGGACCGGTCGGGAAAAAAAAAAAGGTTCGAAAATTTTTTTTATAACCGGGTACAGGCCGAAGGGGGCCCTCCTCCACTCGCCCAAAAGGAAAAAAGTTTTAATGCACGGGTGGGAAAAAACCCTGGAACTGAGAAAAAAGGGAAGAAACGGGGGGCAGCCCTTTCGGGGCGAAAAAAAGATGGCCCAGGAAAGGTTTTGAGAAGAACCCCCGTTTGTGGAAAGGCCCTCTCGGGGGGACGTTTGGGAGGCCCGGAAAAAACATCGAATCAATCCGCCCCAAAGGGCCCGTCGTGAAAAAAAACTCCAATCTATGAAAGGCGGAAAGGGGAAAGCGTTTCATGTCACACACGCAATCGAAAAAAAACCCCCCCCCGCTCATAACACCGAGGAGGGAAACGGCCCGTGTCCCCTTAAAGGAAAGGAAGACGTTTGCGTCTCTGGGGGCAGGGGGAGGAGAAAGACAATCTCCATTCCGAAGAAAAAAAGGTTTTTAGTGGTTCCGGGGAAAGGGAGGGTTTTTGACACGGAAAAATGGTCCCCGAACAGGGGGGGGGGGAGTTTTTTTTTTTTTTTAGGCAAAAACAAAAAGGGGGGTAAAAATCTCCCCTCCAAGAAAAGAAAAAAAAGGGAAAGGCCACCAGGTCGACTTTAAGAAATGAATTGTTTTGTGGAAAAGCCCTGCTTCCGCTCGCACAGGGAGGGGGAGTTTCCTCAATATATAGGAACAAGGAAGATCCACATTCGCAAGGAAAAAAGGCCACCGGACCGGGCTGGTATCAAAAAAAAAAAGAAAAACTTTCGGAAACCAGAGACCAATAAACAAGTGGAAGATAAAGATGCCCCGGAAAAGTCCGTGACATAGCCAAAGAGGAATTCCATTTGACATGAAAGAGGTGGAAGGTAGAAGAGAAAAGAGTTAAACAAAAGAGCGAGAAAAAAAACGATATCCCTTGCAAAGGAACAGGCGGTCCCCTCGCGATGTCAAAGGGTCGATATGAATCTAACTGGGAAACGGGCCAATTTTCCCAAAAAGGGAAACGCTTTTGGGGGGGGCAAAGGGGGCCGGCCCCTTGCTCATGGAAAGTGCAGACCACCACCACGGGGCAATCTATCTTTGGGAGCCGCAAATCTTCTAGAACAAGAAAAAAGGTCCCCCTCAATAGTGAAGACGAAAAACTCCTCCATTCTGGGTATATAGGGTTGGAAAATCCTCTGGAAGAAAATTGGTTTTTTGTGGGGAAAAGGGATCTTAAAACTTATTTCCAATGATGGAAAGGAAAAAAACGAATAAATAGGTACTGGACCCAACTAAAGAAAAAGTTTTGCATTTCTTGACTTCAAGGAGAGAAAAGACCAAACTCCGAAGTTTCCCCCGAAGAAAAAAAAAGGGGTGTTGAGGCTCACAATTCTTTAAAATGTTGCTACTTGACCGGGGGAAACAAAAAGAAACCACGCCATCCTGATCTTTCTAATGGAAAGGGGGGGGGGGAAAGCGCGACCCGGGGGTTTTTTTGTGGCCGAAAATTGGCCCTCCTTTACGGGAAAGAAAAAAAACTGTCGCTGGGAAAAAGTAAAGAAAAAACAACCAAATAGGGGAGTGCCCTTCGCGAAAAAAGAAAATTCACAAGGGGGGGAAAAATTCGCCCTTGGTTGGGAAAAAAAAACGGCAAGGTTTCTTGTCTTTTGGGTCGAGGAAGGGCATAGAAATTTGGGCCTCGGAAAAAGGGGAAAAGATGTGCTTACTGAAAAGTTCCCGGTAACTGTTAGGAAAAAGGTCCACCCCCCCATACCCATTTGGGGGAAAGGGAGGGAGCCGGGATTTCCAATTAACCTTCCGGGCCGCGGAATAAGTCCCATCAAAACGGATGGGAAGGAAAAGAAGGCCCCTTTTAACCCCGGAGGAAAGGGAAAAGAAAGCTACAGTCCGGATAACGCAAGGCCGCCGGCCAACGAGTGAAAAAAAAAGGGAAAATTGTTTCCCCCCCGTCAAAGAAAAAAAAAAAGCGAGGCAAAAGAGGGCGGGCCGGTTTTAGGGGGGGATGTTCCCCCCCGGAAAGCCCTTAGCCAAGGGGGAAGCAAAGGAAACCCAGCCAGGTTGGGCCCCGTAGATTCCAGAATTGAATGCCGCTATGAAGAAAAAGAAAAAAAAAGAAAGTTCCCAATTCCAACCACCCAAGGGGTGACCCCCGAAATCCTTTCAAAAAAAAGAACACAGATTCAGCCTACTTTAAATCGGACCCAACCTTTTTCCCTTTGGAGGGGGGGATGTTGGAGGGGAAAAACCGGATGGAAGGTTTGGACCCAGCCGCGTCCCCCCACTTGAAGGCAAAGGATTACGAAATTCCAAAAACATAAGAACCCTATCACGTCCCTAAACATCCCAAAAAGTCCCCCCGTCTTTCGAGCACAAAGAAACTTGAACAAAACTCCTTGCAAAAGGAAAGACCAATTCCCCAAAAAGGTTGTCGCTTTTGAAAGGGGAAAAAAATCTGCCTAAGACCTGGGGAAAAAAGACAAACGCGAGGACGTAAGGAACCTGGAAAATGGGAAAAAAAGAAGTTTCCCCAATATGTTATGGAAAAAAACAAAGGAAAAAACCGTTGCAAAAAGGGAAAATTGTCCATACGTTTTTTGAAAAGTGAAACGGTCTGCCTTTCAAATGCTGGGGGGGAAAAAAGGATTCCGACCGTTCAAAGAAAGAAAAGGGAATGTTTTTGTGAAAAAAAAAAAACCGTGTTTCATCCATCCCTCTGGGGGATGGAATTCCTGCCATAAAAGCCCCTGGTAGAAAAAGCAGAAAGAAACCGGGGGTTTTTAAGAGGAAAAAGAACAAGCGACGGACATTTTAACGTCCGGAATACAAAACCCCGAGGACCACCGAAAAAGGCAAAAAAAAAAAAAGGAAGGGTTCGCGAACATGGATCGCATTGACGGACCAAAAGAGGAAAAGGGCCACCAAAATGGCACAAATCTGTCAGAGACCAAAGGGGTTGTCCCCCCCCCGAAAGAAAAGAATTCCGCCGATCAATTCCCAGGAAAAAAAAGGCCCCCCCAACTCGAAGCCGGTGAAGAAAAAGCCCTTGCTCAAATTGGGGATATACGCGGCTGGTGGAAAAACAAAGAAAAACGTGATTGCCCATTGTAGGAAAAAAAAAAAAAAGGAAATAGAAAAAACAAATTTTTGTAGCGGAATTCGAATAGTGTTTTGTTCCCAGTCCACGAAAGCCAAAACAAGGGACGGCAGAAAAAAACTTGGTGTGGGGGGGGAAAAAAGGGAAAGAACGAGGGCCTTTTCTAATCTTAGAGAGGGAAGAAAAAGATAATTTTGGGGGGTGAGTTTGTATTAGTGGGGGGGGCAAAAAAAAGGTTTTGCAAAAAGTCCCCGGTTTGGAATCGAAACAGGGGAGGAAGGGGTTTTTTCGGCCAAAAGGAGGCACGTTTCCCCATATACAAGTTTTTTTGTCAAAAAAAATGGGGTTCCTCCAAAGGCAGCCCCTGGAAAGAAGGGGAAAAAAAAAAAAAAGTAGAGGGGGGGGGTTTTCGAGAGTCACGGGAATGTGGCCAAAAGATCTCTCGGGCAAACAAAAAGGGGGGAAACAGACTCCTCTTCCGACCAAAAAGAAAAAAACCGGGAGAAAGCCTTGCCTTTTGGAGGGCAACCCAAAAAAAAAGAAACAGATTTGAACTGTAACAAATATGGGAGTTGGAATGGGAAAAAAAAAAAAAAAGGTCCGATCACCGACTTCCGAACAGGGGGGGGAAAGAAAAGAACTTCCACCCCACATGAAAAAAAAGAGGGAAAGCAAAAACATTGACCCCACGCTTGTTTGGTTCGAAGAAAAAAAACCAAGTTCCTGCAAAGGAAGGAAGGGCGCGAGAAGAAGTGACCCAACCCTGGGGAAAAAAAAAATCGAGTGGGTACACAGGGAGGGAGAATTTTCCGAACATCAGGGGTTACTTGTGGAGGGGAGGGGGCCCAAATCACGTTGTTGCTTATCCGGGGAAAAAAAAAGCGCAGGAAAACCCCATCCGCCCCTCAACAAAGGGGGGAAAAAAGAAAAAACTTTTGGGCCAACTGTTCTTCCCAACTGAGGGGGGGGGGGAAAATCGCTCATTGAATTCGAAAAAATAAGGGAGGGGGAAAAATGTCGCGGGGAAAAAAGGGGGGGAACCCTACGAACACCCCACTCCGGGGGAATCGATTCTTTTCCGTAACTGAGAAAAAAAAAAGAAATGAGAGGAGGTTGTGCGTCCCCACGGTGGGTAAAAGGGGGAGAAAAAAGGAAAACCGTCCGCGTGCCAAGGGGGTGAAGGGGAAAAAAAATTTAAAAAAAAAAAAGCCATTGCCCCTCGCAGGGATCGGGAAAAGGGAGAAAAAACGTCCGATCCCATAGAAAGGAAAGGGAACTTTTGAAAAAAATCCCATACTTCAATGGTGGAAAAAAAAGAAGGAGCGTTGTTCGGAATGTATCCCTCCAGAAAAAAAGAAAAAAAAAGCCCACTAACCTCCTCTTACACAGAAGAAAAGTTTCAGTTCCCAGACGGTTTTTTTTTCTAGGGTGAGAAAAGAACACGAAATGGGGAAAAAAAAGGTACAGGTTCCTAACTTTCCGAGCAGGGGCCATGGTTTGTGCTCGACCCAGCAAGAGGAGAAGAAAGGCACGAATTATTCCCCACCAAAAAGAAGAAAGGCCGTTTGGGGTGGTAACAAAGTGCAAGTCCTTACCAAGTAAAATGAGCTTTCGTGCGAAAAGGAAGGTGTAGGGTTCTGCGGAGATGAGGTTGCTTGAAAGTCCAAAACTTCAGGGGGGAAAAGGAAAAAAACAGCCAAGCCCGGGCGAAGGGGGAAGAAAAGGGGGGGACAAAACCGCATCGGCGCCCGCCAATCAAAAAAAAAATAAAATCCCAAGGACGGGTGGGTTAAAAAAAAAGGAAATCGTTTTCCCCTGGCACCGAAACAAAAGGGGAGAAGGACTTTTCTTGTCCAAAGGAGGGGGGACTTGGTACGAAAGGGGACGAAAAGGCCCTAGGCTTGCAAAGGAAAAAAAAAAATAAGGGGGAAACTCATCACACCTGCGGGAAGGATCAAAGGCAAAATCATGCCACAGGAAACGAAAACAGCCGCGCTTCCACTCGATCGGAAAAAAGAAGCAAATGTTTTTGCCCAAATCCCAAAGGGGGGGGGGACTTCCTCTTTCGGGGGGGGATCCGGCCCCCCCAATAAAAGGGAGACACTGTTCACCCCTCTAAGACGGCGCACTCGTGTAAAAAGTTTAAAAGGAAAGGAAAAAAAGGGGAAAAGCAATCGTTGATGACCGACATCAAAAAAAAAAAGTGAAGGAAGGGGGGATTGGAAAAGCGAATACTCGTGCGAAAAAAAGGGAGGTTTTTCCTCTTTGTATAAGGCAAAAGACACATCTCTGTTGCACAAAAGAAAAAAAAGAAAAAAAAAAAGTGCCAAAAAAAAAACCTTCCTTTAAATTGACAAAGCGTGAAAAGGGGGGTCCCCAAAAAGTGAAAAAAGGGGAAAGCCCTCTACCAACAGGCCGAAAGGAACCTGCGTGAGCGTGACACTTGGGAGAAATCCGGCTGAAGGGAAAAACACACAGGGAAAAAGAATGGTGGGGGGCTGGAGGTACGCGACCGTTGGTAACCGCCCCCCTTTGGGAAAAAAAGGAAAAGAAAAAGGCAATCGATCAATCCCGCGAGCTTTAAAAACCACCGTTATAAGGGGAAAAACCCCCCGCCCCCCGGCGCTCCAAGGAAGGAAAGTCAACGCACCTTCCCGAAAGAAAAAAAGAAAAACCAATCTTTCCTTTCATACCGCGAAAACCGTTTTTTTTTGGAAAAAAGGGAACCCCTGCCTTTGGGGTTTTGTTGAGGGGAAAAAAACTGCGAAAAAGCCCCCCCAGGAGTGGTGTTAGGTTGGTTTTCCTTCCTTTTATCGTTTTGAGGATTGAAAAGTTATAATTTGGAAATTAAGGTTTAAGAAGAAAAAAGGGAAAAGGGAAAGAAAGAATGGGATTCGCCGCCCCCCGCAACATCCCCCACTCGAAAAAAAAGCATTCCCCCAAAGGATTCAACGGAAGAAGGGGGGGGGAGGGCCACACAACCTTATTGTTTCCCGCCTTGAAGGGACGGGTTCGGAGGTGGGGGGAAGAGGCAAACTGGTGGAGGGGAAAAGAAAGGGAGGGAAAAAGTTTGTTGCCACCAAACCGGAAAAGGGGAGGGAAAGGGTTGGGCGGGCAAGAAAAGGAAAAAAAGAAGGAAAAAGATGTCCGAAATGTCCACGAAACTAGCCGCCTGGAAAAGAAAAATATCTCCCTCTCAAACAAAAAAACAAGGCATTAACTGGGGAGAGCCAACAAAAAGAAGAATGAACCCCAAGGCACGGAAGAAAGATTTCCACTGAAGGGGCATCTTGGAAAGAAGGGGGTTTTCTGGGAAAGGGAGGTGGGGGGGGAAAAACCCGAAGTATTGAAATCTTGGGAAACGTTTCCGCCCCAGTACTAAGGGGGGGGGGGGTGAGAAATCTCATATTTTGGGGGGAAAGAATAACCTCCACCGCCATACGGCCAGTCCCTCCAAGAAAAAAGAAATTCCGAAAGTCCGGAGAGGGGACTTGGGGCTGGGAAAAGAGGAAAAGTGAACTTTTCATGAAAGAAAGAAAAAGAAAAAAGGTAAATTGGCACAATTAAAATGGGGGAAACGAATAATAGGGAAAAAAAGAGGTGGGGGGGAAACAACTACCCGATCGTCCCGTGTCAGTTTCTGAGGGCAAAAAAATCCCCGCAGCGAAAAAGGTTCCCCCTCTAGTGGGAACCGCTTTGGTTTGTAATGCTTTTGGGGGGGGGGGGAACAGGGGGTTCTGACTTGAGGGGGGCGGGCTTTAAAACACTAACATCGGAAGGGGTAACGCGCCCGCCGGGTTTGGGGGTTTGGCGGAAGGAAGGATGGCATCTTTTTAAAGCACGGGAAAAAAAAACTTAACCTGCAAAAAAAGAAAGAGACAAAAATTTTCCTGTCCGGGCTCGCGAAAAACGGAAAAAGGTGAGTGGGGGCCCCTTTGAAAGGGGCCCCATTTCTAGCTTGCCCCAAGGAAACCACCTTTGTCGAACAAACAGAAGAAAGGGGGTTGGGCTTTCGGAGGAAGGGGAAAGGGAAAAAAAAGACCTTTTGAACTATCGCTCGTTCCCAGGGAGAGAAAAACCTTCCGTCCCCCAAGACATTTTGGGGGGGGGGGGGACCAAGGAAACTGCGGGCGCGGATTGCTTGGTGGGAAGAAAGGAGGCTGCACCCATCCACCCATGTCCCCCCAGATGCTGCCAAATCTTCGAAACAGAAAAAGCCGAGGTAACAACGAAAAAAAAAAGAAGGAAGTCCACCCGAGCAAAAGGGGGACCGTCCCCTCGTGTGTGGGGAGGGGAAGGGAAAGGGGGCTATGTAATTGATGGGGAAAAGAGGGGGGGGGAGAAATGAAATCCCATGGGGCCGTAATGCCCTTGGCCCAAAAGAGAGGAAACCCGCTTATGCCCCATTCCCGAAGGAAAAAGAAAAACAGAGTTTTTCCCTCACGAGAAGGGACGATCCAAGGTGCGTTAAACAGAAGGAGGAAAACCCAAACCTTCCACCTTTGATTGGGGGAAGGGGGGGGGGGAATGGCGTTCCCCTGGTGCCCGAAAAAACAAGTGTTAAAGAACGAGGAAAAAAGAGAAATCCCGGCCGGTCTAACGAGGGAAGGAAAACCAAATAAGGAGAAACATCATCGCCGCATCAAAACCGTCCCCATCTCCGATAAAAAACGAAAAAACATGTCCCACGCCCCCCCAACGAGGGGGGAAGGGGGGGTTAAAATATAGGAAAAATCCCTTTCCGTTCAAAAAAAAAAGGGGAGGGGGTCCCCCTAGCCAAAAGAAAAAGAAAAGAAAACGTAAAGGTACACGGAAAAGACGGCCTCCCCTCTCCATTTGACCGGAAAGGGGTGGAACCGGTTGAACTTGAAACGGGAAAGGGTTTGAAAGAGTTTGTTTGCAAGAGAAAAGGGACACGCCAAATGCCCTTTGAAGGGGAGGCAAAAAAAAAAGGTACATCCGTTTGAATCAAGGGGAGGGGGGTAAGCAGAAGGGTTTTTTTCCAAGCCAAAAAAAGGGGGTTGGGGAAATAAAAAAGAAGAGAAATGGCCCCCTGCCGGTCCCAAACAGGGGGAGTACCTCATCCGCAAAATCGGGAAAAGGGGAAAAAATTTTTGGGAACGGAAAAAGGGATAAAGGGAAGGGGGGACGCCACCCGCTAAAAAAAAATTTTTTCCTCTCCCAGTGAAAGCATGAAAAAACCATTCCCCGGGGTATTTTGGGGGGGGGGCGGGGGTCCACAAAAATGCAATTCGGGGAACTTTTTCCTAAATCCCTTCCAAAACGATGGTTGTTCTCGCCGATCAGAAAGGAGGAAGGGGGGGGGGGAAAAAAAATTCTAAAGCCTTTGGAGAAACATGCAAAAGGGCATGTTTTTTCTAGCCCCACCTTGGGAAGCTGGGGAAAAAAGGAATTTTAGCACAACGTGAAGTTCCCATGGGAAAAAGAAGGAGAAAAGCCAAAATTTTTTAGCCCGGAGGATTAGGGTTCTCACCGAAAAGAAGGGGAAAAGAAGGCATCGCAATCGGCGCGGCAGAAAGAGGGGGGGGGGAAAAAAAATAGAAGGGGGGAAAATAACCGAAGTTGTTGACTGTCCAACGTGGGAAAAAAAGAAGTCAAAACGATTTTTTCTAGGGGGAGGGAAAAAAGGGGGAGGGTGAGTCCACCCGTTTAAAGGGGGGGTGTTTTTGTTTCTTTTCAAATTCGAAAAAGGTGGGAAATCGAAAAACCGCTGTTTTTTTGTGGGGAGGGGGGGGTTCTCCAAATGTCAAATCCCCTTGAATTAAAAAAGTTTGTCCGATAAAGATAAGGGAGGGGGGGGAGAGGAACCAACCAACGAGAAGTGGGAGGAAAAAGGGAGAGGAGGACCGCACAGACCTCCTCTCTCCAAAAAAGGAAGCGAATCAAATGTGGGCAAACCACTGGAAGGAACCGAAAGAAGATGAAACTGTAAAAATCTGGGGGAAGGGGGAAAAAGGAAAAAAAAAATGGGGCAGAAACCAATCCGCCCCAACGTTCAGAACCCTTTCGGAAAGGAAAAAAAAAAAACCACAAAAATGATCTTTCCCCGAAAGGAGAAAGAAAATTTGCAAGAAGATTATAAATCCCAACTCGGGGGCACTCCTCCGCTATGGGTCTGCATGATATATGGGAAGGGGGGGAAAAGAGATCCGACCAGCTACATTTTTTTGTACCCAAGGGGGGAAAAAAGGGGGGGAAAAAAATCACGTTTTTGCTACTCCGGCCCGTCTTGCCGCAGAAAAAACAAAAAGGGGGGGAAAGAAAGTTGCACCGTCGTTCCAAACCCGCTTGGAAAAGGAGAAAAAGACAACAAGGTTTGCACAAATCGCGGCCGAAAGGAAGAAAGGAAGTTCTTCGACAAGGGGCAAAAAGAAAAGGGTGTGGTGGAACCTAACCGGAAAACAGCGGGTTCCGGGTCAAAGAAAGAAGACTGGGGGGGGCGCCGAGCCATGTGGCCACCATAAAGAGGGGGGAAAAAAAAGGGGTCTGTTGTTCCCGAGGAAAGGGGCAGATGGTCCGATTTCGCGGGCAAAAAAAAAAAAAGGAAGGGAAAGATTACAACCGTTTTGAAAAGTCTGTCTTCTAACATAAAAAAAGGGGGCTTACAACAACCCATTCCACGGGAAAGAAGGGAGGGACAATGCCTTGCCTTGACCCGCAAGCCCCGGGGTAGGTCCGGCATCTCTGGTGGCGAGCAAAAAGGGGGAAGGGGGGGAAAAAAAAAAACCGCCGACGACCTCCTTGTGGAAAAATGGCCTCCAACTTTGTCCAAGGAACCAGGAACCATCCGCACCCTAAATAAAAAGGAAAGGTAACAAAATTTCCCCCCCCCCGAAAAAACCTACCTTTTGTCCTGAGGTGTGGGGAAGGAAAAATTTTTCGATCCAAAGGAAAGAAGGAAAGTACTTTTTAGCATTATTTTGAAACAGGAGGGGGCGGTGTGGTTTGGACTGGGGAAAAAAAAAAAAAAAAAGGGAAAAAGGAGGGAGAAGTCAAGTTAATCGAGATAGCGCCGTGGACGCGGGGAGATGGGAGGGGGGGGGGAAGAAAGAGGGTTTTTTTGTGGCTTTCGTCATAAAAGGAACAAACCCCCCCCATGGCCAAAGGGGACCACTTCCGTGAAAAGGGCGAACTTTTAACCCTGGGGGGTAAAACAAAAATCCAAAAAAGAAAAAGAAAATTCCCAAGGACCAAGCCTAACGTCCCCAAAACCTCAAAAAAATAAAAAAAACCGCCTTTGGATCGAAGGGCGGAGAGGACCCGGTGTTTAAGGGGAAAACTCGGAAAGCCAAAAATTTCCAAAAAGGGAAGAAAAGGAAAGATCCACCGGCCGGGGGGAAAAAAAAACCTTGGCCTAGGCCGAACAAAGAAAAAAAAAGAAACTAACCCGTCGCGCTTTTTGAAAAAAAGAAACCCCGATACCCCCCACATTTGGGAACCCCCTCAATCTTGAAACCGGGGAAAAAACTGAGGGGAACGGTTATTTAACCGAGAAGAAAGGGGTTAAAAATCCGCCTGAGACGGCAAAAACTCTGGAAAGGGGGTCGGGAAAGTTGCCATCATCTGTTTATGGAAGGGAGGAAAAAAAAAAGTTTAAGTGGGAGCTATACCTCGGGGGGGGGTACTTTGGTACCCATGGGTTGAAGGAAAGACGAACCCGAGGCCGTATATTAAAAGAAGAGGGAAATCCCTCCCGAAGCCAGGAACACCTTATCCAGAAAGGTGGATGGACTCGAAACCAAAGACAAATTGAAGAAAAGGAGGGGGGGGAAAAAGGGGGGCTAAAAGCCCGTTCCGTGATCGACCTTGGCAAGACCAAGACCTTGGGGGAAGAAAATGGTGGGACCAGAGGGGGGAAAAGCCCGTGGTTCTAAAACCCTTAAATGACAAGAAAGGAAAAGAAGAGAAAAAACCGCGGGCGCGGGGGCAAATCGATATCGTATTTCTTGGCAAAACGCGCCGCGGTTTTTTGGAAAAAAGGGGGAACGCAAAGAACAGCAATTTCGAAAATCCGACCTCGATTGTGCACGTGGAACACGGTGTCCGCTGGGGGGGGGAAAGGGAAGGGGAAAGAAATCTCCCGCCCGGCCCAGGGTTTTAGTGGTGGAAACAGAAAGGTTTGACAACTGAAAACATTTGTCGACCAAGGAGGAGGGGGGGAAAGACCCGGAAGAACATGTTTTTCAGGCACCCCCTGCAAAAAGGAACAAAAAGATGCGCTTTGGTTAGGAAAAAAGAAAAAAGGGGGAGGCCCTTCAATTGTTGCCCCGAGCGCCTATTTCTTGGGGAGGGGACGGGGGGGAATGTTGTCCCACAAGGGGGGGGGGAAAATTGACCACCAATTCGCAGTGGTTTACTTCGGGAAAGGGGAACTTTTCTTGCCACCTGAAAAAAGGGAAAAGAAAAGTATTATCCATCTGATCCTAGGAAAGGGGCCCTTGGACAAAAAAAACCGGAAGGGAGTGCT
>Ga0179593_1651141_pt1 | contig 19206 bp, 20 predicted proteins | sample CZODoug2_1_08_16_FD_185931 | JGI IMG/M metagenome (GOLD analysis project Ga0179593, IMG submission 185931) | Vadose zone soil fungal communities from Angelo Coast Range Reserve, California, USA - CZODoug2_1_08_16fungal (PacBio error correction) | ecosystem: Environmental > Terrestrial > Soil >...
GAGAGCCGGATTTTTCAAAGTAAACGGGACAGGTCGGCGTTGAAACCGAGCGCCCAGCGCCCCAAAAGGCGCTACCAAGGTGCGGAAAAAGAAGAAAGCGAGTTAGGAATCAAAAAATAGGGAAACCTCAGAGACAAGAGGAGGGAACGAAAACACGAGGAGTGCGCCCCGGCAAAGGATGTGGCGGAACCCGGCTAGGAGGCAAAGTGGAACTTTGAAAAAGAGCGATAGACCAGCCTGCCCATCGATCGGTACACGCAGTGAGGAAGGGGGAACTACAACGTGGAAAAGGGAGATCGCACTTTTTGGCGTTGGGAAGCCCTGAAATGAAAACGAGGCGAAATGCTTGACTGAAAGGACCGTGCACCGAACAGCCTCGATCGGAGGAAAATCGCGGGCGCACAGGCACGGCTGAAAGAAACCGCGCCACGGTGGCGTGCTCCTCCCCAAAGAGAAACTTTAAAGCTTACGAGCACAAACAACGAAAGAGAGAGCTCAAAAGCCCGCCTACGAAAGAGGGGACCCTAGAATAGCCATCCCTCACCAACCGTTTGGCGGAAAAAACGGAATAGGGGCGCCCGATTTCACGATTTAGTTCAGGCACTGGACGGGAGAACGGGTCGGAGTCAGCAAATCGGATTCAGAAACAGGGCGGTGACCAGCATGCGAAAAGTATCTGAGATCGATGAAATAAAAAAAACGCTGAACCCGTCAGCCTCTATGAAAAATTTAGAGTAAGCTATACAAAAAGTTGCAAGTTTCAAGGGCCCAAGCCAAGCAAAGAAAAATCGTGGGGAACCCGGCGCACCCCCCGGTGTAGGGAAAAGAAAGGTTGAGAATAGAGTCAACGACCGCATTCCTGTACAGATCGATGAGGGGTATCTAAGGAATGTCTCGGCCTGGTTAGGCTGGTCAACGGTTAAAACCCAAACGAAACTGTGGACTTGAAATGGGAAAAACAAAACAAGGACCAATTTGCTTCAGCAAGGTCATTCCGGCCTCCCAGCGAAAAGTCTACGATCCTGCAATGGGAAAAAAAGAAAGGCGACGCAAAAAAACCTATAGGTGCAGGAACCCGAAATAAAAAGTGAAAGAACCCTCGCCAGCAAATGTCTTCATCCAATCGAAGGAGCATTCGGTGCCAATGAGACTCACTCCTCACCAGGACAAATGGGGGGAGTCCTCGTGAACACACTCGGGGGGAACGAAGAGCTCAGGACGAATCCATTTACCTGGCCGGCACTCGCTCTGCCAAACTCCTACTCGACGCGATCTTGATCATCAAAGGAAACGGCGTTGAAAGGGGGAAGGGTAAAAGGCGAAATCCTCTAGGCAGGAACTAGATAGCACAATTCCGATCAGTTTCGGAGGACACGGGACCGAAGACAATAATAGAACCTGAAATGGTACGAGCGCGAATCCCGATCATCGGGGGGGAAAAAATTCGGGGAAGAAGGAAAAAAAAACACACTCTCAATTCGATACGGGGGCGTCGACTATACGAGAAGGGGATTCACAAGTTCAGAAAGGCAGTTGAGATACGCGAGGATTGACGCATCTCGTCGTCCTTAGACCCTTCCATCAGACCAGATGACCCCCAGCATTTTCCAGAGAGGTGTGCATGATCTCCAACGAGGGGGGGGGCCCTACAATGCCACCTTAAAAACGGACCTCTATCATGAAAAATCAAATCGAAAAAAGACGAGTTTTCTCAAGGACCGCCGATCTGCTAGGTATCGGCAAGGAGGTACGAACCTATTTCAGAGAAACCCTTTAGAAGAATCCTACGGCAGGGAAAAGAAAAAAACATGGACGAGAAATTTGCGGTCGGGGAAGGGAACTGGCGCCGTAGAAAGATGCGCATTTTAGACGAAGCCTTCTGCAATGAGATTGGCGTATGGATCCTCCAACCTAGAAACCCAGAGCGGAAGCGGCACGCTTGGGGTCCGGGCTGCGAGAGATCCGAAAGGCAAGGGAGGGTAATTCGAGGTCTATAGAAAAAAATGTGGGGCCGGTGACGCAAAGAGAAGTCGCCGACTGCACAGAGCCCAGAGAAAAAGCGGGGAGACTGGTCTTGCTCGAACGCGGGTGGAAGATCATCGCCAAATAGTTATGCCGAACGGCAATCCTCTCAGATCACGAGACCAAGGACTCGAAATTATTCGATATCCGCCCGAGTTTGATCAGTAAGAGGAGTTACGAACTTCTAACAAAGGAGAGGAAAGAACAGGCGAGAGAGGCGCAAAAGAAACCGAAGAAAAAGTCGTACGAGAGCCAACATTCTCGCTATAAATTCACAAGGAGGGAAAAGGGGCGGAAAAAGCGGCCTGGAGGGGGGACCAAGAGGGGTACGGCCCCCTGGGACTAACCCGGAGCATGGGGGGGGACAGACAGAGCTAGGGATCGACTAGAGTAAAACGCCGTAGACCCCCTAAAACTGGTAACAAGACGTGCCGTGTGGGAACAAACGGGAGAAGGTTCGGCGTGGACAACACAGGAAACAGACCGCTTGACCGCAAGGCGCGACCGGTGGCAAAAAAACGGAGAAATGCGCGCTACACGGGGTCGTCGGTCAAAAAGTGAGCGAGCGAGGGACGAGTTCACCTGGCAAGCCAAACAGGAAGGGGAACGTACTCCGACCCAGGAGGACACCTGGGAGTTTCCTGATACCCCTTTGCGCGAAAGCGCGCGCTCGAGAAAAAAGGGAACCTCGCTCGGAATTGGGCGTCGGGAGCGACAATGGGTCCAACCGCGGCCAAATCGGAATTGGTTGAGGTCATGAGTGCCCGTCAATGGGGAACTGCAATGAGCTCAGGGAATGGGGCATCTCGAGGACACACTATGTCATGTCGAGAATGTGGGGACCAATGAATAGCGATCGTCAAGGCACTTTTTTCGCCAGGGAAAATCTCCTAGGAGAAAATACCCCCCGTGGATAACGGCTCAACTATATTATCTAGGAAGCTGGGTATTACAATAAAAGTTCCAAAGACTGCCCGGAGCCATTCTTAATGACGACCTAAAAGAGGAGGGGAGTACCTGTGCAAAGTCATGACAAAAAAAGCTTGCACACACCGGACATCAGCACGCGAGGAGATTCAAGCGCCGCTACAAGGAATCTGTCAGGGAAACACCACGACCGCCTGAAAATTGAAAGAATTCTAATGCAAGAAGGACATAAGCTGGCGGGAAAAAACAGAACGCCTTAAGGCCTCTTTGAAGCAAGCTTTTTCGATTGGGCAGAGATGGGCCGGCAAAGGGTGGGCCGGTCTTCGACACAAACCAAGAGGAAAGGGGGGGGTCTCCGGGAGGTCTAAACGAAAACTCGGCGAAAAAAAACCAAAGGCCGCATAAAGAGACTCAAAAAAACAAACGGGAGGATGAAAAGATGGCTTGAATTCGCTGCCGATTCGGGTTCTTTCAGAGGAGAGGCAACCGTCGATTCCCGGGTGTAGAAAAGGCCTGACACTCGGCACGCAACAATCCTCCGCGCCACTCGATGAAACGACGAGGCAGCGGGTGAATCTGCCGACTGCGAGGAAAAGTAAAGGTCGGCCGTGACCGCCTCTAGGGAGGGGGGGGAGGTTAGGAGGGGAAAGATCAGTGTGATAGGTGGGGGGGTAGTGGAAAAGGGAGGGGAGTGGAAGAGGGGAAGGGTGGGGGAAGGGGGACGTGGGAGGGGAAGAGGGAGTATTGGGAGGGGAGAATGGACAGGGCGGGGGAGAGGGAGAAGAGGGGAATGCGGGATGGGAGATATGGAGGAGCAGTCTAGAAGAATAAAGGAGATAGATAAAGGGAGAAAAAAGAGAGAGGCAGGAATCGCAGGGTGGAGAAGGGGGAAGTGAATGCAGTGGGTGTGGGAGTGTGGGGGAGTGTATTGCGAGAGGCAGGGGAAAGGTGCAGTGATCCAGGGGATGAATGGGGGGGGGGGGAGAAGGACGGGGGGTGGGAAGAAGAAGGGGTAAGGGGGGAGAGGATAAGTAGGAGGGGGAGGGGATTGTCAAGAGTGTGAGTAAGGGTTGAAGGGACAGGAAGCACTGGGGGAGGAAGGATGGGAGGGGGAAGGTGATGGAGGGGGAGGAGGAAGAAGGGGATACGGAGTATAGGTAAAGGGGGGGGAAGAGGGGTGAAGAAGAGGGAGGAAGGCTATGAAGGAGAAGTGAGGGGTTAATTATAAGCGTGGGGCAGGAGGAGGTGGTAGGGAGGGTGGTGGCGGTGGATGGAGGAGGCGGAAGAAGGGGGGAGAATCGGGGGGGGGGATAAGGGGTGGTAAATGGGAAAGGTGGGCGTGGGAGAAGGAAGGGGAAGGGAGGGGAGTTGGGGGTTGAGAAGAGGAATGTGGTCTGAAGGTTATGGTGTAACTCCATATCGTTAGAGATGTAAAAAAAAAAATGAAACCAAGGGTGTTTTTGGGGGTTGTTTTTGTGGTTGGTGTGGGGTTTTTTGGTGTGGGGGGGGGGTTGTTTTGGTTTTGGTGGGAGGTTTGGTTTTGTGTTTTGGGGGGGTGGGAGGGGAGGGTTGTTGTTGTTTTTGTTTGGGAGAAGGGGATGGAGGCGGGGGGAGGGGTTTTATTTTCTAGGGGGGGCGGGTGGGGGGGGGGTTTTTTGGGGTTTGGTGGTCGACTCGCGCGGGTCGACCAGACTTGGCCTCGAAAGAGTGCTTTCGCGGAGGCCCACCTTCGAATGACGGGGGCGGCGCGCCTAAGAGGGGCACGGCGTGCCGGGCAGCGGCTGCCGGTGGTTCCTGCGCTCCACAGCGCAAAACGGCTCAAGAGCGGGCGTATCACACGAAGACCAAGGGCGAGTGCGGTGAACGGGCAGGAAAAACGGGTGAACTCCGTATTCAATGCGGAAAAAGGCTTCTGAAGCAAAAGTTGGCCTTGGCCGGAAGCCGCGGGGACAAAGCACGAGGGAATGGTGTAAAGACGCTTCCTAAGACCAATCAGGTTACCTAGAGGGAAAAAGTTGGGCGGGGGGTGAAATTTCGCCAAGTCAAACCAAGGGACGCCCGAAGGGTTAAAGTGACGCACCGAAAACGATCGCTCGCTTGAAAAATGGCCAGCAAAAAAAAACTCCACTCCGGAGGGGGTCGTCGGTCCGTAAGAGAAAGTCAATTGCCAGGGCCGGCAGAGATCGAGCAACAAAACTCGGCCGAGATCTAACAGTGCACGTGAAAAGACCGAGAAAGGTTCCAGCCTGACTACGCTGCGAAGGGGGGATTGTGAAAAAGTGTGGTGGTTGTCCCGTCGCAGAAAAAACTGGAGAGGGGTGTCAAAGTGAGGAAGGGATACCGGGACAGGGTCTGCCAGTTTCTCCGCGAAAAAAAGAACTCTGGGGTCAAAATCCGTCTCCAAAAAGGGGGTTCGAACATCAGTCAACCACCGCCAGTAAAGGGAAAGACAGCGGTTGATACGCGCCGATTTCGACCCACAGGCTCTCGCTCACTGAGACTCTAGAATGCCGAGCATCCGACGTGAGAAAAAGAAATGGGGGCTCTGACGGAAACATAGCGAATCGCTAAGCACCAATAGCCAGGGAAAGAGGGCAGCTGCATGGTCAGAATACTACGATTCGGCGCTTCAGGAAACAGAGGGGGTCGATTGATCGCAGAATGTTGAAAGGTGTGGACGCGGACCAACTATGTAAGGAGGGAGAGCGCGAGGGAAATGTCGATCTTGTAAAAAAAAAAATAAAAAGGCCTGATAGCCTGTTGACCAGAAAAAGAGAGGGGAGATTATAAAAGACAGACGGAAAGGAAAATCGCGGGGGACGGTGGGGTAATAAAAATCCATCAAGGGAGATCACAAATAAGGACGCGTCGCGAAATGATCCGAATCTCAAAAAGGGCGTCAAAAAGCAGGATTCTCCGGCCCAGGGGGGAGGGGTCACAAATTAAGATTGAGGAATTCCAATGTAATAAAAAAAAAGGGGTGTCTCACACAGGAAGGATTGATCGGAGATAGTGGTAGGCCTGGGGAAAAGAACAGTCTTAGGCGAGAGTCTGAGAAGCATCGGGGTAGATCAAACCGGCGGGTTGGGATACGATGACAGGTGGTCTGCGCCCCCTTTTTGGAAAGGGTCGGGAAACATGCGGGAAAAATCGAAAGGTAAGGGATCGGCCTTGATCATATAATCATTGAGGGTACCTAAGGATCCCCGTTAACGCAACCAAGCGAAATAGGCACGATCTAAACCAACTAAAGGGAGGAAAGGAGGACTCCCACAGACGCGTCGTGCCTGAGCTGGGAGGGACAAAAAGAAAAACACCGAATGTAGGAAGCTCCAAAAGACATGAGCCGTTATCTGATGGGAGTGCAGTGAGAAAAGGGGAAGAAAACTAAAGGCATTAAGGAGACAGGGAAAGCCGCCAGCGTCAGGAAAGCGCCAATCGGCCAAAATGTAGCGCCAGTGCTAAAAGATGGATTTCAAGAGGGGGCGCTCAACGAAAAAAGGGGAGCGCGGGCGCAGCCAGGAAAGGGACGCTTTTGATTAAAACTGAAACTAGCCTGAGGATATTAACAGGGATTGCAGGGCGCACATGCATCAGGCCGTATGCGGCCTCGAAGAGGCACCGGACAGCGCAGGATAAGGAAAGAATTGTCTACGAAACGCTTCGAGACTTGAGGAAACGACACAGCCGCATAGTCGGCCTTGGCCTAGAAAAATATAAGAAGGAACAGGGGCAGCGACGTACGGGCCGGAATGCATACCCTTCACAACCAACGGCCTGAGCCCTGGGGGGGAATTTTAGTGATCGGCGTCGGCGGTTTGCAAAAGGACCAAAAGACCCCCAAGCGCGAGGGAAGGTCGAGAATACCTTCAAAACGCTAAGGAATTCTTATGAAATTCAGAAAAAGGATACGAGAAGCGCCTCACCCGTGCGCCAGAAACCAAAAAAGGGGATGACCGGCAGGGGATTGGACCTGAAGGGGCAATCTCTTAAAGACCACAGAAAGAGCAAGCGGACACGCTTAGCTAAAGCCAAGTAGGATAGAGAGACAGATGACGCCGAAATCCGTAAAAAAAAAAGGCAGATGGGGAGTGCTCCGCCCGTTAAAAACAACAGACAGAAATCGCTGTGGGTCACAAGACGAACGCGGAGAACAGCCCCAATCCGGGGCGAGAGACGAGGAAGAAAAGCGGTTCGGATTAAAAAAAAACTAGCTCAAAAAACACAAAGAGGGATGCTGCCGCCTACGAAAAGCTGGGACAGGGCGAGACCAGGATAAGGGGCCACGAAGGAGTTGGGGGTCGCGGAACGAGTTCACGGGGGAATTCACGATTCAGATAAGACGATGATTCTCCAAGCGGAGAGGAAAAGGAACTCACGTATAAAAGGTTGACCATCAAACAACTGAAGTCTAAAATATAAGAATCACGGTGAAGGCAAACTCAGCGGAGCCAAGAGAGCCAGGCAGGCCTAAAGAAAGCGGTGAGCGTCATTCAACAATTCATAAAGAGCCTTACAAGTGGCCGGCAAGAAGAGAAAGCAAATGAAGTGAACGCGGGCGGACTTGTTAAAGTCGAATGGCTCCAGAAATGACCTGACGGGATTTTGAGGGTAGCTCGACTGCCTGCGAGACTTGGGCTGTCGCTGGAAATACGCTTTTAGCGACGCTACCGGATTTTTAAGGAAAAAAAAGGACCCAGGGCTCTCACGCAGGAATGCCAAGTCTGCTGGAAAGTTTCACGGGAACTCCTGCGACTTGAAGCAAAAAAAAAGGCAATTAATGGAAAGGAAGACCTCAACAAGAAAATCGCCTATCCGGACTGGAAATTCAGGAATCCCCATGACGATCCTTAAGGCATCAGGAGTCAGAAAATGCGCGGAAATTCCAGGAAGGACCCGAATCCTCCCCATAAGGGGCCGCAGGAGCCGCGGAGGCACATCGGGAATAGAGAAATAAGGAGGGGAAGCAAGTTAGACGGTAAGATGCATTTGGGAACCGGAGGCTGGGGGCGCGGACGCGAGGGCGGAGAGATCAAAAGAGAATCATTGCGGAAACTACTTGGAAACAATGGCGGTGGAGCGCTGAAGAAGGAAAATCAAGTAAGAAAGTTAAAGAGACATTCAATTCGATGCATGAGGGTTGAGTTCTGAACAAGGCGGACTCTTTCCGGGGAGAGCTATGCTTGCGGATATAGGGGGGCCAGAAAGGACAGATCAAATAGATGGAGGATCTTGGAAGGACGCAAAAGCGCGCCCATATTAGTAATGGGGATACGAAAACAGGGTGCTAAAAAGCAAATTGCTATTTCGTACGGGCTACCAAGTACGAAATTGAAGAGATGCTACGACAACCACGGAGTGCGACACTGAACCCCTAACCGTGTGCCCCAAAGAGTTAAAGAAAAGGTAGGGCCAAACGGTCGGAGACAGAACGGCAGTCGAAACTTCGGCCAGATCATCGACAGGGTAAGAGCGACCCACTCTCAAAAGGGGGAAACCCGAAGACCGGATGAGCCATACTTCAACTTTCAAGGTAAACTGTGTCCGTTTCTGAGAGAAAAAATTGCTAAGCCGGAACCCACTCTAAGACATAAAGGAAAGATGGAAGAATTCGTGAGGTAAAGGAAAGGAAAAAGAGCTACGAAATGCGGACCAGTCGCCAGAAAAAAAGGCTTGGAAAAGTTGCAATCATCGCTGGAGGAATGGAGTCCTCAAGTGGAACAAACTGAGCGCGATGGCAAAGGCTGGTCCGCGCGATTCGAAAAGCGATAGTGGGGAATTCAGATTAGGACTCAAGAAAGGGGCATTACGGGGGTGGACTCACGGAAGGAGGCAAGCGATCTTCACATCGAAACACTCGTACTAAAATGAAAATCAAAGCGGTAAGTTTGCAAGAATCCACAGGAGTGAAAAGAGCGGGCCGCTCCGCCGTCTGAGGTAAAAAACCGGACCGCGAAGGTATGGGCCGCGCCGAGCCAGGCAGGTGGTGATAAAACAACGCAGAAGGTGAAGCGGAGAACAAAGGCCCTGAACCCGTAAGAAAAGACATCATCCAAAGAAAGAAAGTCGAGCCGTCGAGCCTAAGAAGGAAAATCGCGAATAGCGCCGAAGAAACAGGAGTCGTGGTGACGTGTGTGGGGTACCCAGGTAAGGGGCGACCCGGAAGGTGGGAGTCGGAACCAGACACGCTAGGGTACCCAGCGCAGTCGACGCAGGGAGGGAAAAACAAGGAAAACCTGCAAGTAAACGAAAATCCTTTAATGTGGAACCAAGAAAAGGCGTTTTCTGCGGACGGCCAAACATGTGGAAACTATCTCAAGGTATCCGATAGGGAGAAACGAGGGGTCGCGAATCTACGGTCGGAGAACGAAATTGGAGCTCGGCTGTCTTGCGCGCGCAACCCTGGTGGGGAGCCGAGTAACTGGGGCACCTGTCGTTCAAAAGGAAGTCGGAACCATAAGAGGTACTAGCCATGGGAAGCGGGAAATGCGGCTGGTACCTGCGCGATGTTCACTGCCCTAGCGTCGGGAGGAATGAACCCCTAAACTTAAGGGGCGTCGGAAGTGCAAAAAATTGGGGTTCCAACGAAATATCAACTCGGAATAGGGGGAGAACTGTCTGGAGCCGCAGTTACCGGAACATTAACGTGCGAAAGAATGAGGGAATAACCGTCCAAGGACACGGATGTGTTGACTATCACCATAAAGTTGGCCAAAAAGCGACTCGAGAAAGAAACTGAACAAAAGGTGTGGTCGGACAGGGGAAACGAATCGCAAAGGAGTCAGCAAGACGGAGACTGCGCGAAAATCAGCGGATCGCCAAGAGGCCCGAGGACAAATGTAGCCAGGAAGGGACGAGACAATCCAAATCAGGGAACGCTAAGCCCAAGGCAAGCAGGTGCAGGCTAGCCGATGAAAAATCACGAAACGCTTGGCAGAAAAAGAGGAACTAAGTCGAAAGAAGAAAGCAGCTCATAGATCTCGCAAACGGATACTGGAAGCTGCCGCGACGATTCGGTAAAAGCGGCCTCAAAAGGCAGAAAAAGAATTTGGAAGACGAGCTAATAAAAGGTAGAGCACGAAAATCTGCATAAGAATGTAAAAAAGCGGCAGGGTGAATAGAGTGGAAGGCGAGGGAAGTGTGTACAGCCTAAGATTGGTAGCCGTCGACCACCCAGGGGGGGGGAGAATGAGACATGGTCTCCTTCCAAGACGAAAAAAGAAACAAAAATCGGACGGAACATTCAAGAGAAAAAAAACAACAGGAGGAGAAAAGAGAGATGGGGACAGGAAGAAGAAGATTGGGTGTCGTTAGGAGGGTAGAATACACATGGTACCCAGTCGAGAAAAACGCCGAAAAGACAGGAAAAAATCGAGGCGGGAAGACTCACCCAGCACAACTCGAAACAGCTTTAGGAGGGCAGCTTGCGCTGCTTAAATGGGAAAGGGGAGGTATGCCAGGGGTGACCTCGTCGAAAAGTCGGTGGAGAAGGCCGTACAAGCAAAACGCGATGTATGGAGCAGCGGGCGTTCGAAATCTCACATTATTGGGTGCAGAGTTGAAAAAGGGGTCTTAACGGTCTTGAGTCATCGGAATTAGAAGGGGATCGAAAACCGCAGTGGATGAGGTGGAGCGTCATGAGACGGGAGGATGTCAATGCAGTCTATGAGAGGGGTCCTGGATAAAATCTCGATTCGGCGAGGAATCCCACACTGGGGAGGAGTGCGGATCCCCTGGAGAACAAAAAAAGTGGGTTTCTCCAGCGTCAGAGGGGCAGAAGCCAACATAGGTCGGAACATGAAATTGCAGGCGTAACAAGTCAGAGGTGGAGCAATCCTTGGAGGGAAAATGAAGGAAAAAGGGCCAAATAAGACCGCAATGCCGAGCGTTCTGGGGGAGGAGTGTGAAACAGAGTGTCGCACGGGCCTAAAAAAACAAGGAAGAGCGTGCAGTGGGCAAAAAAAAAACAAAGGGCCCGGAGGGGAAAAGCAGAGGTCAAATGGGAGGAAGAATCAAGTAGAGAGAAAAAGAAGGGGAGTCGATTCCGGACTACCTACAGGCGTGAGAGGCTATACCCCAATCAAACAGGAGAACCAGGAGCGCAGTGAGGAAAACATGTTCCATGTAGTCCTAGGGCGAAGCGGTAATTTGACCAGGGGGTCCAAGTCCAGAACAACTGGAAGGGGTTGAACACTTCAATGATAGACGGGAAAATGGTCGCCGGCGGTAAGAAGGAGGAAAAGCTCGGGGGGCCAGGTGCCGGGTCGAAGCAAAAACGGAAGGGCAGCCGTCAACGCGTCCAACAACCGCATGAAGATTCAATCGAAGGTGAGAAGCCGATCGGGGGAAGGGGGGGGAGATAGGCATGGGGGACAGCATGGCACGGAGGAATGGAAGATATCTGATTAGGCGGGCGGAGGAAAAGGGCTCGAAAAAGTCATTTTGGGTTACCGTTCCCCTCACCAAATCTCTCTTTGAAACCCCTGGACATTCTCAGCGGAAAAGAATTAACACAGGGTACAGGTTTTGAAGGACTGTGAAGCGTCATGAAAAGTAAATTTTGACGGAAGCAGGAATACTTCCGCGGACGGAAAATGGCTTAGCAAGACCAGGGGTTCCTATGCACTTGGGTTGCTAGAAGGGCCCGGGGCCAACAGGGTAAGGATAGAAAACAACCGTAATGACCCGCCCATAAAAATTCACTGAAGAGCATCCGGAAGGAAAGAAGCCGTGGACTACCGATAGACCTGGGGGGGGGAACAAGAGCAAATGAGAACTGGAGAGATTGAGGGAGCACTAAAGGAACGAATTATGCTTGTAAGATGGGAAAGCGCGCTCAACAGAAGGAACTCGCCAGGTAGGGAAGTGGAAGGAGGGGAGATTCCGAAGAGAAAGGGCAGAGCATGAGATGACCGCCTAAGGTCAGAGAGAGTGGGCGTATTAGAAAGTGGGTCAAGTAAAGATGTCATCGTGGCCTAAGGGAATGAGCACGCGCGAGAGAGGGGAAGAAGTTTGATAGACACAGCATTTCCGGCGCACCGAAGCGACGCGGCAACAGCGTGGGTCAGGCAGGGTATTGGGATCATGCAATGGGCAAACGAAGCCGCCTGCTTAATGTAGAAAAAAGCGCGGATATCCTTATCGCCTCTACATATAAGGCAATATAGTTCAAAAACATCAAAAGGCCCCGAGTAGAAAAGGCTAAGCGCGAGGTAATCCCGTCTTGAAGCGGCCCAGAAGAGGAAACCCATCCCTGATCGAAAATGGCAGGCCAACACCCGCACAATGGCGAACACGGAAGATCTTTCTGTGGAAGAGGTGCCGACAGGGTAAAATAAAAGGGAAGGGGAACGGGGGGGAAAGGGATCGTTAACGGACTCCGAGCAAAGGGAAACTCCACTCGAAAATCAGTAAAGCAAGTGCAGCCAGCAGTAAGGTACAGAACGACTGCCCGCTTCGCGCGGCGACCTTGAAGAACTTAAAAATTCCAGGACGTGGAAGAGGGGGAAAAAAAGCTGAAATCCTTCTTCGACGTATTCCGGTCATAGAGGCACATGCATCAATTCAAAGGTGGGCATCCTTAAAATCGGAAGCGCCTGATCGGGTTTGGAAAGAAGGAACCAAGCAGATTGGATGCGGCAGAACCGACGCCCATGTCCAGAGACTAACTTTGCAGAAACTCGCCGAGTTAAAGGAAGAAGGAGTCGAACGGGGGAGGGAGCGCCAAGACGACCTTAAGCCGCAAGTATGCGTGAGAAGAAAGTGTGGGAATTTTCAAGTCCACGGCAAGAAAAGGGCGGAAAGACAAAGGTGCGCAAAAACAAAAATGAAAGCCGACCGCGACGCAGTCACAGAGAGAAACGGAAAAAGAAGGATCATTTGGTAAAGTAAGGGAAATTTGAGACTCATCGATGAGGGAGGGAAAGGGGCATTTCCGGGCGTGGGCCCGCCGCGACGTGGGAGTGACAGCTCGATTAAAGGGTGTCAATGGGAACGTGCGACTCGTCAGAAAACGACAGCCGCCGGCATGACGGCGCAGAGGAAAGTGGCCTCCCGCAACGTGGATCGAACAGCACGGAAGCAAAGGGAAGAACGGGACGGGAAATCCGCAAAAGAGAGGCTTGAAAAAAAGAAAGTGACGCGGAAACGGACCGAATCAGGGGTAAGTCCGGTCTAAAAAGACGATGAAACAAAAACGGCTCCAGGGAGGAAAAAATCCTCCCCCGTCGAGGGTCCAGTAAAAGACCTTAAGGGAGCAATTCTCCAAGTAGGAGAGGAAAGAGAGAGATGCTCTCATAAGAAAAATGCTGTACGGAAAAATCGGCCGGGGGAGGAGGACGCAAAGATTGGGATTTAAATGCAAAAAGCAGCGAACACAGAGTTATTCGGGGAAAACGTTCGGTTGCAAGCGAAGGTCAGAATGCGGCGGCAACGATGTCTCCCGAAAGGCGGAAAAACATCATGCAAATGGAGTCTCTATCTGAGATGAAGTGGTTCACACAGCGGAAGGCACTCAGACGGCCGGGAGGAGACGGGAGGGAATGGCAGGAGGGTCCGAATCAAGGGCAATTGACCAGAATCAAGAGTGCCACATATTGACGGAAGTCGCAAAGAAAGGGTGAGAGAAAACCGGAGACTGCATTAAAGGGAAGTCTGCCACAGTCCCGGGACCATGGTGGAGGTTGGTACGAAGAAAAAAAAGCGAGACCCTTGGACGGCGCTGGGAAGACAGGGGGAACAAAGAGAAACGGGGTGGAAAAGTACCCAGGGCTCCTCGAGCCCAAGTGAAGGTAGAGGTTCCCTCCCAAAAGGAGACAGTGGCTACGTGTAAGTGCGCAAGACGAAGAGGCGCAATGTCCAATTCCAAATCCAGGCCGGATCGGAGTGAAAGGATCCCGCAGAGAAGGGAGGGGGAGCAATAGGGAATCACAAATGTGGGCATATCGAAAATACGGAAAACGAGACCAAAGAATCCCGAATTCGAAGTCTAAAACGGATATATGGGGGAAATAAAGCAGAGGAAGTGAAAAGGCGAAAGAAAAAGCGAACAACACCACAGGATGTATGTGACAAAAGAAGCCTCACGCAAAAACAAAAATGTAGCAGAGATCTCTTAGGAGTAATCACGTGGGCTCAAGGCGAGAGTAGAACGATTGAAGGCGACATCGAGGGCATCAGGTATGTCCAATTCCGAAGGGATTGCCAGGCGAGAGAACTGATCATAAAGGGAAAGATTAGGAAAAGATCTATAAAGGGCTGAGCGAGAGAGCGATCATCGTGTCGTCGCTTTCCACAATACGGGAAAGAGGCCGCGTAGAGGGGAGGAAAATAAGAACAAGGCGGGTGCGAGAGAAGTTGTGCGAACAAGGGGAGAAAAAGGGGGGTATCTTTACGGGCCGATAACTTTTATATTGAAGGAGAGGAGAGCAATAGCTACCAACTACCGCGATGACAAAAAATTGGAAACGGCGGGGTTGCAATTTCTAAAGAATCCAAATGGAGCCGACAGGGAGAAGGAGAAGAAAAAACTTCGCGACTCTTAGTTAGCTCGACGGAGAGAAAAACAGACCACAAGCGTAAGCCCATTGAAAAGCTACCAAATATGCTTACCTAAAGGACCTAATCTAATGGGTCGCCAACAAGGGTAAAGCCCTTGGGGACAAGACGTCAAGCATACCAAAGAAATGGAAAAGAGGGAAGGAAGCTGCGCAGAGAAGAAAAAAGAAAGTGCGGAAGTGGCGAACGAAGGTGCCAAGAACTGCAGGGCGTCTATGGAACTAAACGGGCCGACAGAGGCGAGGGAAGGCAAGAGCGTTTTCCGCGCGGGCGGCCGAAGCGAAGTGAGGGTCTTAAAGTGGCTATCTGGGGGCCAAGCAAAAGGCAGGGGGGCGACGAAAAGATCGATTCGAAGAGCGCTTAAAAGATTCACAAAAGAGACAGTCCATGTCGGGGGGGAAGTCAAAGACGTCGGACGGTGGGAAAATCTGCAAATAAAAAACCAAAGGAAGGTAGGAAAGGGGGGGACGAAGAACTAAAGTCTCACATTCATCCGAGTATTCCGTATAGACGAGGGGGGGAATAAAAAAAAAAGGCGTGGAAGCGGAAGGCGAATGAAAATCGACCCAGCGGAGATCGCACGATATCAATTCAGAAAATATAGGAAATATCGCGCGGGAGAGGCAATTTCATATTAACCTCGTCACCAAAGGACTGCAGGGGGGAAAGTGGGACCCCGAGTGGAAAGGACCCACAACCCCAAAAAACGTCAGGAACGGGAGTACAAAAAAAATGTACCCTGGGACGGCGTACAACTACGTGAGAAACAAATGATGAAATGGAAAAGAGAATCCTGGGACAGGGAAAAAAACGGATATATTTTCTGCGGAACTTTGAAAACCTTGATGGACACGAAAAGATTCCAGCGCGGGGAAGAGACGGGACTGGAAAATTCGCGCAGATGAAGGGCCGTACTTATATCAGCGACGGCATTACGAGAGAAGAGTGTATCAGAAATGTCAATAAACAGAACAACGAGAAGAAATATCCCTAAAAGGTAGTTAGTTGGGAAAGGAATACAAAGTTGAAGGAGAGCTGTGAACAACGAGCGTCTCTCAGGCTGTTGGATGCACAAAACTCCAAAAAGAGTGATTGGACGGCTCATCTTTCAAAATGAAAACTAAGTAAAAATGGAGGAGGCTTAGCCTCTTAGGAGGGCCAAGATTGCCGAAAATACAGCAGTAAGTCCAGCACTCAGGTTGTAAAAAAAAAAGCGTTGGAAAACTTTCAGAAGCTCTAGGACTGAAAAGGGGTGTAAGCCAGGGGCACACCAATAGAAGACGGTAAATTCATTTGAGCCGCGCCCTATATAGAATCGAGCGTCATCTGGGCCATAAACCACACTTATAAAAAATACTTCCGGGGAGTGAAAAGTAAAATCCACACATGGATAAGAGGGGAAAACCAAGGCCGGATAAAAGGTAAGATGAAAATCACGAAAAAGGAAAAATCCATCGGAAAATATGGCTCCAAAAAAACTACGCGAGTTGAGGAAGGAACGGAGGCGGGGCAGTCTATATTAGGTAACTTCCTCAAGAACCCTACTAGGGAAAAGAGTCATCCGGAAGATGGCATACGAGTCGGGAGTCTGAATAAAGCGAGCACTGGGCTTGGGGATCAGTTACTAGTTGGGCTGGTGGAGGGAAAAAAAGGTTCAAGTTGGAAGGTCTTCTACTGAAACCAGATGAACGGGGGTTAAAAAAAAGAGTCCACAATCGAGACTACAACAAAAGAAAAAAACGAAATAAAGAGCGAACAATGAGAAAAAAAAAATTCGAAACAGAGATGGGAATGAGTGGCGGGGAATCTACTTGGTCTGGGTGCTGGGAAGAGGTAGGAACCCAAACCGTCGAGGCCCAACACAACCTAAATGGTGCGGTAAAGAAGGAAAAAATCGGCGCGAGAAAAATATCAGCCAACTCGAGAAACTTCACACCTCGGACTTACTTCAGAGAGCTACTTAAGAAAAGGGAGGGAGATAAGAGGATAAAGAAAGCGGAGAGCGGGAAGGGAGAGGAACACAGGTAGAGAGGAGGCGTCCAAAGTTCGCTAAGAGAGAAAAAAATGGGGTCGAGCAGAGCGGGCCCGAGGGGTAAGGGGAATGAGGATAAAACCCCACCAGCAGTGGACTAGCAGTCGTCTTAAAGGGTGATGATGTGCAAGGGGGTTCCTGGAAGACATAAGGGAGGAACAAAAGCGAGCGAGAGATATAGGAGAAGGGAGCCAAGCCAAGAGGGAACAGAAAAAGGGTCATAAATCTCGAGCAGGGCCAGACTGCCAACAGGACAGCGAGACCATGCATAGCGGGGGGTATGGACACATATTGAAACAAAGCGGAAGGTAGTTGGAATCCGCGAAGACCTGATCCAAGATGAAAAGGCTTGCGCGGGGGGGGGATAAAAATTAGAATAACGACATCACCACCGTACTCGATCTTGCTGACAGAAGACTCTCGAGCTAGAGAAAAACAGAAGGGTATCCCACAAACTAAGGCAAGAAGGGATGTAAGGTCATGGAGAGGAAAACGCCCTAGGCTTGACAGGAAAATCGGGGGAGAGCATCTCCAAAACTAAAACAACGCAGAACGCTAAAAAAAGTAGAGAGCGAACGAAGGAAGCCACGAGAGAAAAAATCTCTGCTTGGAAGCAATTGTTTGTCCACGGTAGTAACAGAAAGTTATAAAAGGGTACAAAACACGTCAATATCTAGAGTTATTCAGACATGGCCGGGAGTACGTCCTATCAAAAAATTTTAAAAAATTTTGCGGTTCGTACTCCAGAAAAGGGCAAGTAAAAGGAAAAACACACCTGGGGGACGAGTCACGCTTAGCCAGGGTGATAGACGGAAGCGACCAGACAGGCAAGTAGAAAGAAAAAAAGCGCTCTGGAGGGAGGAATCATCGATGCGTAATCTGGAAAAATCCGTAAGCTTAAACAGAGCGCAAGGATCAAGCGAGTGATGAAAGAGAATAATTTCGCGCAGTCGGGATCAAAGAAAGGAGATCTAATCTACGAAAAGTGCAGCGGGGCAAAACATTGTAAAAGCGGACGGAGATGGAACTTCTGCAAAGCCAGGGGGGAGGAGTTAAAGAAAGAGGAAAAAAATGTTTCAGGGGGGAAGGCAAGCCATCACGGAATTGGACCTTGAATGAACGAGAAGGAATCCGAGCGAAAATAACGGAGCGGGAACAGGAAAATTGAACAAATAGACGAGGGGGTACCAGTGTGGGTCATCAACATCAAACAATGCGAGACTTACAAACGGGGCGGAAAAGGAAAAAGAAGCCGACAGCGTAGAGAACGCGAAGGGGGAAAGAAGCCTCGCCATGTTGGAATGTTAAACTTTACGATAACAATGGTCAGAGTGGGCAAAAACAGATTCTGTAACGAGGAGAGGTGGTGAAGGAAGAGGGGAATGTGCCTAAGCTTCGAGAGTGGTAGAAAAGCCGGAGATCTCGGCACAGAATGTTTAGCAGAAGGTAACCAGATTTGGGGAGCGCACCCGATGGAGCACCTTGAAAAAGGGCTTGCAGCAGGGATGGGGGACGCAGGTTATACGGAAACAAGATAAACTTCCTTCAATTTCGACTTACGGAAGCGTTAACCAAGGTCTTGCACTATACGGAGCAGAAATTAGGCCGCCAAGGAAAAAAAAAAAGAGGAAAGTTCCTGAACCGAGAGAAAATCAACTATTAGCGGAATGCCAGCTATATCCGCAATTGCTGAAAAGAAATAGGTACGGGAAGTAGGTCGCAAGTGGGAAAAAGAAAGGGAAGAGGGGAATTGAATGGCATACGTCTTGCAGTTCGACCGTAAGCGTACACCTTCAAAATAAAAAATCGGCACAGAACAGGAGATTTGTTCAAAGATACGGACAGGAAAAAACACGGCAGCAGGAGAAGGCACCACCCTGAAATGTCAAATTAGGGAACCGCGGTGAGTACAATCAAGAAGGCGGCGACGTATTCCCGATTCCGAGCGACGGAGAAAAACATGGAGGAGAAGCCGGGGGAGGGGGATGAGGATTCCTCGAAGAGCAGGAAAGAGAGGAGAGGGGAGTGAAAGACATTAGGTTCAATCAACAGCAGTCGCGGGATGGCACCGGGAGCAGGACCATAGGCGAATTCGGGAAAAAGCGAAGGGCACGGGAGGGGCAGGACGTGGAAGGGGACTACCGGCTGAGAGGATAACCATTTCATCCGCAGCTAACAGTGAGAGCCTGGGGAAGGGTCAGGAAAACCATCCTTCCGGCGGGGCAAGGGGTTCACAGTAACAGCTCAGCCCCAAGGCGCTACATGCAGAGAATACAAAAGCCAATCATCAGGAGAAGGGCGAAATTAAAAATGAATTCGACCAGGGGAAACAATCGCCTGCAGGGGCAACCTGCAAAAAGGAGTGCAAAAAAATAAGAAGAGGATGGCTGCAAGGAGGATTGGGATAACGGGAAAGCTTAGTCTAGACCAAAGACCCGGAGGGATCTCCGGGAAAAAGTCGAGCAAGGGGGGGTGGCCGTGAACTGAGGATCACTTGTCGCATATGGGACCTGTCCGGTATTAACCCGAACGCGCGATACTGACCCGCAAAAGAATAAGGAAAGGGTAGAGAAGAAATAAGGGGAATACGGCGCCGACTGAAAGAAAGGAGTCCGGGGCGGGACGGAAAATAAAAAACACAAAGAAAAATCCCAGAAAAAAAAGAGCGG
>Ga0179593_1712235_pt1 | contig 19206 bp, 24 predicted proteins | sample CZODoug2_1_08_16_FD_185931 | JGI IMG/M metagenome (GOLD analysis project Ga0179593, IMG submission 185931) | Vadose zone soil fungal communities from Angelo Coast Range Reserve, California, USA - CZODoug2_1_08_16fungal (PacBio error correction) | ecosystem: Environmental > Terrestrial > Soil >...
CAAACTGTCGTTGCATGTGCGTCAGGAGACGGGTGCTTGGGGGGGGACAGTTTGGTTTGCGGGAAGGGGGACCCAAAAACTAAAAAACAGGGAAATGAAGAAGGATCGAAAACCGTTATGAATGATGGAGGAGAATAAAGGGACCAAACGTATTATATATGAAAGAGCCAAGGAAGCTGGACAAATAAAACCACCGAAAAAATTGGGGAAAAGCCCGCCGGTGTAAGGAAAGTGGTCGACGTGAAAGAACGAGGGGCTCCAAAACAGGAGGGAGTTGGAAGGGGGGGGAGAGGGGGATCACGCCAAACGCATGCAACCAAAAGTGAAACCCCTCCCATGTGAAGGTGGCAAAAAGTGCGAAAGATGGGGGGTTCCGCAAGCATTGGTGTAGGGATTACATCCGCCTAAGGAAAAGAAAAAGGAAAGCATGCGGGGAAAGGAAAAAAAAAAAAAAAAAACCAGAAGGGGTCCGCATAAACTCAAAGTACGAAAGCGAACCAAAAAAAAAAAAAAAAATTGAAGAGGTGGGGAAAGGGCATGTGGGGGAAAACAGCTCGCCGACCCACAGGGGGGGGCCAACCCGCCGAAGGTGACCCGGCATCACAGTGAAAAGAACATCCTTCTTCGGCCGCGGCGGAAAGGTATGCAAAAAAGCCAAGGAATCCGTTCGAAAAGAACAAAAGCGACAGGTATAAATTAAGAGTGCGCCATAACAAAAGACCCGGGCCAAAATTAAAAAAGTGTTCACACTTACCCACTGAGGATGACCGGGAAAAGAAAAGCAAGAAAAAATCTGATAGTAAACTAAAACTGAAACAAAGGAAATACGGGGAAGGGAAACGCATTAAAAAACCAAGCCGGGGCGTGGTGGTAGAAAAAGTCCGCCAAAAGAGGACCCCCCTGCCAAAAAAACAGGGGGGCTACAGCCCAAAAAAAGGGGAAACAAAGCAATGCGGGGACGCAGACAAAAAAAAGGGAAGCGTCGCGCAAAAAAAAAGGTCAAGCTAAAAAGAGAAAAGTGGAGGGGGACGGAAGCAAACTAAAAACAAACAAAAGCCGATAGACATCACGGAGGGAACCATATAAATGAAACAAAACAAAGGAAGGATCCTTCTGGGAAAAACGAAAGCCTTTGTTGACAGAGAAAAGTTGAAAAAGGGATAAAACAGGTAATTAAGTAAAGTGGGCTACACGTGGAATCAACTCTAGAATATCCCTTAAGGGGTGACAGTAGTAAGGCATAACTCCCGGGGAAAGAAAACAACTGAACCGAAGTCCTTCCTTTAGAAAAAAGCCCGTTTAAAAACCAAGAAAAAGGGGGGGAGGAACCTCAAGAAAAATCCAAACGGAGCTTATGACCGGCCGGAAAGGGGGCTATGGGGGGATGTGAGAAAAAAAAAAAGGGGGAAAGGGCCTAAAAAGTAAACCATGCAACCGGTTGACGTACGAAGAACATTTGGAGGGAAACGATGCCGGGAAGAGGGGGTGTGAGGCTGGAAACGAACCAAGGATAGTCCAGACAACACATTCCAAAAGGCGTCCCGGACCGCCAAGCAGGTGAAAGAGGGAAGAAAGGCACACCGAATGGAGCAAGAACACGGCAGATCTGTAAGGAAGGGTGAACAAAAGGACCACACAAAAACCGCCGGTGACAAAAGACGGGATGATACCCTGGAAAAGGGGGAAGGCATCGGAAGATTCATAGGGGAAAACAGGGCACGCCTGCAAAACGTAAGTTTCCAACCGGCAAGAAACGGAAAGAAAGGAGCGTGGGGAAGTTCCGAAATCCGGGGGTAAGTCCAAAGACCGGGTCAGAGCAAGCCTCGAGGCCACTCCTCAAAGGGGGAGGGCTGTTTTGGTGTTTGACGGACCATGCCGCAACCGGGAAGGTCCAGGGGCCCGTGACCACTCAAAGGGCATGAAAAAATCCAAACGAATGGGGAGGGTCCGGAAGCAAAAGGCAGGAAGCCCCCTTCCGTCTTGTACCAAAAACTCCAACGAAGAATGGCCCGAACAGTTCGGGGGGGGGTAGGGACTTCGAGTAGGGAAAAGCCATTAGACAGGGTTCCTTCTTACATAAACAGACGAAGGAAAAGGAAAAAAAAAAGGAATAAGAGGAACGCAAAATCCAAGGGGGGGGGGGGGGAAAAGAAATCAAACCCGACCCACCAGGAGGGAGACTACCGCAGACCGGGACTGCCCAAAAAGAAGTTTTTGACAGTGCCGTAAACGCGGACACGGCTCTGCCGGGGAATCCATAAAACAACAGGAAAGACGGGAACAACCGAAAGACACGGAGGAAGGGGATGTTCGGTTGCAAAATAAGAACGGACGTCCCGCAAGTTTAAGAAAATGAACTCCGACAATCAGTGTCCAACGAAGGAAGAGCATAACCCGCTCGAGAGGGAGAACCTCCCGTTGCCCATCCGGAAGGCGTTTCATCCAGGGAGCATTGCAGAAATCACGTGGGGGGAGTCCTGTGGAACAGGGGGGTTGGTCAGGGCAGGACCATCTTTTGCAGACAGCCCGCACAACGAGTCCCTTCAAAGGATAAAGTAGAAAAGAGTAAAAGGATCAATCCTGGGAAATAAGGGGGGTGAAAATGGAAATGGAAGAACCCGCTGGGGGGGGGGGAAAAAAAGGGAGTCGTTACTCGAAAACGCCGAGGGGAAAGCATCAGGAAAAAAAGAAGGAATCCAACAGGAAAAGTTCATCAAAGAAGAAGCCTTGAAAGGAGAGGATGAAAAAGATAGATGAAGGAGGCCTTGTGCACCGGGGAAGGAGCCGAAGGGAAAGGGGGCCTAAAGAAAAGTGATTGGTTCCGGTCGGAACAAAACATCCTCCCTCGGAGAAATGAAAACTCCTCGACAGGGAAAAAGAAAAGGGGCCCACCGAGTGGGCAAACACGACGGGGGGAGTATCGTAGAGGCGGGTAGTGACCTGACTCAAAGGATTAAAAAAGGGGGGGGTTTTTACGGAACAAACTGGAAGAGGTAACATAAACCCTTCTTGGTAACCCTAAAAGGGGGGCAACCTCAGATCTGGAAAGGAAAAAATTGACGTTACGGGGGGGACTGCAAAGAGGGCTTCCCTTCCTTATTATAGCCACATTGGAAATTCGACGTATAGACAAGGGAAATTTCCAGATGCTTTTGGGGGGTGAGAAAAGGTTCAGGACCCGGGTCGTCTTTCAGGGAAGCATGAGTTGGGAATGGGAGATAAAGGTCAACGATTCCCAAATACAGGGAAATGGGTGTCAGAGGGAAAAATAAAGGTAGAGTGCTGAAACTGTTTTATGGGGAAAAAAAACACTCCATAAAACGTTATGAAACCGAATTTCCATATGACGTGAAGATCTGGGGGGGGAAAAAGCCAGCCATCAGAGTCGCCTAAAAGGGGACTATGAAAAAACCAAGGGGAGTCGGGGGGTTTAGAGGGAAAGGAAGAACTATCCAGGGTTCTCCAGGACAAGGCGTCCCTTGAAATAGTGTGGCTGAAAACTTGCCAAGAAAGGCCTGCCCCGGGGGGTACGGTTATGCGGGGTACGGGGAAAAAGGGGGCAATCAGGGGGAACCACTTTGCCCGAAAAAGGTGAAAGACTCCCTGTGCTGACGCCCCCAGAAAAGAGGGGAACAAAAGCCCGACGGCCGGGGGACCCAAAGACGTGAGCGCGGGAAACGACAGAGGGCAGATGGCCTTGGCAAAAAAGAGGGCCAAAAAGGGGAACGGCGGCAGGGACCGGCCAAGAGGGGGGGGGGCGTTGGGCCCAGGGGGGACACCGGGAACAAAGAGACGGCGGTGAGAAAGGGGGATGAAAGACGGCCACAGGAGAAAAAAGGGGAAAGCAGACAGGTTGGATGGACCCTAGGCTGAGGGGGAAGCCCACTTTAAGAAAAGCATCAGGACAGAATTAAGACAAAAGCCTAGCTGCGAAAAAAGGGGGGACTCCACCGGCGGCAAATGGGAAAAGTGGACCGAGACCAGACGGTTAAAAAGTCCAGGAGCCGGGGAGGGTATGTCGGAAGAATTTCTCGAAAAGGTAATAAACGAATCCATGAGAAGATGCGGGAGGGAGGAAAAAGCGCCACCACACCGGGATAGTGCACTTAGGGAAAAAGGAAAAAAAAGTTTGATTTCTAGGGTCAGGACAGCCCAATGTGACGTAAAAAACGGGGATTTCCATAAAAAGGTGAGAGAACGAGAGGGGCGACGACGGAAGGCGACGTTTGGGGGTGAACCAAGGGTGCTCAACCCGTTGTAAGGGTTGGTGGGGGGGGGGGGGGGGGGGGGGGTTTTGGTGGGTGTATGCTGTCTGGTGGTGACCACCCTGGGAAAAGGCCCGAACTTGCCGAAGAAAGGAGCCTTAGGGGGGAGGCCGAAAAAATACCGGAACTGAAAAAAGCGAAGAAGGAACTTCCCGACGATCGGGAGGGAAAAGAAGGACCGCGGATCAGGGGTAGAAGACGGCTGGGGGGAAGAGCAGAACTCGGAAAGGGGCCTGGGACAGAGGAGGGAAAAACGGTCACGGACAGGCCGTGGAATAAAATAGGGTCTTTTCAAAAGAAGCATGTCGGGGAACCGGGGACCGAACGGTGGGGGAGGGGGGCGGCTCATCCGCAAGAGGATCACGGCCGGCTCGGACAGGGGAGGGCAATATAGGGGGCGAAGAAAGGTCCCCAAAAAAGAAAGACGGAGGAACGGGGAAGGACTGATGCCGGGACTGGAGTCCAAAGGGGGGCCTCATGAGGGGTGCTTTGCGAAAAAATGAATCACACATGGGAGAAAAAAGGGACTTACATCTTCTTTTGAAACTCCGAAAAGGGTTCTGGAACGTCCCTAATTGTGGGAAAGACAAAAAAAGGGAGCAAGTCGGAAACGAAAAAGATCGGCCCACCAAGGGGGGGGGGACACGTTCTCGCACTCTTCGGGGGGGGTCACAAGCTCAAAGGGAAAAAAAGGGAACGGTTGAAAAGAAAAAAAAAAAACGCCCATTTCCGTGGCCTTGAGGGAATAAACCACGGGTGCGAACTTACAAAAGGGGGAAATGAAAAACACGGGGGAGTTCGCAGAACATAGATAGAGGGAAAAGGGGGGGGGAAAGGGGTCCCAGGATAAGAAAAAAATAAAGGGCAATGGTCACGTCCCGTGGCATTGAGGGTCATGTTCAACTCATGGCAGGGTCAAATGGTGTAGTAGGGGGTGGGAACAAAACAACAAAAAAACTTTTGTCAGAAAACGACGCAAAAGATCGAAAAGGAGTTAACTCATACTTAACAGAGACACGAAAAACAGGTCGGTGAACCGTGACCGGGATACTACATTGGGGTAAAAAAAAAAGGGCGGGAAAAGGGGGTCAACCTTAATTCCGAAGGGGGTCGGGCAAGTCTCAGAGAAAAAAAAACTGGATAGGATAGAACAGAGAGAAGTTGCAAAAAAAAGGTAAAACAGCTACAGTCGGATGGGGAGTGGACCAGGGCCTTCAGAGGGGGGGATGCTCAAAGGCGAGGGGAAAAAAGTGTTCCTAAATGTCCTTGGGGGTGGGGGGTGGAAGTCATCTATTAGCAGAATGAAAAAGGGGTAGACATCAAAAGAAAAAGGGCGTCGGTTTCGGTCAGGAAAGGAGACTTGGGTGCTTGGTAAGGGGGCGTTTTTTTGCATGTCACCACCTTCAAGGGAGAAACTAGTGGGTCTAAAGGGTGAATGATGAAAAGTGGAAAGGGTACCGCGCCTGTGAAAAAAAAAAAAAAGTAATTCAGAAAAAGGGCCGGGAGGGGCGGGAAAAAAATGACCAACCTTAAACAGTGGGTGGAAGGGGGAGAAAAAAACCGCCAAGTCCGGAAAGCCGGCCAGGAAAGGGGGATCCGTTCTTGGTGCTGGAGAGGGTTGATCGGCGCAGGACCCGGGAGGGTGAAACCTCCAACTATCACAGAAAAAGAGCGGAGGGGGGGACTAAACCCCTCTGAGGGGCCCGATAGGGGGTGCCCCTTTCGAGAAAAATATAGTGCTCCGGGGGGGGGGGAAAAAAAGAAGAAGAAACAAATGTACTTGAGAAAATCACATTCGTCTCAAAAAAGAAATGGATCCCCTCCGGGAAAAGGACCAAGGGGTGGGAAATCGCACAAATAAAAAAGCAGCCTTCCACCGGGAATCCAGTCCGGGAATCAGCCGTGTCACCTGGGAACTCAGAGTCGAGCGCGGGGAGAAAGCCTAGGAAGCGGGCCCCGTCCAGCCAGGTCCCGCAACGTTCCGAAACGAGGGTAAAAGAGAGAAAGAACGGCAAAACGAACTGAGGACTAATCTAAATGCACCCACCGTGCAAAAGAACAAAGAAAGGCCCGGCCCCGCCAGAAGGGCTGAAACGCCTAAAAAACCACACGAAATTCACCTCAACGGCTTTGGGAAAGGAAAATAAGGCCTTGAGGCCATTTGACCGAGGACGATTTGTAGACCCACTACCTCGAAACCGCTTCCTCTCAGGGGGGGGAAACAAAAAAGGGCACCCCCGGGTAGAGGAAAAAAAAACCGAACCTGGGACCTGCGTACCCAAAAGCAGAGAAAAGCCAGAAAGGGAAGTGAGAGGCCAGCAAAAAAAAAAAAAGGATCTAAGGGAGGGCTTGGGGAAGAGGGGCCATAAATAAAAAAAGGAATCCCTCGAGCTGTCCAGTCTGGTGACCCCGTCTTACGAAGTTCGGGACCCTTGGTTCCATGGGCACACCGGTGAAGAAAAGGGGGGGGTACACTCATTACGTGGTCTATCTAAGCAGGGAAAAAGAAAAAGTTAAAGGGGACATAGGGAAAAAGGAAAAGCCGGTGGGGTAAGTGGGGGAGAAAAAGAACGTCCAGCGCGATAAGAACCTCCCACACTTGAAGGGGTACCGTCCAACATGGGGAAGAAGGCAATCTTGAAAAGGAACGTCGTCAGGAGAAAGATGCTATTGTCCGCCAGAAGAGTGACCACTGCTTGAAGCAAGCCGTACGGAAAGCTTGCCGGGTTAGGGGGCCAAGAGGAAACAGGGAATTTTTCCTTGGACAGGTAGAAGAAATGTCCAAAACTAAAATGAAAGCGGTCGCCAGCGAAAGGAGACATCTTGATAAAGAACCCGGGTGACAGCTCTGCGTGGTTAACCGCCATCCCTACACGACGAAAAATCCAAGGGCCAGGCCCATAAGCTCGGGGGGCCCAAGCAGGTGGCAAAGAGCACCCTCGGGCGCCCCAGTCCTCAAGAAAAAGTGAGGTGTTTGGGACGGGGCCAGGCGGCCAAAGGGGCGGTGGAAGAAAGAGGGGTATCGAGGGGGGGCCCCGGACAGAGGGTTTCTCCTCGAAAAGAACTTGAACTGGGATACCGGAAGGATTATACCTTTTTTAGGAAATACCAAGGAGGAAGGGGACGCCCGAAAGAGAAACCCCGAAACATAAAAGCGAAAAGAGAAACCGTTTGTCTTAGAGAAGGAACTTCCCTACTCGGTTTTGTAAAACAAAAAGAAGAGAAGAAAGGGGACCTGGCTTCGGGGGCCGTCGAGGGAGAAATGCACTTCTCCCTCAAAAGAAAGAAAAAAGATGAAAAAAGTCTCGCCACGTGTAATTGGTGAGCCCATCACCTAACCACGGACAGGCAATATGTGGGGGGGGAGGAATCTTACAAACACATTGGGGGAAAAAATTAAGCAGACGTGCCGTGCAGAAAGACAGAAACAACTGGTCCTGAAAACGAACCCAAAGCAACCGATAAGGGAACACTTTAAAAGGCAGGGGGAAGAACTAAAGTCCTAAAATGTAGACGGGACAAAAATAAACCAACGGAATATTTCCGCAAAGGGTTGGGGAAGGGGAACAAACGCCGTGCTTTCCGGGAGGAGAGGCGTATGAAAAGGGGATGGGGAATTTCTGGGGTTCAGAAATGGTCCTGTCTGACCAGGAAGAAAGGATGAAATCTCTGACGGGGTTGTGAAAGAAGGGGGGGGGTGGGGGGTCCCCCTCCATAGCAGCACCGAACGCCGAGCCGCTCAACCCGGGGGGTGAAACCGGCGTGGGGAACGGCAAGGCGTAGTCGGCGACGTACAGAAAAAGGAAAGGCGTCGGAGTCCTGAAGCCGCCTCCACTCGGTTGCAAATTCAAGATATCTCGAACAAAAAATAAAAACGGGGAGTTGGGGATGCAACACGTATTTGGGAGGCCGGCTTTCCGTAAAGGGAAATGAGAAGCCCGCGTTACCGCGAGTGAAAGCCGCTGACGACGCAATAGCTGAGCAGCCCCTGGCGGGAGGAGCCTCGGAGTGCGTGTGGACTACTCAAGCGGGGACCGGGGAAAAGGGTTGAGCACAAGATCCAACAGGAAAAAATCGGAAAGACAGAAAAAGAAGGGGTCCAAAAATTTCTGGTCATCGACAAGAGACGAGGTGGACACCCAGCACACTAGCGTTTTAACTATAAGGGTGAAAGCCAGACTTCGGGCTGGGAAAGGGGGGAGGGACAACCCTACTACATTGGGCCGAAGCCAAAAAAAGGAAGATGATTTACACGTGCTGGGCGAGAGGGTGTCAGAAGGTTCCGTCAAGCGAAGGTAGGTGTGTCCATATGGAAAAAAAAAGTGCATGACACGTGGTGTGTCAAAGAGGGGAAACGCGGGGGGGACATAAACAAAAATTGAGGGGTGGCATGGCCAACCATAAAAGGGGGATGGTGCAGGAAAGGGGGGGTGGGGGAAGAGGGAGGGGGGTGGGAATTGTAGGAAGAACATCCGAGGGGAAAGGCGACCGACACCAAAAAAAAAAAGACCAAACGGTTGGCAGGAGGGTCGAAAAGGGGTCACAAAAAAAAGGCCGGGGGGAAAACCGGCGCACTTCGCCGACAACCGGAGAGAGGGAGAGGGGTTTGGGAAGGGAACTTCAAAAGAAAAAAATCAAGGTCGTCGCCCAAAAAAAGTCTTCGCGGGGAGTTAGTACTAGGGGAGAAAAGGAAAGGACTAGGAGGGAAAAAGGGGGCCAGGACAAGCCATTCGAAACCCGGCGTCCGCCCAGGAGAAATGCACACCACTGTCCCGGGGATTGTCAACTGTCCGGGCAATAATTACGGGGAAAGTGGGCAAAGATTTGTCTGCCATATGCAAACAGCTGTCACCCCCCAGAGGGGAAGCACCCCGGGGGGGAAGGGGGGGGGTCCAAAGGCGGGGACGTTTGCACCTGACAACCGGTGGACAAGCTGAAAAAAAGGCGCGTAATAAATGGGGGGAGGAAGGAAACACGAATAAGGCCCCAGCTTGAGAAAGTAGCAGGGGGGGGAAAATCTTTGGAGAAAAGCCCACTTTGGGGTTGGGCTTTTGGACTGGAATCGCCGAAAAAACGGCCGCAAGCTGCCGCCTGGGTACGGTAAGGAAAAATGGGGCCTCGCAGGAAAAAGAGAAACAGGGGAACCTATCGAAGGGACCTTAGCCCGACAAAAAAAAAAAAAGAGGGCACGGGAAAGAACGGTCCTCCGAGCAACGTAAGGAAAAGGGAACCAGTAGGCCGGGGGGGGATGAAAAGGGTGCTGGGAAACCCCACCGGGAAAAAAGGGGAAAACTTATGAAAGAAAAAAACGACTTTTGAGGACGCTCCGTCAGATAAGGTAAAGGAAAACGGTCTCGCCGGGCCGGGGAAAAAAAAGGGTTGAGAAAAAGGCCAGGGGAAAAGAGCCCTTACGACGGGAGCATCTGCCGAAGGGGACTCTCGGGTGAGCCTCCCGGAACGGTGGGGAACGGGGCCATAAACCGCCGGGATCAAGGGGGCAGACGAGAACGAAGCAAAAAGGGGAATTGCCCGCAGTCTGCGAAGTCCCAGGGGTTTCGTCTACGGCAGGGGGGAACCCTCACTTGGGGTACAGGGATAAGGGGGGGCCGACTCGGCCAGAAAAGAAAAAAAAAAAAATCAAAAAGGGGGGGACCGGTGAGAAGGGGTCGGCTGTGAAAACGGTATCAGGCCGGTGGGGAACGCCGGGGCCGACGGGAAGAAGAGTGGCTTCGGGAAAAAAAGTGAAAAAGGAAGAGGGGGGAAGGGTATTCTGCCCGATCGTTGCGAGCCTCATATCCGTCGTAGTCGAAGCCGGCTGTAAGAAGGAAAAAAAAAGGCTTAGGAAAAAGGGTTGCGGAAGAGGGAAAATGTTCCGGAAGGAGAAGTGCTATGCTGCCGCCATGAGATGGTCCATCACTATTAAACATCTAACTGCGGGGGGGGTTCTGCGACGGAAAAAACCTATGGGACGCCACGGAAAAAAAAAAAGTTCTTATGGAGGCGGCCAACACCAATTGCCTCTTCCCACTACGAGGGACGCCAACGCGCGTAACAAGTAAGCTGGAAGACACAACCCCAAAAAAGGAAAAAAAAAGGAACTCGAGGCAAAAAAGAACGATCACTTCCCACGCCCGACCACGGCGGGCCCATTCTGACTGGAACTAAAAGGACGTTACGCGGGGCCACAGGAAAAGGGGGGAAGTGTGGGGGGGAAAGGGACGGATCAGGGAAAAAAAAAGATGTGTCAAGGAACGGAAAAAAAAAACGCATTCATTCACGTCGTGGCCAGAGCATGTCTCATTACACAACATGGGCATGGGCGAGGTGGGGAGCCGACAACAAAAAAGGGGGGGGGGGAACCCAAAAACCAAAAAAGACTTCCGACGACAAAAGCCGAGATTCAGTCCGAGTATCGACTCCATGCGCGAGGTCCGAGAGGGGGACAGGTGTAGACCGGAAAAGAAAAAAGAAGGTACCTGAAAAAAAAAAAAGTTTCCGGGGGGAAGAGGAAAGAAAAACAACAACGAGATTAGAAAGAAGAGAATTAACCCCCAAGGAGGACCAGGGGATTCAGGGAAACGTCGTCATGGGAGGGAAGGAAACGCTTTCGGGAGAAAAGAGGTCAAGTTGGGGAAAAAAGGTCGTTCAGCCGAATGAGCATAGATGAGGTCCTCGGAAGGGCGTCCACGTGAGGGAAAGGAAAAGAAAAGGAAGGTGTCGGGGTAAGGGGGGGGTGGTGGACGTCTGGCCGTCGAACCGTGGTACTTCGCCTTCGAACAAAAAAAAAAGGGAAAAAAGGAACTATGTTTGGAAGGAAGGAAGAGAGACACGAAAACTGGGGGGGAGGTTGCAGATGGACGCCCTTAAAGATCTTGCCTGTATCATATGCCTATCAGAACAACACCTGTCAAACAGGGGGGGGAAGGGAACGTGGAAGGATGAGGGGGGAAAAGGGGCTAAGGGGGGGGTTCCCGCCGGAGAGGGCGGCCGGGCAAAACCCTGGGCGGTGAAAGCGGGGGGTCTGGACGCAGGAAAAAAAGGGGGGACGATTTGGCCAGCAAAGAGAGGTCCCGAAGTAGAAAAAAAAGGGCGGACTGCCCTCTGAGGCATTTGAGGAGCATAGGGGGTTTTTGTACTCCTCAAAAAAAAAAAGGGGAGGGCCGTGTGGAAAGGGGAAGAACATAGGGAAAAAAAAGAAAACTCACAGGGAGGCGACCAAGCAAGATGGTTGGGGTAGGTCCTCATTTGATGCCCTAGGGAAAGCTTCGCAAAAAAACGGCCCAAAAATTGCCCAGAAGGGGAAAAAAAACCACGCCCGTCACGGCAAAATAAAAAAACCTGTGGTTCTGAATCAATCCCGGACGTCGGGCACCATACGGGGGAAAATGGAGGGGGAAAGGTCCTATAAGAAGGGGGGGGGGGGTTCAGGTAAAAAAAATCAAAAGGAAGCCTGGGGGGCTATGGGGCGAAAATAAAAAAAACAGGGAAGAAAAAAGCAAAAACTGTTCTACTCGTGTCAGTAGAGAACAAGAAAGGGGAGAACATCCTACACAAATGAATCACCGGTGGGAATGTGTGACCTCTTGTCCGGAAAAAAAGGGACCCTGAGGGGGGGGCGAACAACAAGGAAGACCTTGTCACAAAACACGCCAAAGGGGGGGGGACGAAACCCTTTTAAAAAAGTAAGGACTAAACAAAAAGATGGAAGGGAGAGAGCGGGGGGGGGGATGACGAGAAGGGGAACCCCATGGGGATCACGTTTCTAGTCCCGGAGGTTTCCCGAGGCCAATAAGGAAGCAAAAAAGAGTAGAAAGAGCACTGGGTGGGACATTTCGAAGGAAAGGGGGACATTACCAAAAGAAAAAAAAAAAAGTTTTCTAAAAGCCTCGAAAAAAAAACGCTTCAACTAAGCCAGGGGGAGGACACATTTGGAAGAGCGGGGGGGAGGACTAATTTTCAACGGAGGGAAATAGTTGCGTGGGCACAGACCCAATAACAGCAAAGAGCATCTCATATCGAAAAAAACAAGAAAAGTTGGAAGAATACACAGGAAGGGGGAAAAAAAAAAGGATTCTCCTACTCGCTTCTTATTCGCCTCCTCAAACGGTCAAATTTGGAAAACAGGAGTTTGCTCGTGTCCACTGATACGAAAATGAGGGGGGGAAAACCGGGGGAAAATGTTCTGCCAAGAACGACGTGCGGCGAAAAAAGGAAGGGGGGACTAAAGTCAACCGTAATGTCCCAAGCAAGGAACTCGGTCAAAGTCTACCGACATGAGGAAGGGAAAATTACCAGGGGGGGGGGTCCCCCCCAGTAGGGTGGGGGGTGGAAGAGGGAGGTGGTTCACAAATAAAAGGAAGGGACACCACACAGCCAGGCTCCAATAAAGAGATACCACCCCGAACGTCTCAACAATAGAAGGTACCCCAACGGGATTTACACCATACAAATTTGCAATATTCAATCGAAGCACAACTTAGGGGAGTGCCCTCCGAAAGAAACTGTGTGGGGGGGTCCCCCGTCCAAATGGTCCTTCCCTATTGGTTGGGGGGTTCTTGTAACCCGGAAAAAACGTGGGGGGAAGGAGGAAAAAGGATTTCTAGTGGAAAAGAAACTAGATCAAAAATTTCCCATCACTAGCGGATGAAGAAAATCACAATTTGGACGAAGAAGAAATCAGGGGGAAAAGAAGGACCCTCCCGGAAGGGGAGGAAGGGAAGACATCCCTGGAAAAGCCTGTGGGTCTCGGCGAAAAGAAACTTCCAGGCCGTTGTTGTAGATAAGACGGAAAATGAAACTAATGGTGGGGAGCCGTAGAAGGAAGGGGAAAGGGGGCTCCAAGGGATGGAAAGAAAAGGGAAACTACTATCCGAAGGGGGACTCAGCAGTCAACAGTCAAATGGGAGGGACCATCAACCAGAGAATTTGGGGAAAGAAAAGAAGAAAAAAAATTCCCCTGATAAAAAGAAAACGTGACCGGGTCACTTCCAACTTTCAACTGAGGTCCAAAAAAACCCCTACAGGGAAAAAAAGAAAAGAAAAAAAACAGGGGAGGACTGCCAAAAAAAATACCGTCGACGACATGTTCTCAGAGCACATGACAAGAAAATAGGGCCAGAAAAAAAGGGGGGGCAGTTTACAAGACCGTGCTTTGCCACACTTCTTTCGATAAGCTGGAAATGAAAAGACGCGGGTCAGCAGGGGGGAAGAGGAAAGGTTGTGTTGGGGGAAGTGTGGGGTGGGGGGGGAGGGTCCTCCCTAAGTGAGCAAGCTACCTCCAAAGCTCACGACATGCAAAAACTCGGTTTAACAAACCTTCTGAAAAGGGAGGACAAGGGAAGATGTATTCGGGGGGTACCGGAACTCACGTCTGCCCATGCCTGTCCCAGAAAGAGGACTCCAAAGAGGGGGGGAAAATCACAAAATGAGAGAAAACAACAACAACGGAGGGGGAAGATTTGGATGCCGGCGGGCAACGAGTTGGAGGCGCAGGTTGCCGGAGGAAAAAGTGTCCGGTTCCTGGGCGAAAAAAAGAAGAAGGATAAAAAGGGGGCCCAGGGGGGAAAAAAAGGGGGATTGCCTGCAACCGGCCTGGAGACGGCTCGGCGTGAGTATGCACGATCAAGGACGTAAAGTCCATGACCAAAAGTAATGGAAAAGTTAAACAACGTAAAAAAAAAAACCTGAGGAAAGTATGGGAAAAAAAAAAATCTGGCACTCCGAGACGGGTGCGGGGGGAACAATAACGTCTTCACCCACCCAAAAAGGGCCAACCTCTTCGGGTCTGAGAGAGGAAGCGGCGGAAAGGCCGAGAGGGGGAAAAGGAAAGGGAAAAATGTTTCCTGCATAAAGGGGGGAAACTGTGCGCGAGGTCAGGGGTTCGTCGCACCGCCGTGCGAGGCAAAACGCGTCGAAAAGGGTGGAAGAGGGGGTGACGGAAGGAACTACTACTCGGGTCGGTGATGTGGATCACTGTATCACCAGATACATGTTGCGGGTAAGCGTGGTCGTCACGGGGGCGCAACGGGGAAAGAAGAGAGGAGGGTACTACCAACGACGAAGGGGGTGCCAATGCGTAGGCGGACATGGGGAACGTTGAAAGGCGACAAACTCAAATCAAAAAAACTGGAGCACCCCGCTGCTTATAGGGGGACGCGCTGGGCAAAAGAGGGTTCCAAGGGGAGGGGGAAAAAAAGAGGGTAAATCTTAAGGCATATCAGGAAGGAGGCCAGGTGAAATAGAGATCCACGGAATCCAGAGGGAAGCCCTATGGATAAATTTGACCAAAGAAAAGTAGGGGACTTACCTATGAACGAAAAAAGGTCTGGTCGCCCAGGAAAGCACGGCGCCATCCTAGGGGCGGCAGTAGAAAGGGGGGGCTATCGAATGGAAGATAGGGGCTTTCCAAGGATCCCCAAGGAAAAGAAAAAAGGCACACGCGGTGGCGGGGGGCCCGGCCTGGAAAAACCACGGAGCCGTTTAACGGGACGTGGAAGGGACATGAAACGATGTGGGGGCATGGGGGGGGGGCCCCAAGCAAGGGGGGGGAAGGCCTTCGTTTGTGAAGAAGGGGGGGGGAAAGGCCCACTTAACGATCCTCCATGACGGAGGGGGAAAAAGGACTGCATGGGGGGAAAGTCCTGTCAAAGCGCGACATGGGAAAAGGATTATCCAAAGTGGGCGCAGATCCTGTCCGCAACACGGCTGGAAAGAATGCCAGAAGAAGTATGGAAAAGGATCATCCGGGTTCATGAACTGTGAAATAAAACATGGGAAAAAGAAGGGCCCGAGGGGGGAGGAAGGCGCGCCACGCCACACAAGATAACTCAGTGCACTTAAAGTTTTGTATGTCCCTTTCGTCGGTAAAGGGATGGAAAGGGCAGGAAGCACAGGTGAGACCACAAGGGAGGACCGACGCCCGGCCGGGCGACCGGGTCATTCCTGAAGACGGGAAGAGTACGAGGGGTCGGGGACATGGGCAAAAGGCCAGCGGGGGAATAAAAAGGATCCGAGAAAACTGGGCCGGGGGAAAAAAAAGGTCACCTCCGAAGGAGAGGGGGGAAAACAGCTGCGAGCTGTCCAAAAGGGGCGGAACTACTGCCAAAAAAAAGTACCAAATGGGGATAAAAAAAGACACCTTGGCGCCGGAAAGTGGTCCAAAACAAGGGAGGGGAAAAAACCGGTGATCAATGGGGGGGGGCTCGGCTGTGGTCGCGAAAAAGGGCAAGGGAGGTGGGCGAACCATGGGGGGGCCGCAAATCAACAACCGTGGTCAAGGACCGCGACAATGGAAAAGATCCTCGAGAAAGGACCGGTGCGAAGTGCGGACAAGGAATTCGTAAAAAGGGGGCGAAAAACACAGAGGAGAGAAAAGGGGCTTAATGGGGAAATGATAAAGGGAAAGGCTGAGGCATCGTCAAGTGACTTCTGCGAGCCTGTGGGGAGGGACCGCCCGGGGAGTCACAAGCAGGGAATCTGAGGGAATTGAAAGACCCTGCCAAACGGGGGGGGGGGTTGAAAAACGAAAAAAAGGAGAAGTAGGGGTCGGATGACTCTCGCGCCAAAAAACGTCGAAAAAAGGAAAGTCTCTTGAGGAAGGGAGGGGTTTTCAACAATAACAGGGGACCAAGGGAGTCAAAAAAAAGCCCCAGCAAGAAAAACACGCCCGGGAGGGAGAACGCGACGACCACGGGAGAAGGAAAAGAGGGGTCCTGAACCACTTGGGTCAGGGGGCGGAGGGTGAATAAATACGTCGATGGGTTCAAGCGTAACACAAAAGTGACACGTCGTGGGCCCTTTGAAGAACGAGTATCATTTGGGAGGAAAATATGGGTGGGAAAACGGAAAACACTGAACGAGAAAAAAAAAGAGAACTTCGACTACAAGCACGGAAGAGATCTTCGAGAAATCATCGGGGAACAAGGAAAAAGACCTTCAAAAAAAAAACTGAACACCAGGGGGGGGTCCAGGAAAAGGGGCATACTCTTAAAGGCAGAAAAAGGAAAGAAGAACATGAGCTTTAAGTGGGGGGGGGGAGCAGAGAGGAAAAAACAAAAATGGAGGGGAAGAGAAGACCTTAAAGAGAAAATGAGGGACGTGAGGGTAAAGGAAGAGGGGCGACTTCCGCTGGTTCCGACGGTTTTGGGCCAGAAGGCAACGATAAGCGGATTAGGCTACGAAGGGGCCCAGGGGGGGGAACTGTCCGCGACAAGAGGGGGTAGGGGAAAAAAAAAAAAAAAAAACGGGGGAGGGTGGGCGCCCGTTTGAAAACAAAATGAAGCAAAAGGGGTCGCTGAGAGGATCCGAAATGGGGGGGACGAACTTGAAAGAAGGACGACATTAAAAACTAGGGTATTCTAAACGGGGAAGACGAGAAAAGGTAAAAGGGTGGGGGGTCAGTAAGGCCGGGGGGGGCTTTTTGAAAAACCTCTGAATGGAAAAGGGTTGGCCGGGGGTCTGGGGGAGAAGGAGAAATTACCTGTTTCGAGGGAAAAGCACGCCCCCTCAGGAAGGGATCTCCGGTGCAAGGCCCCGCCCAAGGTGGGAACTATCCCAAAGGGGTGGCCAAAAACGAATGGGAAGGAGGCAAAGGGGGTTCCACAAAAAAAATTAGAAAGGTTCCGCAGAACTAACATTCAAAAACAAGCAATATGTCGTACCTCGGGGCACAGGGACTAAAGGAAGGCAGGACCATAAGAGCCGCAAGGAAAGAGCCGTAAGGTCAATCAAGCCGGGGGTCAAAAGGAACCAAAAGGACGGTCAGAAAAACACATACAGAAGTCCCTAAAGAAGGGGGGAAAGAAAACTCACGGGACCCTCAGATTCACCGAAAAAAAATGAAAGCTGGGCGCATGACTCAAAAAAGGGGGGACAGGAAATTCCTTGCCAAAGGGCAACGCGCCAGAAAAACCGTTTGCAAGAAACCTCCTCTCTGAAAAGAAAACCCCATATCTACAGTCTGGGGGTCCGGGGGAAAAAAACTAAGGAAATCAAATCCCTGGGAAAGGACCAGAGGGGGACCTATTCTCAAAAGGGATATTACGAAAAAAAAATGTCAACCCAAAGTGGGAAACCGGAAAGAAGAAAACAACAACAAAGAAGAAGCATAATGGAGGAAAATCCCGTATCTTCGGGGGGGGGAAGAGGACCGGAGTGGCAATTGGAAACACAAACTCGGGGAAGATTTGCCTAGGTCTGAAGCAAACTAAAGAAAAAACTTCTACTGGCGGGCAGGATTACCACGTGATTTGGATGAGCCGGTAAAAACCAGCCCCACTGGTGGGAAGAAAAGTTGCAAAGCACAGGGAAAGCCACGTGGGGGTCCATTTGACGACGAGCGAACATTCCGAAAAAGGGTGAAGTGCACCTGAGTATAGTAGGGGGCTTCGGAAAAGAAGATGGGGTTCATTTTTTCAATCCAAGGAGAGGGGAAATTAAAGGGCAGTCCGGAGAAAAAAACATGAAACGGGAGGGGGGACGGGAACAGTTAAGACCGATAAACGGGGGATTGGAGCAGAAAAGCGAGGGCGGAAAAGGGTGGGTGCAGAAAGAGCAGGGAAGAAAAGAAGATGGACAAGGGAAAAGGGAAATCGGTCCCAGTGCGGAACCCCACGACCCCAGGTGTGACATTGTTCAAGAGGAGACGGGCGGGAAACGCGATGAGGGTAAGGGGGGGGGGAGAAGATAACTCACCCAAGAAAGGGTGGGACAAAGCAAACATTGGGGGACCATGGGTGGAAGGCCGGAAAGAGGGGGGAATCACCGTTGATCGAACTTTCCAAAAGGTCTTGACAAAAGCCCGGTGCAAAACAAAAAAAAAATCTGGGGGTGCCTTCAACAAGCGCCCGGTATTGGGAACAATAGTGGTGTAACAGGGACAAGGGGACCTCGAACCTCGGAGACACAAAGGCGTCAGTAGGTGCCCTTCAGGCAGGGCAAAAGGGTTGATTCAGGTCAGAAATCAAGTCCGAGGAAGATAGAAAGAGAGGAGGAAGTCGATCAAGAACTCCTCGTCCTGCAGGGAAAAAACAGAACGTCAAGACAAACAAAAGTTCGAGACAAAGGGTAGACCGCGGGAAAGGATTGGAGGAAAAAAGAAAAGCCCCGGAAGACAACAAAAATCACGGCTATCCATCAAAACAAAAAGGCTTTTCCTTTCTAGGCGAAAAGAAAAAAAAAGGAAAAATGCCCCTATGGAAAAAGACCCATCGGTAAAGGAAAAAAAAAAAAAAGGGGCGTTCTACCGAGATGATGGGAAAGGCAAACTTGCTCCCATCTAAGCCCAGCAGTACCAGGAAGGGGAAAGAAGGGCTCTTCACAAAGTTTGGGGGGAGGGGGAAAAGTACCATAAAACAAAGGAGGTTTAGTGGATAGGGTGAAGGAAAAAAGTACTCTACCCATCTCAAGAAATGAGGCGGGGGGAAGAAAGTGCGGGAAAGTAATACCGGACCAACTCAATTCCCATCACCGACCGCATGAAAAGGAAACACGTTTAAAAGGACACTAAGCAGGCTCAACGGTAGAAACCAATGCTAGAAACGAATGTCCCCAAAAGGGGCCCACAAAAGAGGGGGGGGGGGGGGCATTGGGAAAAAAGGCCGTGTGCTGGAGAAAAAACAACCTGTGCTCGGCGTAAAGGAGTGTGCCCATGACTGGCCGGGGGGGAAGGGGGGTCCGGGCAAGAAAAGATCGGGGGGGGGGGGGGGGGACCTTGGTATAGCAAAAAACAGGGGGGGGGGGGGCAAGGCACTCTAAAAAACTTGGAGCACAGAAATAAAAAAAATACTACAACAAGAAATGGAGGCCCCAATACGGGTGACAGGACGTGGGGCCTGCCAGGAAGGAGCGACTGGAAGGATGGAAGAAGCTGACCGGGAAAGCAAGGAAGAAAAAGACGGCCGCGAATAGAATCCAAAAAAAAAGGGCCTCAAATAAAAGAGAA
>Ga0179593_1304153_pt1 | contig 19205 bp, 20 predicted proteins | sample CZODoug2_1_08_16_FD_185931 | JGI IMG/M metagenome (GOLD analysis project Ga0179593, IMG submission 185931) | Vadose zone soil fungal communities from Angelo Coast Range Reserve, California, USA - CZODoug2_1_08_16fungal (PacBio error correction) | ecosystem: Environmental > Terrestrial > Soil >...
GGTTTTTGAGGAACCCGTGTAGGGAAGGAAGGAAAAGGGGGAGGGAGTGAAAGAAAATGATCGTGGAGGTGGCAAGGTCGAGAGGCGGGGACATGGGGTCGCAGAAAAAAAACCCAAGTTCAGGTTGGGCCAAAATGGGCTCAGCACTGTGCAAAGCTCGCGGAAGGGGGACGGAGGGAGTTGCGGGGAGGGTGCTGTGCCCTTAAGGCAACAGAATGCTCCCGCCGGGCGGAACCGGCGAATTGGGGAGCTTTTCTCCGGGGGCGGGAAGCAGAGGGAAAAAAAAGTAAGAGTGTCTCACTTTCTATCGGGGACTTCAATCAGGTCAAGTTTAAAAGCGGGGGGGCATCAATTTACTTAAAAAAGAGTCCAAAAGAGGAAGGTGAAATAAGGCGGAGAGTCCACGGGTCGGGGCGGACCGCCAAGTACGCGGAAAAAAAACCCAATCTTGTACGAGGGGCCCGATTAGAACGGGGAGGAAAGGGGGGGTGAAGGGGGGGGGGTGCTCAACGTCCGCTAAACCGACCGCGACCGGAACGAAAGCCCCGTACAGACGCCAAGCCGGAGACGGGGAGGGGAAAAAAAGGATAACGGGTACAATCCAGGGACAAAAAGCGGATCAGAAATAACTTAAATAACAACAAACAAAACCGGGTCTTCTTCTTCAAAGAGGTCATTTCCTAGTGAGGGGGAGAAGAGCGTGTATTGGGAAAGACTTCCTAAAGAAATAAGATTCCATCCGAGGAACGGGGGGCGGGGGTCAGATCCAGTATTTTGGAAGGAGGTGAAGGATAAAGTACAGACACACGAAGGTCTCGGACGAGACCATTCTCGTGATAACAGAAATGGGTTTGCACTGGGCAAATGCGGAAGATCAAGAAAGGACCAGAGACCTTGTTTAAATAAGAGAGGGTCAGATTTTCTCGCAACGGCGGTGATGGAGAAAAAGTTTGAGGAAAAATCATTAGACACGGGGACCCAAGGGAGGAAAACTCCAAAAATTTTAAAAAAAGAAGCCAAAAAAAGGATACAACATAATTCGGGACAACGGGAAGACTAATGAGGATCTACAAAGAAAAGGAAAAGAAAAAAAATAAAAAGGAAACTCTCACATGACCCTGCCGCCGCACGCTGCAGTGGAGGACCCGGTTGGGTACCAGGGTTTGGGGGAAAAAGGAAAACAAACCCGGGGTCAAAGAAAAACGAAATCCAGAACTAAAAAGGGGCTGCAAAAATCTGAAGCTCCTCCCAGAAAAAAAGGCAAATAAACTCGGTGAGAAAAAGCCGGGGCGGGGTGGGAGTTCATCTTCCAAACGGGCGGCACATAAGGATATGTGGGTACTTCAAAAGCAAAGACCACGGAGGTGGCGGGAGGACACATCCAAAAAAAGAGCCCTCCTGTATCAGAAAGCGCAGCCATGCCGAGCTGGTCAGAGACGGAAATAAAAAAAACAGCCGGAAGGGAAAACAAGAGGGGAGCAACCCGAACAAACCTATAACGTCAAGGGGATGTGAACACGGCGCGAACTATTTTCCATCGCATCAACTACGCTTCACAAACTCCCAAAGAAAGGGGACAAAGAAAGAAAGGGGAAAATAATCTGAGTGGTGGATTCCTGCGCAAAAATTTGCGGTTATCAAAACTGTGTCGCACGGGAAACGAAAAGAAAGGATATGAGAAAGGGGCTCCAAACTCAACAATCAAAACATTGAACGACTAGAAAGAGAACAAAAGGAAAGGGGGGGCAGTGCGGCTGGGATCAACTTGTCATTTCTCATGATTTCGTAAAACGCTTGAGATAGGGGAATTGAGGGGAAAGAAAAAAAAAAAGATCAATACCACTGGCTCAACGTTCTGATATGAGGAATGCAGCACGGTGAAAGAAAAATCCTAGGACAGAAGATGGGGGTAGACGGGACCATGTCCTCAAAGGCCAATGAAAAAGGAGCGGGAAGGGAAGAATAGCCACATCTAACAGTACTCAGGAATAAAGAATTTTGAAAAAATGGAAAGTTTGCGGATTTCAAAAAAGAAGAACAAAATCTTTACTTCCAATAGATAAATTAGACCGGAACTAAGACGCAGATCAACAAAAAAGGAAGGAAGGGACTCATCACAAAAAGAGGAGAAAAAAAGGAGACAGGTACTCCAGGTAAGAGAAACGGAAGTACACGCAAAAGAAGGGAGGGCCGCAGAGGATGAAGTCACAGGCCAGCCGAAAATCAGTCTCATACACCCTTTCTTTAAAGTGCGGGGGGAGACACTATACGGAAAGGCGAATACCCAGACAACATCAAGGGCGAGGTTAAAACAACAAGGCTGGAGGGTAGGGAAAAAGGGGGGGGAGTCACGAAAAGGGGATTTTAAGAATCAAAACTGCGGTGGGGGGCGTCAGAGGGGGAGCGGGGGAAGTACTCTCAATTCGCGGGACAACAGCAGAGAATTACCCCAAAAAAAAAAGTCTGTCTAGAGATCCGGATAGTCAGCGCACGCACCAAGCGGAGATTGCTGCTCAAACCCAAGCCGGAGAGGAAAAACAGGGGACAAAAAAAAAGATTCAAGATCTGCTTTTTAAAAAGGGGCAACGAGACCACACGGAGCGCCTGAATCCGAAACGGGGGGGGGGGGGGTGGAAAAGAAGGAACCCGTCGACAGGACGGCTTGGCCGTTGCAGAACCCGGGATGAGGGGGGAGAAGAGGAGATGCTGGGGGGGCGGCTGGAGCGAAAGAAGGGGGGATCAACCCAAAAAAAAAAAACGGCAACTAAAATTAGAGTCTATACAGGACTGTGAAAGGGGGAACAACCCGAGAGCACGAAACAAGCACAGCCGGAAGAGAGGATTCTTGAAAGGGTCAATAAAAATAAAACCCCTAAAAAGGGGGTAGGGCAATGGTGTGTCAGAAGAGTCAAGGAACACACACCTCATGAAAACACCACCAGGAGGAAAGGGGTCAATCACGTTCAAGGGGGACGGGGAGGTCAATAACCCCTTACAAAAAAAAAAAGAGATAGGGGGGGACCCAAGCCTCGTGGGGCGATCACAACCTAAGAAAATGAGGGAAAGCGTTGAATACTGATCAAAACTACGGATGGAAGGCTTTACCAAAGGGCCGAGCTTGACATCGTGTTCAGGCCAAAGGGGAGCAGAACACCAGAAGCACCGTAAGGGGGGGACGCTGGGAGTCACCAACTCCAGGAACTCGGACTAAGTGGAAGCCCTGTGGACGCTCGTTGGAAGGTGACTACAACGTAAAAATCATGGCGGTTACAAAGGGAGCCTGTGGAATCATCAACCCACATCACTCTCAATCGCATGCTACAGAAGCAGAAAAGGGGGGAGGGAAGAGGGAAGTTCAGGGGGGAAAAACTGAATGGGGTAAACCTAATAACAAGATCGCGGGTGCGGAAATCGCGCAGCCTGGTGGGAAAGTGAATGCCGCCCATTTTCCAAGAAGTGAGAGACCCAGGAAAAAGGAGTGGGGGGTTGAAATGCAGACCGCCAGGGAAGGGACAGGGCCGGGGAGGAGCGGGACAATCAAAGAACTCATAAAACTCGGGCAAAAAATCTACTCACTAGGGCAGGGACACGAAACAGGGACGAAAGATGCAGAGAAGAAGGACACTTCAGAAGGGAAAATGGCCCAAATCAGTCAAGAAAAAAAAACAAAACTGGAAAGACTGGACCTGAAACCAACCAAGGGTCCAACTGACCCCTCACGACCAGGCAAGCGCTCAAAAAAGCAAAAAAAAAAACGCAGGGGGAGAAGCCCAAACCGCCCTGCCCCAAGATAATCAGGCCTCGTATCCCTGCATAAAAAAACAGGAGGGGAGCCAGTACGGCAGGCCTGGGTCGCACAGGAAAACACTCCCAAAAAAAAAAACGGGAAGAAAAAAATAACAGAAAAAAACGGAGGGGAAAGGAGTGGATCAAACATCTCAACGGGGGGTATAAAAACGTCAGGTCCGAGACACTCGCAAACCACCTTAGGTCGTCTGACCGGAGCTACGTTTTTTGGAGGTTGTTGGGGGGAAGAAAACAGTCACGAGAAAACAGCAGGGCTAAGCAAAAAAAGATGTTTGGAAAAAAACCGTTTCCGAAGCGGTTGACAACCTCAAACACGGGGAGGAGACAGCCCAGCAGGAACCAAGAAAAACAAAAACTCGAAAAGGGCAGGGAGCCCGGGAATCGCAATCAAAAAAAAAAAAAAAAAGTAAGAGAAAAAGGTAAAAATCCCGCAAAGACTCTTAAGAACACCCCTCGGCTGGATCAAGGGGGAAAAAAGTTGAAGGTGATTTGGGAGGTCTGGTTAACCGTGGGACCTTGTGTTTCGGGTTGTTAAAGAAAGATTGCATAAAAAGAAAAAAAAGGACAAAAAGGGGGGAAGGGCAGAACGAGGCGGAATTGCGCAGAAGGGGGGAATTATGTTTAAGAAAGGTCCTGTCGGGCTCTGGGGGAAAAAAGACTCCTACCGGGGGGTTGGGGAGGGGAGCCTATGGATGCATGGAGGATCATCTCGTGGGAAGTGAGGCGGAGGATTGCGGGAGCAACGGTTTGTATTGGGCAAAAAACTTGGGAAGAAGAAAGGGCTATCAGGGGGAGGAGGGACGGATCGGGGAGGTCCCCAAAAAGGCAGAATCGCCGGACTGCAGTGTCGGGAAGTGACCGGTGGCGTCCCGCAGAAAAAAATTGGGTAAAGCCGCCCGCAAAAAAAACTGATCTAATCCAGGGGGAAAAAAAAAGGGGAAAAGCGGGAGAAGAAAAACAACAAAACGTAAGGGAAACAAGAGATCCGCGGGGAAAGGGCTAAAAATCAACGAACCGCCCGGGGTAAAGGCTGACTGGAAGAAGTTTGGCCTTGGAGGTTAAAAATAAAACCCAATGACCAGCGGGAACCAACCGATCAAGATGGAGGGATAGAGGGGAGTCGGAAAATGCAGGCCGCGCCGCAACCCGAACACCATAGATCAGAAAAGTAAAGAGGGAAAAGAAGAAAAAAGTGTCGACATACAACTCCGACAGGCAAAATCACACAAAGCTCACAAAAAAAGAAATCAAAGGAGAAAAAAAAGAAGAAACATCCATAGATCCGAAACCCGGAAAGAGAGATCAACAACCAAAAAACCCAAGGAAAGAAAGGGCCTCAGTAAAACCACCGAACAGCATACCAGGCAACCCCTTCAATCCTCCCAGCAGCGTGCATGCTCCCGCAGGGGCGGAGGGGGGGGGGGGGGCAGAAAAATCAGTCTATCCCCCGACCCCGCTGGGTCCAACCGTTGGATCAGGAAGAAAAAGGGACATGTAACACGACCCAAAAAATGGAACGACCCCAAAAGGAAATAATGTGGGCAGCTCAACGCCGCGATAAAAGTCTCTTAGGTAACCAAAGGAAAGACAAGGTGGGGCGAAGAATGGGTTCATATTTTCCTCGTCAGCGATGGCAGCTCCGGCATGACAAAAGAATCCTGGGCATAGTCTCTTGGGACGTGACCGGCAGTTTGGGGGGAAAATGGTGGGGCTACGGGGGGGGTGGAAACCAATCCTCGAGAACCTGGAATGGAAACTCAACCGGCAGGGGTCCTCTTGATCGTGAACCGGTTACGCACACTGAAAAAAGCAAAACCTCTCAAAGCGGTCATCGAACGAACTGGATCCGCTGGAGGTTGGTTCAGCCCACTTGTCGCATACCTACAGGAACGAGAGCCGGCCACGTTGCTATGTCACGAAAAGGTTGGTAAGTTCATGGTTCTGGTGCCTCCAAAGGTTTCAGGGAGGAAAAAAAACTGTTCCAGAATACACCTCGCTCCTCAGTTCAAAAGGGACACGACTCATCTATTGACTGGATCCGTGGTAGTTAGGGAGTCCTTAGAGGAAAAAGATGTGCTTTCGCTTTGGGCTTTGACCGGGCTCTGGTATACGGTTCGTGAGAAAAGAGAAGTCAAGTCTGGGGGAACCACCGGAAGGTGGGGGAGTGGGGAGTAAGATTTTGGGTGAAAGTCCGGGGTGGGTGAGGGTTTCAGTAGGATGCGACAGCGTACCGAAAAGAGTGTCGAGGGGTGTCAATCGAGAAGTCCGTGGAGGGCCCCTCTCCCTAGAGTTTGGAGGGCGGCAAAAAGAACCCTGGGGGTTGGGGGCAGGGTCTTATGGGGGAACCCGAAGCACACGCGGAGGGGGATAAGAAAAACAGGGAAAAAAAGTCTTAAAAGAAACAAACCAGTGGGGACGGAGCACACCACATGGAAGGGCAGAAAGATAACGGACCGCGAATGAAGGGGGCAGAACCAAGCCATCGAGAAAACAAAACACGAGCGAGGGAATGAGGGTTCTCAAACACAGCCACCATCCCTGGTCCCTAGAGCCTCAACACAAGGGGGGCGATCAGGAAAGAAACGGGCCGCAAACTGCTGGCTCCGCCAAGAAAGGCCCCTGTAGAGTGTTTCAGAAATTGGACAAAGGAGAGTGGGAGTGTGATGTATCCCACAACGAAGATGACCCGCGGCCTCCCACTCTCTCTTGGTCGGCCCCGGAAAAGGGAAACGAACGTGAGAAAGAGCGACAAAAAGGGACTTGCCCTCACGGGGATGGGCGGCTCATGATTGCTTCTTGGGGGTTTTTGGAATCCTGACCGACCCCAAAACTAATGTTCCGCGGAAGAAATGGTAGAGTACGAAAAGATCAAAGTAGTGGCTCGTTCACTACCTCTGTAGGTTTTGTACAGGATAGGGTAGTTGCTTTCGGGAGTTGGCGGGAAAAAAGACACCCCAACTGGGTGGGAGGGGTGAAATGACTGGTGTTCTCTGCCCCACTCATGTTTGGGGGGGCCGATTGTTTGAATGGGGTGTGGGGGGGAAAATGTGACAATGCTTTTCTTCTGACTGGCCGTGAGGGTCAAGGGATCGGAAACCTCCTCCCGAAAAACGGGCTTGTTCGATTCCGTTCAAGGTTCGAAAAAAAACACTGGGCCCCGGGCGAGGGGAAAGCAGGGGTTGCCGAGCGTTGAGAAGCGTGAACAAAGGGCATTCGGGTGACGCCAAAAATAGGGCAAGGGAAATCACCCGACGCGTCAGGGAATTTACTAAAAACGGACTGAGAGCAATGCCCGAACTGTTTGAGAGAACCAAAAAACCAGATTCCGGCTTGGCTTTGCCATTTCGGCAATGTGTCAGGGTAGGAATCAGAAGAGAAATATAACAGAATCAAGAGCAAAGCGTCTTTTCTGAAAACAAGCTGGGGGTTGTTTTTCGTATCATGGAGTTCCCGTTCCCCACAACAAACCAAGAATCATCTTAAACGGTCGTCTTTTTCACGAGACACCGGGCGCGGGTGAAACTAACAAGGGGGTGGGGGGGCTAGCCCAGGGCAGGACGGGCATCCAGGGTCACGGAAATCGGGATTACCTATGAACCGTCCTGGGGAGAGGGGGCCAACTGAACTTTTCCATCCGAGGAAGAGGCAAAAAAGGAAGCTAACCAGCCATTTGGGGCACCAAAGGTGGGTGGGGGTGAGAATACCTATGTCACGAAGTGCGGATCAGCACGGATCAAGAGGAAAAAAAAACGCGAAGAGGAAAAAAGAACGTCTCAGGGAGAGAGCATGGGGGGGTTGGTCGACTACTAGGGTCGAAAAATAACCCCTGGCCGCACATGCTAAACCAACCTACTCTAAAAAAAAGACGTGAGGGACAATTCCACTCAAAAGGGGACAAAAGGCGGAAACGTCCAACTACCGGGGCAATCACCAGCAGTTGCCGTATTGCTCGTACCGGTGGACCTAGAATTGACGGGGAAAAGGCGGGGAAAGGGGAAAGACAGCCTGAGCGTTGTCGGGAACTCAGGGGCACTAACTGTAGGAAAAGACTTGTTTCCTGACGGCTACGCGGTCCAACGTTCTCCCCCCCTCGCTGCTCTTATTTCCTAAAGGGGGACGGGTTGGAGGTCAGGTAAAAGGGCGCCCCATCTTGCGTGGGGGGATCGTATGGAGGAGGGCATGGCCGTAAACACGTGGCAAACCGAGACTTTGTGGGAGAAGGGGGTGCCTTCGGGATCTCGATTGGTGGGAAGGGCCGAAAGTAATAGAGGGGGACGTCCACTTTGCGCCGAGTGAGACAGCAAATGACGAAACATCCGACAAGCCAGGCCGGCGTTCCTTCTACACATTGTTCTTTCGTTCTTGGGGTTTTCGGTTCTTCGATTAAGAGTACTTTCGCAGGGGTGAAAATAAACAGAAAGACGGACAGCAATGGGTAAAGGTGGGTCAACGAGCCACGTGGGCGGCCGGATCAGTGACCGGGCCGCCCGGCCTAGGGGGGATTACAAGCTGTGGGATCTGATCCGGTGCATCATTTCCCATACGGAAAAAAGAAGGTATGACTAGAAACTTGCGAGTTGGTGGGGGCCTTTTTCCGCTTCATCAAACCTAATGTCAACCGATCACCCTTAAAAAAAACACAACGGTTGTTTCAAGAGGACACAGAGGGACACGAAAAGAACTTCGAGAAAGTCGCGTGGTATCAGAGCCTAACGTCCCCTTCACACTGGGGGGCTGGGGAGAAAATAGGGTAAAAAGGGGGAAAATCGGTTTTTTGAAAAAGGGCGAGGTGGGCAGGGTCACTCGATCACCTTCAGGATTAGCTCTTGAGTCTGACGAGAAGGGGAACCTAACAAATCCCAACCCGCAGACGACATTAATTTCCCACGAGATATTCGCAAAACCTGGCCTCCCATTTCATGCGGTGGTGGGAGCATAGTGGAGAAATTAGGGACGGATTTTAATACGCAACACAGAGGTCAAGCGGCTGTAAAGAAACTGAAAAAAGGGGGATAAAGAAGGTGGTGGGTAGGTAGGTAAAAACCCGGGAACGGAAACTTACACGTTGGTTAAACGGTTAGTCTCTGTTGCAGCGTTGCGAGGCTCCAATACGGCCACACTGTCGTCCTCCCCCTTAAACCCCCTGATGAAAGCACCAAAAGGAAAAAGAAACAAAAAAAATCCACTTCTTGTTTAAACCCGCGGGGGGAACAGTTCATCAAGCCAGGTCTTGCCTTACCCCAGAATGATCTGTGTGAAGCACACCGGAAAAAAAATTACTCACCAGTCACCAAAAACCTCTCCAATAAAAAACCCTGATTTTTTCCACGGGACAACGGAGGAGAAGATTAGGAAAGGGACTGCTGTGCTTTAGCGACAAATGAAAGTCGTGGGGGGGGGGGGAGGGGGGGGGGGGGGAATGTCTCTATAGCGGGGAAAGGGGTGACCGCTAAAAAAATGCGACACAGACAGGGGGGGAAAGTTTGAACACAGGACCAGGTCGACAACCGGGCCGGAGAAGCGCAGGAAAAAGGGCAGGGTAGAAGTCTATGGGACGGGTGATTGCCTTTCCTTCTGGTTGTAGGCAAAAAAGTAAAGAAGACTAAAACCCCGGACTAAACAGCACGTGAAGGGAGTTCAGTTGTTTCGGGATGGGTACAGTCTGGGGAAAGGTGGAGCGGGCGGACAGACCATCTTAGTTGGGACGCCCTGGGGCGGGGAAAAGAGGGGAGCAGGGCGGTGTGCAACAATACCTCAAAAAAATTGGAAAAAAAACGAAGCAGAGAGCGTAACCACATAAACCACGACAACTTGCTCGATCGCGGGGGCACAATCGAAGGTACATCAATCAACGCTGTGGGGTCTGGCAAACGGGGGGAGTCAGTCACCGGGGGGGAAATTGTGAAAGCATACACAAGCGGCAAAAAACCAACATGTCGATCCCCCGCTCGGGAAAAACTATCTCTAAACCGACGGTTGTTTACCGGTTTGACGCACTTCACCTCACCATTCAACTCCCCTCCGCCAATGCGGACCTCCTAAAGCCACAGACAGAAAAAAGGAACATCGGAATGGGGAAGACTTAAGTCAGGCTTTTTGGAAGTCGGGGAAGAACATAAAAACGAGGAGAACAAAAAGCGCGGCCAAGTCCATCTCGAAAGAAAAAAACACAAAAACAACGGGATGAGTAAAAAAGATAGATAGGGAAAGAGGGTAATTGGGAGCAGCGTTTATTGGGAAGGAAGAACACTTTCCAGCCCCGAAAAAGGAAGCGGGGTAATGGCTTTGTAGGAGCGGGGGGGAAAAGGGGAGGTTATAGAAGGTCCTCAACAGGAAATGTCGATAGTCGGATGCGGGGTCAACTGCTGGAACCGATGGTGGTTGGGCCGGGAAATCGGAAAAAAGGTAACTGGGGGAAATCCTGAAAAAAAAAAACGAAGCCGCGGGCGGGGGGGAAGAAAATGGGGACGAGCTCGGAAGTTGTGGGAAAAAAGAGGCTTTACCTGAAAGAAGAAGAGAAAGGACGATCTCCAAAAAATATCGACATTGGACAAGCACTCAAAGGGGCTCCTACAAAGTGAAGAAAAATCAAAAAAAACGCGCCCCAGAGAAGGTATCATCACGGAGCTCCAGAAAAGAAAAATGAAAAAGATCAAAGAAAAAAGAAAACTCATACTAACTCCATTGCCAGAGGAGGAGGCACGGGTGACGAAAAAAAGGAAACCTTGAGGGGGTACCCTTACCGACGGGGGGACGCTAGGGAAAAAAGGGCAGACCTGTCAAACAGAAAAAAAACTATATACGGTGTCCAACGAAAAAAGAGGTTCCCGAAGGAAAAAAGACAGCCTCAGAGAGTCCTCAAGGCGTGAAAGACTGGACCCGAGAAGTGGGGGGAAGGTGGAATTACATTAGGCGGCACCTATCGAGGGCGTTGGAACTTCAAAAGGGACCGGGAAGAGGGACCGGCACCCGAGTGAACGCCACGTGCTCGCGAAAAGGGGGAGGAGAGGGAAAGGGACTGGGGGGTCATAACGAGGAAAAAGGGAAAGCGAGAAACGAAAACCAGAACGTTGTAGCCGCCGCCGAAACACGTTTACATAAGGGGGGGGTCACCGCGGAAATAATAGGTGAAGACCCGGTGCGGGTGAACCATCGGGCATCATTCGCTACATGGGCCGCAAAACCCAGGAAAATGGGCCGAGGGGAATAAGGAGCAATATCGATTGAGGAAACTTCGCAGGGGTCTGGGGGGGATGAAAAAAAAGTGGACTCACGCGCAAAAAAAAAGGGAAGTCGAGCAATTAGCAAGTACCCCCGCAAAAAACGCGTTCATTAAATGCAGCACGACAGCATGTGAAACGGGGCGGATTTCAAAACATTGTGAAACGGTGCCCCGCATGAGAAGTGTGGTTCAGAACGGAACGCGGTTTGCGCGCAAAGGGCGGGGACGCCGACTAAAACGGCAAAGAAAAGACAAGGCCGTACGGGCTTGGACAGATGGAGGCACATGCCCCTTACGGGAGTCAAGCTGGGACCAATCCCCGAAGGACCAGGGGGGGGTTCTGCAAAAGAGGAAAAAAGAAAAAAAGAAAACCAAACGCCAATGGGACCAGGGGAAAAGGAAAATGCCTGCCGAATACCTCAGGCCAAAAGGGAAATCAAGTACTCAGTCAGAAAAAGCACGAAAGCCCAGGGAGGGTTGAGGGGGGGGAAAAAGGACGGTAAGAAAATACGCGAAAAAAGCCGTAAAGATAACTTCGACAAGGGGGGACGAGCAGGGAGACCTCCCTCAAAAGAGGGTGGGAAAAAAGAAGGGAAGTGCTCATCATAGAGGGTAAAAAAGCAGAGGGGGGGGTGTCACGCGCGCTTACCTCCAAAACGGGAAAAAGGTGCGCCAGAAGAAAAGAAGAGGGGGCAGGGGGAAGAGTCGAAAGAACGTGCAACACAGCCACGGGAGGGACACAAAATGATCAGACCTGGGTTTGTTCCGTATGTCCGCGTTTGGCGCCCCGAAAGAGTCAGCGCGAAGCCGGGTCAAAGGAAAGAAGCACTTTCTAAAACGAGGAGCAACTTCTGCACATGATGAGGTCACCAAAAAACCACTGTATGAATTCAAAGGGGAGGGAGAAGTACCTCCCGAACGAAAGTCACGGAGGGGCAGTAGGCTTACAAACAACGGGGGACTGTCAAAAAAAAAAAGAACCGGAAAAAAAAACGCTTTCTCCTTCCGAAGAGCCGATGGGAGAGCAACGACAATAACGGGCTGACGCAGAATCAATTTCTACTGAAATCGAAGAGACAAAACGACGCCAAAGGCCGGGAGAGGAAAAGGTTGTGAAGGGAAAACGGGCCTGTTGAAGAGCCAGATCCACGGCAGTACGGGGAAATAAAAACTCCACGAAAAAGAAAAACACCTACAGCCGGGGTCAACCCGTTAGAAAAAGGGGGACTCACAAGGGAACACCATGGCTTTTCCCGGGCAACGCCAGAAAAAAGGGGAGAGAAGGACAAAAGGAGAACAAGGGACGCACGGGGGTTGAGGGGGCAAACATGGACGGAAAACCGGAGAAAAAAAACACACAATGGGGGCTGACGAAGGAATGCTGTAGGGCTGGCGCGGGGTGGAGCGGGCCACGGTCAGAGGGAACGAAGAAGGAAGAAAAACTCCCCACCCCGGAAGAGGGGAGAAAGAGTGATAGTTGGGTGGAGGAGTTTTCGGGAGAAGCAAAGGGAGCCTTTTCCTTGCAATTGCCTTGGGGAGAAAAAAAAATATGGCCCTCAAAACACCGACCAAAAAAAAGCCCGAGCCACCGGGGGAAAGACAACGGGCCGCGGGCAGTCACGACCTTAAAAAAACTAAAGAATAATTGGAAAAAAAAAAGAAACGAACAGAGGGAAGAGCAGAAAGAAAGGAGAAAAAGCTTTGAGGGGGATCAAACACCCCACGTTGGAAAAGACGACTACTCCAAAGAAAAAAAAAAGGAACCGCGGAAAAACGGAAATGAACATGAGACCCCTAGGAGCTCAAAAAAAAAATCACCGAAGAAAAAATGGAGGTGTGGGGGGGGGGGGGGTACGGGGGGGGGGCGGGCCAAACCCGCCCCAAAGACAAAAACGCCATCGGTAGCCATTGGAAAAGTCATCAGTGGGAGGGCATACTGGAAAAATGAAATGTGACCAGCGAAGTCTGGAGAGGGAACTTGCTCGTTTAAGGCCTGGACAAAGCGCGTAGGCCAAAAACTCACGCTCCTCGATGGAAACTCCGAACTCAGACCTCCAGCCTCTGGCGCAGGGGGTGGGAAAGGAGGAACCGGAGCAGGGGGTTTAGATCAAGGGGGCTTTTGCGGAAGAATGAGCAGCAGTGGGAAAGGAGGGCGGGTGCCGCCAAGGGGGTACAGAAAGAATCTGCCAAAAAACAGTGGGTGGTGGATTCAGAAAAAACGACAAGGAGGAGGAAGCGCGGGGGCAGGGAATCACGAAAAGAAACAAAAGGGCTCTGATACCCCCTCAGCGGAAAAAAAAAGGAGAAATGAGACACACAAAAAGGAATTGACTCGACCCTGTATGGCCCCAGTCGAAAAAGGAGAAAAAAAAAACGAAAAAACCAGCCTCCCGAAAAAAAAAAACAAAACACGGAGAGTTAACTGCAGGAAACTCAAAGGCAGATACTCGCGGCAGAAAGACACCGGAGCCCCTCGTAAAAAATCCACCGCAAAATAAACCCTTATCTGGGGAAAACGACGCCACTCGCCGAACTCAGGAGTACGTCCAATACTAGGGGGAGGTGGGGGGGAAGACAGTGGGAACGAGGCTCTCATGGAATTGTTCGGCCCACGGCAAACCGAAAAAGGGAAAGAGAAAAAGACCTCCAAAAATCAGCGGAGTAGACATAAGAAAACGGGGCCGGAAGATTTTCTCTCAGTCTGCGACACAGAACCGAACAAGAACGGCTAAACTGGGAACCTAAGAGCAGTGACCGAAATTCGGGGCCTTGGTGGGGACGTGGGGTGCGCGAATGACGTAGACAAAAGAGGGGATCAAGCAGAGGAAAGGTTAAAAAAAAACAAACCGGAATCCTTTCGAAAAAAAAGACAGGGGGGGGACAAACCTCTCAAGGGAAAGTCCAAAAAGGAAAGAACGCAAAAATAGAAGAATATAGCAAAAAACAGGGCGGTTGTTAGTGGAAAGAAACAAAGAGAACGACTAAAAAAAGAAAACACGCAAAAAACTCAAGGAGAAACAAGAACAAGAAACGGCTACTCACATGCGAGCGGGGGAAGGGCGGGGGAATCCGTGGGTTGACACATGGTCCGTCCAGGGCAATGGAGGTGGAAAAGGGGGAGATCTTTTGCATTGACAGGGTGAGAAAGAAAAAAAAAACAAAGTACCGGGAAAAGTGGGAAGGAAGCACGCCAAGGGAGCAAAAAGGGTGGCTGGAAGGGCGGAAAATGCGTTGGGTTACGCGGCCAATCGGGGGCGGCTGACGGGGGATCAGAAAAGAAAAAAAGCGGTTTTTTGGGAAATACGTATCGGCCAATTGAGTGGGGAAAGACGGGAGGTTGGGAAGAGGGGGCGGGAAATCAGAACGGTGAAGCGGCATTTGCCGCTTTGGACGGCTGCGGAGATTGGAGAGAGGGGAAAAAAGGGAGCAGGCAGAAGACGCGAACTAGAGCAGGGCAGGAGCAAGGGGGGCGTTCAAGAAGAGGGGGGGGGGTAAAGAAAAAAGAGAACGACTCCAAAGCGAAGGGCCAAGCCGAGTGGCCGCCGCGGGAGAGAGAACACAACGGATGGGAGGAAAAAGAAAAAGGATAACGCGTCTTGCTAACTAGCTGTCGCCTGGACGCGCTGGGGAGGGAAGGCTTTGGGGAGGGAAACAAAAGTGCAACAGAATGCCACCGCAAGTCAGGAAAGCGGCATATTCAGCGAAAAGCCGGAAAAGACCAAACCCGTTCCAGCCTCCCTGTCAAAGACAAGCCCTTCAAAAGGAGGACAAAAGGTACGCAACACAAAAGCCTATCCGCCCGCAGGACCAAAGTGAAACGAACTTTTAGGAAATGCTCAGAAGAAGAAAAACACAGAGAAAAGCCAACCGAGGCAGATCAAAAACCTTCCAACAATCCACGGAGGGGGTAACCACAGTCCCCCCCGAGCACCCGAATTCACAGCCAGCCACCGGTTCTTAAATCAGAACAGAGGACAGGGGGGGGGGACAAAATCCAGGGGGTCGGGCCAATTCCACACCCCCTTGGGGAAAAACAAAGAAAACAGGGGGGGTCCCCATTTGCAAAAAAATGGAATCAAACCAACAACCCGCCGCTCTCACCGAGGGAGGAGGAAACCGGGCAGGAAGCTGGACTGGCGTTTGTGGTTTGAGAGTCACCTCGGGGAACAAGCGCGGGGCAGGATTCGCCAAATCCGACCCTGGCGAAATCTCGGGGAGGTTGGGGACAGGACGTGAAAGAAAAGGTCCGGCAGGTGTAAAAAACTGGCTAGCGAAAAAAAAACGGAAAAGCGGTGAAAAAAAAAAAATCCGCAGCGGCAACATCTTTGAGTCGCGGGGGTGAGCGCAAAAAAACACCCACCAAAACAAGCCAACCCTCCGGAAAATCGTTAAATGACTGGTCCCGCCGGTTGCAGCCTGGGGGTTAGGGCGAACGAGCACCGCGAAAATCCACGTGAAAGAATTGAACGGTGCCTGGGAGGAGTGGGGACCGATGGCCAGGGGGCCTGCGGGGCTAGCGAAAAACCCAACCACGCAGGCGAACTTGAACGGGGAATGGAAGACGGCAGACGGGGGGGGGGGGATGAGAAAAGAGGGCGGCACTAGTCAGGAGGTCATCTAAGCGGTGGCGCGGGGCAGTGGAAAAAAGTCTTAAGTATCTATTTACGAGGGAACAAAAGGGCAGGGAGGGGCGGGTCAAGGGGTGGGGGAATGAATCTCCAAACACGTGGGTTACGTGTATTAAAGTCGAGGAAGGACGAGTGGCGGAGAATCTTCGAATGGGGGGGCACACGATACAGGGGCAAGGGAGACAACTACTCGCCGTCGAGGACAGCAAACAGGGGGGGAAAAAAAGTCAAACTAAAAGGAGCCGACAACAGAGGGAGGGGAAAATACCCCCCTCTCCCCGTATCCGATCACGCCTTGGGACCCGGGGCACTTATCTAACAAACAATCAAATCATCCGTCGGCAGATCGCCGACGCAAGAAAACCATTCCATTCCAATAAACCGGCCCTTCCAACCGCTGCGCGATCGGTCAAGCAAACCAGATTAAGGACAGGGAGGACTCCCCGTGGCTTAAGGGGAGAAAATTCCCTCATAGCCAAAAGCTACGAAAAAAACAGGAGGACCGGGGGGAATGCTGTTCGCCACGAATTAGTGAGGTTTGGGGATGGACGCCAAAGTTGCAAGACCTTCCCACCCGATCCACTCTTAGCTGGGAGGGGTCCCGGACTTCAAAATTCCAAAACAGGGGGGGGGGGGAAGACAAAAGAAAGGGAATGAACGCAATGGGGCGAAGAGCGGCGTGGGCGGTTGGGGGGGGACTAAGAACCCAAGGCCAGAAAGGAGGGGGGGAAAAGAGAAGAGGAAGGCGGGAAAGCAAGGGAAGGGGTGGTGTTGAACATGCCAGACGCCACGGTGCTGATCGGAAGGTGAACTGGCGTCGGTCGGCAACGAGGGAAGAGCAGACAGGGGGTGGGGAGAAGGCTGTGCATGCACCGATGTCGTGGACGAGTTGGTTCACCCTTCGGGACATTCTTTCGGAAGGTCGGGGGGGGAAAGAGCCCCGAAGGCCGGGACGGCGCACCGGGAGGAAAAGGCTGGCGAAACGTGGCACGGTGGTCAGGGAATGAGGGACAGGTTCGAAAAAAAGTAAACACGCCTGCCCGCCCCCCACGGTCGGCGGAGGGGGGAACACGTAACAGTGGCACGAAGTCCCGACCGTCCTGGAAGGTAGGGGCCGTGTGGAGGGGGACGCAGTGCATCCGACGGCCGCTCACGAGACGTAAGAAAAACTATAAATCAAAAAGACAATGGGGGGTGGGGGGGTTAAGTTTCAGGAGGAAGACTCCCACCAGCAACCAAGCATCGGCTCAAAAAGATGTGCTTGCCACCACTATCGGGGGCAAGAAAGGAAGAGTGTCACGGGGGAGGGGGGGGAAAGCGAAAAAAAAAAAGGGAAGGGTGTTGGGTCAACTGGAGGCCAAGTTCGACGGGGATTCAGATGGCGGTCGGGGGGGGAGCACAACCACCAGGGGGGGGAGGGCTCCGTCACAAACCGCCCGCAGGGGGGAAGGAGCAATTGTCAAAAAGGAAAACCCGGACCTGCTTGGCCAGAGGTGGTGTCACGATCAGGGCAGTTCGAAGATGGCAGGCGAAACGTGCGCCATAAAAAAGACAAGAGGGGGGGAAGAAGCGGGTGGGTTTGTTTTTCGGAAGAGATCCAGTGAGTCGAAAGACCCCCGGGCGAAACGAAAGGGGGAACCGCCCGACCGTAGAGGGTAACATCTCCGGCGATTCCCATAAGGATCGACAACTTGCAGCGGAGGGCGACGGGAAGAGGAGGGCTCGGCTCGCCCGAGAGAAAGCGGGTGTCGGGGAAAGCACCAGACGAACGGAGGATACAAGAAGTGCTGGCCTGGTTTGAAATCAATTCCTACGGAGGCAAGCAGAGGGGGGGGGGGCTCGGTGGGAGGGGAAAGGGCGGGTTGAACCTCCAACAAAAGAACCAAAATCGGCGTTGGGAACAGATGCGCTCAGGCGTCCTTGAAAAAATGTGATGCGTGCTCAAGCATCAAAACATCAAGTGAAGAGAGGACGGGACGGGGGAAAACGGAGGTGTCAAGGGGAGGTAGGACCGCATCAAATCTCAGATCCTGCCGCTACTTCCAGAGAAAATTTACTGGAGGAGGGGGGTACATTCGAAAGGAGATCGCAGCAGTTCTTGGCACGCCTTGGGCGGAAGGGAGCAAATAAAAGGTGCCCGCCCGGGCTGCTGATACAAGACGGGGGAAAGGAGGTGGACCGGAAATGGAAAACCCAAAATGGAATTGCATCAGGAAAACCGGACGAGCTTGAATTGTCTAGGGTCCAGCGAAGGCAAGCCGCGCGCCGAAAAAAAAAGGAACGACTGAAGGAAAAAACAGAACAATCATTGAAGTGTCCATCATTGGAAATCAGCAGAAGACAACTGAGGGGGCGTTTTAAAATGAATGACGGGGCAAGGTTTGGGACGGGGACGGGGGGGCGCAATGAAAAAATACATGACGGCCGGTGGCGAAACCACGAAATTACCAGAAACAGAAAGGGAAAAAGAACAATCGATCTGCAATAAGGGAAAGCCGTCCGGGTTCCGGCAGGGGGGGGGGGGGGGTGCAGCGGGCACATAGTAGGAATGATGCGATGAAAATACGGCGACACGGCAAAGAAAAAGGGAAAAAAGTAATCCAGGAAGGGGGGGATAAAGGTGGGTCAAGGTAGCGGCCTAAACGGGTTCGGTTAAACGGGATGGTCACGTCGTAATGAGACCGAGGTCAACAGGACCTATCGAATCGGAAGCAAGGCGGACTCCCCGCTGGAAAAGCCGGGCCCGGCGCATACAGCACCACCGGAATTGGGGGAAAAAAGGGGGAACAAAAAACTCAAGACGTGGTTGTCCAACGTAGGAAAAGCCCCCAAGCCTTCGGGATCGCCAGCGTGAGGGGGAAGGGGGAACCCGGGAAGGGAAAAGAAGAAGAGGGGAGGGAGGAATGGGCATCGCGACCCTGTTAGGGGTTGGAGTGAAACATCAGGAAGGAAAGGGGGACAGGATAAAAGAAACGAAGGTAAGGGGGGTTTGCATCCCCAGAAATGGCCCATCAACACCTGAACGACAATCGGGAAAGGCCGGTCGGAGAATTGGGTTGCAGGGGATTTGAGAGTCAGGTGGGAAGAAAGAAAGAGGGGATACAGACCCTCTGCGGCCGAAGTGGGCGGATGCGGGTTTGGGAATGTTCGTGTCTGCTGTCTTACCCAGGCAGGGTGGGAACTTAATCCCACACAAATGAAAAGAGGACCAGCCTCGGGAAAAGTTCCTCGTTCATCAACACCAACAACCTGGCAGAGCGTTCCAAAAGACAAACGAGCAGGAATCAAGGCGCGGCTCGCGGGACTTGTCGGACAAGGACCCGGAAAAGGCGGGAGCGCACCCAAAATAGATGACAGCTCAAGGGAAAGAGAGGCGTCGTACACATAAGGTTTTCAATGAGCATCGTCGCAAACACAATCACACCTCGCCAGGACAACAATCGTAAATCGGAAAAAAAAGCACGTACGGCGGCGGCACTTCCGGGCCGCCTTTTTGGGATCGTAAATAAAATGAAAGAGGGCCGAGTCCAGCAGCCTTGTCACAAGGG